>JFJP01044576.1_pt1 | contig 11078 bp, 4 predicted proteins | sample 431651 | NCBI WGS metagenome assembly JFJP01 (sample SAMN02602958, study PRJNA72255) | Microbial mat metagenome, whole genome shotgun sequencing project. | biome: fresh water; feature: sink hole; material: water; isolation source: purple microbial (photo- and chemosynthetic) mats found in... | reverse complement strand
TATCTATAAATACCGGAATAAATAAATGAATGAACAACCTCTTGTTATAACGGAACTATTAAAAATCCAAACTTATGAAACGAAAAAACACCGGTTTCCTCACCTTATTCGTATTTGTATTTTCGCTTTTTGCTGTTGGGCAGGTTCCTGAAGGAATTTACGGTATTACAAATCCTGCACTTGGTGGTTTTTTCAGGTTCGATCCTGCTACCGGCAACAGTACTTTTGTTTCAGATGGTCCCACCGAAATGCGTGGAATACTGGGAGGATGTACGCCTGGAACAGATGGCAAATTTTATGGTATTTCGTCCTTTGGCGGTCCGTTAAACCTTGGGGTAATTTATTCATTCGATCCCTTAACAGGGGTCCAGACCGCCCTGGTCAACTTTACGGGTCCAAACGGTGCGAATGGAACTTACACGGCCGGAAATAACCTTGTGTTAGCAACTGATCACTATTTTTATGGCATGACCTATTTTGGAGGTGAACATAATTCAGGTACCATCTTCAGGTTCGATCCTGTAACCCTTACCGATTCGGTACTTTACAGCTTTGATACTTATCTGAACACGCCTTTTTACGGCTATCCGTCTTCCGGCTTCATACAGGCTTCCGATGGCAGATTTTACGGAATGATGTTGGGTGGTGGCGAATTCAATCAGGGATATGTTTTTCAGTTCGACCCGGTGACTGCGCATTTTCAGCCGGTATTCAGTTTTAATGGCGCAAATGGCAGTAATCCCTCAAATGGTTTTGTGCAGGGTAAAGATGATATAATATACGGAGTGGTTAGCGGTGGAGGAGCAAATGGTTATGGTGTTATCTTTTCGATTGATCTGAATACCCTGCACGTCAGTGTCCTGTACAATATGGATTACCGATCAGGTGCAACCAAAGGCTCACTTATATTTGCCGGTGACGATAATCTTTACGGCCTGTCATTCTATGGTGGTACATCGCTTTATGGCTGTTTTTACAGATTCAACCCAGCCACGAATGAAATGACCATATGTCGTGCTTACGATGGGGATGTTTATGGTTCATACGGAGGTGACCCGACCTCCCGTATTGTGCAGTTTAATAACGGAAAGCTTTATTATACCCTGGGTAGTTTTGTTTATCCCCGTGGAATCATTGTTGGGTTTGACCCTTCAACAATGACCGATACCGTGGTTTCTGTGCTTGATGACAACACCACAGGAGGTATGCTGTTTTTTCAGATTCCCGGTACATCTTTTGGCATAGATCACCCCGGCACATCAACTACCGGATTGTCGGTTCTTATGGATCCTTTAAACGCTTCCATAACCATCCGATTCAGAAATCCGGAAAGAGGATTTGTTTCTCTCAAAATCTATGATATATCCGGAAAACTGGTAGCTACCCTGATGAATGAGCAAAAACAATCCGGAGAATATTCCACGGTTTGGAATACCCGGGAAGTGGTAAGTGGTACTTATATCTGCAGGTTACAAGCCGGCGCCGCTTATGATGGACTAAAAATCATTGTGAATAATCATTAATTTGTTTTACCATCGGGAGGTGCGTGCCAGCTGGACCGATTGAGGGGGCGGAAAAGAGATGAGAAATGAGAGAAGAGAAATGAGAGATGAGGGCTGCCTAAATTTTATTTTTTGATTCTGTTAAGCATCAATCTGATCATTGCAAGTTGGATCATTGTCTGGCTTGTTTCTGTTTGAAATATAAAGTCTTTGCTCAATCTACGATAGCTTTCAAACCATCCAAAAGTTCTTTCAATAATCCATCGTTTAGGCAGGACTTCAAATTTAGAGCAAGTATCTGATCTTAGCACGACCTCAACAATCCATCCAAACATTTTACGAGTGTTTTCAATCAGTTCCCCTCTATAACCCCCATCGGCTATTATCTTCACCATTCGGGAAAACCTGCCTCTGAGCTCCGCAATAACTCTTGGCGCTGATTTACTGTCTTATTCATTTGCTGTATGAACAACAACCGCTAAAAGTAATCCCCTTGAATCAACAATAATATGTCGCTTTCGGCCTTTAACCTTTTTACCACTATCAATGCCTCTATACAATCCGCCTGTTCTTGTAGTCTTAACGCTCTGGCTATCAATTATGCCAACACTTGGAGACTCATCTTTTCCTGCATTCTTTCGAGTCTTGTCCCTGAGTAATACATGAATAAGCTCTATTGTTCCATCATTCTTCCATTTGGCAAAATAGTAGTAACCCAGCTTCCATGTTTGAAAGTGAAATAGAATCAATAGCCATTGGCAGCCAGTTTTAAGCAAATAGAAGAGTGCATCAAAAATTTCTCTTAAAGTGTATTTACGCTTTCGTTTGTCTTGCAGAATAGCTTATATTGCTTCCCTTTGACTATTGGTAAGGTTGCTTGGATAAGTTTTCATGTTCCTTTATGTGTTTGATTTCCATAAAGTTACATAATATTGTTCATTCAAATAACTGATAGTCAATGTTTTGCAGTTTTATTTGTAAACTATTTTATTAACATTTTCTACTACTGCTAGATCAAACTTCAAAATTTAGACAGTCATTAAGAATTTGATCTTTTGATGAGTTCTCAGGTCAGTTCTGTTTAGGGAAAGTTAAAAATTGACTTCTTGTAACTTTCTATTGTCATTATGCACTTTAAATAAATATAACCATCTGTTTATGAATTATATAGACATTGGGTTTCATTTTTAAAATACAAGACACCAGTTTAATTGCTGTTCTTGGGCAGGATTATTAGATAATTTTGTATTAAAACAGCTCTATACCTTTTAGCGAATTCAGTTAATAATTGAGTTTAAGTAATTGCGCCCGGGATATGTCAGATATCGCAGCAATTAGAGTGTATTGCCGTAAAAGATCATTTACTAACTAAACTATCACATAATTTCATCATCTCATGAAAAAACCATTACTCTCAATTCTCATTTTCTTGTTTGTATACTGTTCAATTGTTCAGGCGCAATATGTTGTTAAAAGTGAATATATTTTAAATCCAGACCTCAATATTGAGTATGTAGAAAATAATGCTCAATTCTGGATTGATCATGCCTACGATACTGTTTATGGTGGCTTTTTTTCAAATGTGGACGAATTTGGTAATGTTTTTCCTAGTGTTGATGTACATACAAACGAATCATATTACAGGAAATCGCTCATTTCGCAGACCCGGCATGGCTATGGGTTTACCCGGGCCTTTATGCTTACCGGTGACGAAAATTATTTGATTTATGCCCAAAGTGCACTGGATTTTTTAACCACTTATGGTTGGGATCAAATTAATGGTGGGTGGTATTGTTTTGCCAGAGCAGATGGTTCGTTGGATGATGGACAATGGTGGAACCCAAATACCGGGAAATGGGGCTTTCAGCAACATTATGCCCTGGTTGGCATAATTGCCAATTACGAAGCAACACGCAATTTAAACATGAAAACCTGGATGGACAATGGGATTAATGCATTGTATACCAATATGTGGGATTCGAGGCCAGGTTTTGAAGGATATTATTTAGATACTGATTTGAATTGGTCCAACAAAAGAGGTAAAGGTTTTACTCCTACTGTAGATGGTATTACCACTAATGCCGAGTTGACTTATTTAATCACTAAAAACCCCGAGTATAAAGAAAGGCTCCTTCAAATGGCCGATAATATTGTTGAAAAAATTGTACCCAACATGGATCATGCCAGTATAAAAGTACTTTTCCCTGAAGACTATAATAACGACTGGGTATTCAATACCAATAACAGTGGTAGCATTGGTCACTTTATAAAAACAGCCTGGGTTTTAGGCCGTGCATATTTATGTGATACATCCAACACACAATATAGAGATGCTGCAGTAAAGATTTTAGATGAAGCCTGGACTTATAGCCTGGGAACTTCTGCAATTTGGGATCATGTTAACGGCGGTCCTTTTAATGCCATTAGCATAACCTCAGGTCTTCAGAATCTGACGAATAACAGCGATAACAGTAAGGATTACTGGACTGTAGAACAGGGATTTACCGGGCATGAATCACCTGGTGGACAGCGTAAATGGCGAAATTTTCAGTCAGACAAATCCTGCCGGCACAATAATAAGGAATTCTCAGAAGGGAGACGATTTCAAGGCTTCCTATCATTCAATAGAACTGGGGTATTATGGTTATTTGTACAGTAATCTGTATTATCTGCATAAGCCTGCAACTTTATATTACAAATTTGAGCCAACAAATGAAGCTCAGAATATATCACTAAGTCCAATTCCAATGGAGGACGGTCTTTTAAGGATTACTGCAGTAACATTGGATGGCGTAGAATTCGCAAATTTTGATGCTTTAACACGCACCTTAAATATCGCAGCCGGTGAAGGCGGAAAGTTTAAAGTCACCTTTGAATCAGTTGTGAACACAAACGCAGTGGAGACATCGCCCCAACAGGATCAGATTAGTGTATTTCCTAATCCTACCCGAGGCTTGATTAAGGTTGAAGGAATGAGCGATGTTAGCAAAATCTCAGTTGTTGACCTCACAGGTAAAGTTTTACTTGAAGAAAAAATTCAGCGTAATGCCAATCATAGTTTTGATCTGAGCAATCTGAGTCCAGGAATCTACTTTTTTGTTCTTCAAAAGAATTCCGGTTTAAAAATCATTAAGAAAGTTATTAAGCATTAAAAATGCTTACCCGGCTAAATAATCAAGAATACTAAACTTTTAGGAATCTGGACATTAAAAACATAAAAGATGAAAAATCCTAAACACAAAAACCGAATTGCCTTTCTGTTGTTTCAGGTCTTTTGCATTGGCTTTGCATCATCTGAAGCATCTACTCATATTGCAACATGGTGTCCTATTGGAATAGACACTCACGGTACTCAGGGAGCAACCAATATTGACCCCGGGAGTCTCTCATTATGCTGGTCTGCATCCCCCGATGATTCTGACACAAAGGAGAATGACTTCTACATTGGCAATGCACCAGAAGGATCAAATAATAATGAATTATTCTTTAATGTTGCCGGATCCTCATCTCAGGCATCGTATTCATTTTATACAAAAGACAAAGATGCAGCAGGCAATGCCTTTCTTGCCAGCGATTTAAAAGATGCAACATCGCTGGAATTTCTACCCGGTACAGCGGGATTCCTGGAAGACTTCAACGATAATACCCTTACCAACTGGTATTCAGGAAGCTATAATTTAACGGAGTCTAATCAAATGTTGAAAATTGACCCGGTTAAATCCGATGTCTGGGCAGGTTTTGGATTTAGCTTTCCGCAAATAGACATTACCAACACCCCTTATGTTAGTCTGAAGATTAAATCGAACATCGACTTCAACGTTTGGGTAGCCATAGGAACCAAGGATGGTAAGATTGACAATTATCCGCTTAAGTTTAACACAATTTTAGTTGTTGGCGCCCAGGAAATAGTTGCCTGTGATGAATTTCAGGAATATTCGTTTGATTACACAGGAATTCCCGACTCTATACTACAAAATGCAAGCAACCTGCACTTTGTGCTCAACCCTTTTACCCAGCAATTTGGATCAGTGCCTGATAAGGAAATTTATTTTGATGACATTAAAATCGGTGATATAGCCATTCACAGCCCCGAAATTACAAATATACAGGATCAGATGTTTACAGTGCAGGCCTCGGGCTCTGCTTCACGAACGGTAAATTTTCGCAATGTTACCGACGGAAGTAATGGAACAAATGCCATCACGATTGCTGCAACAAGTTCTGATCCGGCAATTATCCCCGATCCTGTTGTGCTTTACACTTCACCAGGCACAAGTGGTTCACTGGTTTTAAATCCTGTGCTTTCAAATGCCGGTGAATCGGTTATCTCGGTTGCTGTTTCGGCACCAAACACTTCCGATAAAATTATGACTTTTAAGGTAAAAGTGTTGCCGAATGCCGCGCCTACCATGACCGCTGTGCCTGATTTAATTGTAAAAAAAGGAACAAATATTTCGGTTAAGCTTGAAAATATTAATGATGGGAACCCCGAAGCCGACCAGAATATTTCAATCACTGCAATAAGCTCTAATCCTTCGATTTTACAGTCAATTGCTGTTCAACACGATTCAACTGATTTTACAGGCAATTTAACATTCACTGCCGCATCTGACTCTCCTTCAGGCAGTGCTGAAACTGTTACAGTAACTTTAAAAGACAATGGGGGTGCATCCTCTGGTGGCATTGATTCAACCATTTATGTTTTTCAGGTTACGGTGTACGATGATATCAACAATCCTCCAACCCTGGATGTGATTTCTCCCAGGAGTGTAAAAGCATTCGCCGGAAACAATACGTTTGATCTTACAGGAATTAGTGATGGTGATAATCAAAATCAGCAACTTGCTTTTGAAGTTACTTATACAGAAAATTCTATTGTGAGTAACTTTTCTGTTGGTGCTGTTGTAAATGGAGTTGCTCCATTAAACTTCACGCTCAGTGGAAATACCGGAACTGCATCCATTACTGTATTAGTTGCCGATAATGGTGGTGCCGCCGGTAATAATGGCAACCAATTCTGTAGCCGCACTTTTGTAATGACAGCCGTAGAATCACCGGTAACAGGCTTAATTGCAGACTATACACCTTTTGTTGGTAATGTTACCGAATCCGGTATTACTACTGCCATCGACGGAGGTGTGGTGGATATCCAGGCCGACGGCACCGTACATATAACAGGCACTGTAATGCCGCAAACTTTTCCTGCAAATATGTTTAGCTTATCTGAACTTACGGGAGGAAAAGAATTGGATATGTCGGAAAATAAGTTGGTCAGCTTTAAATTCAAAGGTGATTCCTCCATGATGATACTGGCTCCCGGTACACCCAAGCCTTTAGAAAAAACGCTTATTTACTTTCGGGTAATTGATGATCAGGAGCCAGGATCAGCAACCAGTGGATATAATATTTCGTTTATTCAACTTGAGATAGCTAACGATAACGAATGGCATGATGTATATCTTGATTTTAATGGCTTGTTTTACAAAGATGCCGATGGAAAACAAACAGACAGTACGCGCATTACACGACTCATGCTCGATGTTAATTGCCAATGGTTCCCTACAATTACAGTCGATTGTTTCTTTAAGGATATCAAACTTGGTGATAAGGCGGAAAAGCCGGTACCAGTGCCATACGCTACTATAAACGATATCCCTAACCAAACCTATTATACAGAAGAAGCGCCGAAACCTGTATTATTGAGCGGCATTTCTGATGGTTCCGGTAATGCAACGGCAGATCTTACTGTTACTACCGATAATCCGTCACTTGTTTCAAATCTTAGCATTGTTCCCAGTAGCAATGGAACAGCGCTTCTCAGTTATACCCTGAATGCCGGTGTTGTTGATTCAGCGCGGATTACGGTAATTGCTAAAAATATAACAGTCGTAACAGCAATTCCCGATACAGCTTCTTTTAATGTATATGTTGCTGACAGGGCAACGATGGCAAATAATACAGTAACCATTAATCTTAACAATACCTACCAGACGATGGCGGGCGTTGGTTGTTTTATGAATAACAACAACACCCCGATGCAGATACAACAGATTAAGGATTTGAATGTAACTGTTATGCGACTGACCTCAAGTGGAGAATTAGAGCCGGAAAACGACAATTCCGATCCCAATGTTGCCGATTTCAGCAGCTTTAACCGCTCGGCCATACCTACCGATGTAATCCGCAACATCAATGAAAACACCAACTGCCACAAATTCTTCTATACCATATGGACAGCTCCCAGCTGGATGAAGCAAAACAAAGCCGATTTCCCTGCATCAGAAGCGCAATGGGCAACGAATAACAAATTAAAGCCCGAAATGTATGAAGAGTTTGCCGAATATGTAGTGGCAATTTGTAAAACAGTGAAAGAAGAAGCCGGTGTTGAATTGTATGCCATCAGCCTGCAAAACGAACCCACCTTTAATGAGCCTTATCCTTCGTGCCAATACACTGGAGCTGAATTCAGAGAGTTGGTGAAGGTGGTTGGTCCTCGAATGGAGGCCGAAAATCTTAGCACACGTATTATGTTGTCTGAGGATGTGAACCAGAATAATTGGGTTCAGGCCAATGTTGCTGCAACCAACGACAATGCCTTAGCCAGAAATTATCTAGGCATAGTCGCCTGTCACCTTTACGACCCGGATGGCGTTAGTGCCGGCGGAGTTGGGGCAGCTAACTGGGTCAGCTTGCTTAACTTCAAAAACACAACCCTAGCTGAAGGGTTATGGATGACTGAAACCTCGGGATTCTCAAATGTATGGGAAGGCTATTGGGGAAAAGATTATTTGAGTGGTAATCCCCAGTTCTTTCCCGGGCCTCTCGACTTTGCAGGTTCTATGTACACCTCATTAAAATATGGTAACATCAGTGGATGGGCAGACCTGAACACCGTTTCCGAGAAAACGAATGATGACTTACTTGGCAGTGTGTTTAAAAATTATTCAGCCTTTGTGAATCCGGGTTCAGTGATGGTTGATGCCATTTCAACAAGCAGTGATATCTTATCACTGGCATTTAAAAATACCGATAACACGGTCACTGCAATATTGATTAATTCAGGCGAAATACCGATGAAGGTTACACTTTCAGGTCAGAATGTGCCTGCGCTTAACCGCTCGTTTACGACACAAAACTTTAGTCCGTTCGCTAATGGTCCGGCAGTTACTGATGGATATATCCTGTTGCCACCGCGCAGCATAACCACACTTATCCATTCTGGAGTTAACGCCCCGCCGGTATATGATCAGTTGGAAAGCCAGAAAATGGCATTACCTGATGGAGACAAGAACTTAACGATTACCGGAATTGGATATGGTCAGGATATTAATCCCCAGTCAGTAATTTCTGTAACTGCTGCTTCATCCAATAAAGCTATCGCTGATGTATCGGTAATTTATTCGCCGAATGCAGCAACAGCCGGGCTGAAAGTCACGCCAGTGGCCTTAGGTTCTTCAATTATAACGGTTACCATAAAAGACGATGGTGGTACTGCCAATGGTGGCGTTGACTCAACTCAGCTTATCTTTACGGTTCAGGTTGTAAGTGATCTTTTTGGTATAGAAGATCCGAACAAAGCCGCATTCAGTCTGTATCCGAATCCCGCCGGCGACTATATATTCCTGAAAGCGGGAAGCGAAAAAGTTGAAACAATTGTTATCAGGGATATTTCCGGGCGAATTGTTCAGCAGGAAGATGGTAACAGAGGAAATAACATCCTGGAATTGTCAATTGGTTCCCTGCCAAAAGGACTTTATTTTGTTACTTTAAAAACGAAAGAGCAAAGTCATACACTGAAATTTGTCCACCGTTAATTGTAATCAAAGGTTTAATTGATGAAAGCCGGCTCAGAAAACGCTTTGAGCCGGCTTTCTTTAACAAATCAGATCTTGCTTCTTATCATCCAGTATGTAAAAGGTTAATTACAGTTCAGTCTAAAACAAATTTTCTCAACTGCCATGTGTATAAAAAAAACAGTGGACCTGCTAGCGGTTGTTTTGCTTTTTCTTACATTTCAGAACTGCAAAACCATAGATAACAAATTAAATGTTAATGATTTAACTATTGAAAATCAAATCAATCCAGCTGGAATCGATATTGTCAATCCCAGTTTGAGCTGGATCATCGAAAGTAAGATCCGTGGTGAAAAACAAACTGCATTTCAAGTGCTTGTTGCTACTTCAATGGATTTGTTGAATAAAGATCAGGGTGACCTCTGGAACAGCGAAAAGCAAAGATCGGAACAGTCAATACTGATCAGGTATGCGGGTAAACCACTGGAAACCGGTGTACATTGTTATTGGAAAGTACGTGTTTGGGATAAAGATGGCGATGTGTCGAACTGGAGTGAACCGGCACAATGGAGTATGGGATTATTAAAACCTGATGACTGGAAAGCAAAATGGATTGGTGTTGACAAAGCTTTTACCAACGAAGATGACACCGGTCAGTTCCGTAAACTCGCTGCACGATACCTGCGAAAAGAATTCAATATCGCTAAAAAAATCAAGAGCGCAACCGCTTACATATCCGGCCTTGGTTTATACGAATTATACATAAACGGCAGTAAAACAGGAAACATGGTATTAGCGCCAGGCGCAACACAATACAATAAAACAGTCTTCTATAACACCTTTGATGTTACTTCGCAACTTATCAGCGGGAAAAATGCCATAGGCGTGATCCTGGGCAATGGCAGGTATTTTGCCATGCGCAAAGATTCTCCGTTTGTGATGCAACATTTTGGTTTCCCAAAAATGCTGGTGCAACTAAACTTAGAATATAACGATGGTTCAAAAGATGAGATTGTAAGCGATGGGAGTTGGAAACTTACGGCCAACGGTCCGATTACCGGGAACAATGAATTTGACGGCGAAAGTTACGATGCCCGTCTCGAAATGACAGGTTGGGATAAACCGGATTTTGATGATTCAGAATGGATTGATGCGCAGTTGGTTGCCGCTCCGGCCGGTAAACTCACTTCTCAGTTAAATGAACCCATCCGTGTTACCGGGCATATAAAACCGGTTTCGGTAAAGCAAGTAAAGCCGGGTGTGTATATTTTCGACATGGGCCAGAATATGGTTGGCTGGGCATCGCTGACCGTAAAAGGTAAAAAAGGAGACAAGATAACTATGCGTTTTTCCGAAATTCTTAAAGATGACGGAAGCCTTTACATGGCTAACCTGCGGAGTGCAAAGGTTACTGATTCTTATATTTTAAAGGGCGAAGGTGTCGAAACCTGGGAACCCGGGTTCACCTACCACGGTTTCCGTTATGTCGAATTGACCGGTATGCCTGCTACACCTGATCTCAGTACTATTACAGGGTGTATTGTAAATGACGACCTGGAAAGCAGCGGCTTATTTGAATGTTCCGACCCAACCATCAATCAGGTATACAAAAATGCAACCTGGGGAATACGGGGCAATTACCGGAGTTTCCCCACGGATTGCCCTCAACGTGACGAAAGGATGGGCTGGTTAGGCGACCGGGCTACAGGTTGCCGCGGCGAAAGTTATATATTCAGTAATGGCGGTTTATATCGCAAATGGTTAGGCGATATCCGCGATGCAC
>JFJP01035314.1_pt1 | contig 11079 bp, 10 predicted proteins | sample 431651 | NCBI WGS metagenome assembly JFJP01 (sample SAMN02602958, study PRJNA72255) | Microbial mat metagenome, whole genome shotgun sequencing project. | biome: fresh water; feature: sink hole; material: water; isolation source: purple microbial (photo- and chemosynthetic) mats found in... | reverse complement strand
CTTCCGCGGATTGTTGAAACACTGGCGCATGTGCGGGCTCAGACATCCGAAATGATCGCAGCCTCTGTGGAGGAAAATTTCAGAAAGGCGTTCAGCCATGCCCTTTGACGACAGAAACCGCATCCTGTTCGGCGATGATGGCAGCCATACCTTGGCGCAGGCCCGCATTTGCGTTTTTGGCCTTGGAGGGGTAGGTGCCGCGGCCGCGATGGACCTGGTGCGGGCTGGGGTGGGCAACCTGGTCGTAGTCGACTTTGACGAGGTAAGTGAAACAAACCTTAACAGGCTATATTTTGCTTACAGCGATACCATTGGCAAGCCCAAGCTTGATGTCTTTGCGGACTTTGCCCGCAGGATCAATCCCAATGTCAACATCGAGATGCGTGGTTCGATAGTGCGCGGCGCAGAGGCTGCCACGATGATTCCAGACGCGTGCGGTTTCTATCTTGACTGCATCGATACGCTCAACCCCAAGACCAACCTGATGGCCGCACTGGCCAGGGCTGGCCTGCCGTTCGCGTCGAGCATGGGAACAGCCGGCCGCATGGCACCGGAGCGTTTACGCATAGGATCGCTCTGGGACACGCACGATTGCCCGTTGTCCTCCCTGGTCCGCAAGCGGCTCAGGCGCATGGGTTTCAGCCGCTCTGGCGCAGGTCAAACTGGACTTGCAGCCGAATTCCTGTGCGTGTGGTCAGACGAACCGGCGGTTTCACCCGTCATGCCGGCCGATGGTTCGACCCCCGGAGACACGGTCAACGGTGAGCGGGTGCGTGCTGTCCAGGGTTCCAGCCCTTTTGTTCCCCAGGCTGCCGGGCACATTCTGGCCAGCCTGGCGGTCAGGCGGATTTTGGGTTTTTTCCTGTAATCCATGGAACTGACGCACGTGTGTAGCCAGCCAGTCGCGCAATGTTGGCAGCGTTATAGACACTAGATCCAGAAGGTCTCCAACGGCCTCCGGCGTATAGCGTGACAGCACAAAGTTGACCAGTCCATGATCCAGCCGCCAGTCGTTGACGATGGAAACAAAATAATCGTAGGAACAGATTCTTGATTCCACATCGAGCTTGCTGCCGGCAGGGGGTTTATATCCAGGTGACAGAATAGTTGCAAGAGAAGCCTGGGTCCGTGGTTCTTCGCGGTACAGGTATAAGAGGTCGAGCAGGGCAGTGTACCGCTCTTCGCGCTCGTCCGACGCTATCACAGGCACAATTTCTTCAAGGTCCCTGCGCCGCAGGCCGAGCACCTTGATATACTTGCTGCCGCCTTCAATGAAGCCGGCAACAACGTCCGACCATATTTTTGACTGCACAATGCTTGGAATGCCGGCAAGGTTTCCAAGCGGCGCGGTCAGTGTGGCAAAGGGCCAGGCTATGATGCTGCGGAACAGGTTGGCTTTGACAACTTTACGGTCAAAGCCGCGCAGGGTGTTGTGCGTTGCCAGATACAGTCCGTTTGACATCGATATAAAGAAGAATTTTGCAAGATCATAAAGAACTCCGTCAGCCGCCAATGGCCAGAGCACGTCGAATTGCGTCTTTACAAAACTCATGATGGGTACCGAGAAGCCTGTCCAGAACAGCGACCTGGCCACGTTGTCAAAGTTGACGCTCTTCAGGTTCCAGGCGCTCAAACGGGCTCCCCTACCCGCTACCAGGTCCGCAATCGAGTTGCGGAAGCCCGTGATGAAAAGCCACAGGAATGCATAGAACGTACCTACAAAATGCTGTGCAACAAAAAAGCCTATGACCCCGTACATCACATTGACGAGGTGCGGGTTGAGGTACTGAAATACCCGCAAAGGCGGTATGGCGATACTTTCTGCTTCGTCGCCCAGCTGGTTTACAATAGGCCCTGTAGCCTTGCCCATGCTCAGAATGGAAGGAGCCTTGGCAACATCCGCTGGTCGTACCGGTGCTCCTCCCGCTTCTATGAGGGCGGATACCAGGGGAGGCAGTGGTACGTGGCGCTTGATGTAACGGCGCCGGAACTTTCCTTGCAGCCGGTCAACGCGTATGAAACCCATACCCGGTATTGTAGGGCTGCGACCCGTAGAATCGCTGCCGCACACGGGAATATACCTGGATTGCGTTTTCGACGCTGGCATCTGGTTAAGTTCGTTGACCAGCCTGGCCAGATTGAGCACGTCTTCCGGATCGCGGCGGACTGAATCCTGCATGTTGTAGATCTCCACGCGGTCAATCAAGCCACGGGAAGACTCCAGCAGTTTCTTTGCGGGTTCAAATCCGTACTCCAGTGGATGCAGCACTTTAAGGCTGCATCGTGCTGAAGACAAGGTTGCTTTGAGCCTGGCAAGATCGGTAAACACCGTCTGGTAATCGCCAGCGTCGATGTTGGTAAAAAAACGTTCACGCAGCCGTTCAGGATTCAGATCGCGGTATTCCGCGCGTAGCCTGTGATACCTGTCCTCGATAATGCGGTACTCCCACTCAGACAGCGACTTTCTCCGGAATGCCCGCCTGGCTTTTTCAAGCTGAGCCTTGAGGGACATCACCCGGTTGAACAGTATCGGCTTGTACCTTGAAAATAAATATTCACCTAGATGCATCCGGTTTACGATGGACAAGGGAACGTCTTTATGCAGATCCTTCAATCTGAGCGTAGGAACGGCATACAACGGGCTGTCCGGAAAACCTTCATTGAGCTGTGCCAGAAAATTCTCGTTGAAGTATTTAAGAAGGTTTCTTACCGAGTCAACCCTGTTGCGCTGGTTTTTACGTAACCCGTCAAAAACATCCTTGAGTCTGGTAGGAGCGTCGTCGAACCAGCGCTTTACTTCCTTTCCGTTCTTGAACTGGGGCAGCATCGCCTGAAAGTGGAAGCGGTGGCCAGCAATGTACGCGCTGAGTTCAATTGCCAGCGATACGCGAATGCCTACAATGCGTCCGGCATCCACGGCCTCCCGCATCATGGGCACAGAATCAGCCGATGCATAGGCAATGGTTATTTCAGACATCCCCTTTATAAAGGCGTCGACAAGAAGTTGTGTCGGGTTCTTGCGTCCCGAGGATGCCGTGTCATGGACATGTTCGTCAAAACCCGCGTTGAGGTTTTTAAGCCGTGCCCCCGTCTCGGGCAGCTCAATCATGTTGTGCTCGTCAAGCAAACGGCGTATCACCTGATGCTGGCCGTGCGTGGACACAGAAAAGTCATGCAGCAATTCCAGTTGCCTTCTGGAGTTGCTACGGTTTTTTACGGCTTCTTTGATCAAGGCAAGCTGGACTCGCGCCGTATTGAGCGGCAGGTCAAGCGTCTTGGCATGAAAAGATACGTCTACCATGATGCGGAGCGCGCGCAGGCGATCGCGGGAACCACCCGATTCCAGGTCGCGCACCACCATCAGGTACGCTTCGGCTATGGAAATGCGTCTGTGCTTGAACCATCTTGACAGGCCTGGTGATCGTGACCTTGGACCATCGATAACGGCTCTGGGCATGTCGATACGTGCATTCAGGTCGCGGCGGTATTTATGCAATTCAGGCGAAAAGCTGATGGCGTCTACCAGCTTGCCATAGTATCTGAGCAGTGTGGGACTCTTCATACTTCCCTCGATTTATGAATATTATGTTAAATCAAGGAAAATTTCCAGCGTCAATTCATAATCCAGGCAGTAGTGGGTTGCACACGGCTACCAGGAGGAATCAGCCCGTTACTTGATAAAGGAAAGCAACAGTCGCGTGTACGTTGCCGGATCTTCGACCATCACCGAGTGCCCGACTTCTTCCAGAATTTCCAGTTTGCCATTGGTGTAGGCTGCCGCGGTTTCCCTGGCCATTTCTTCGGTAATGATGATGTCCTTGCGTCCCCACAGCACCAGAACCGGTCCTTTGAATGCCCCAGCCTTGCCACGGTAATCAAAACGTTCCAGCGCTCTCGCGTTACCGGAAAAAGCGTGGCCGGCCATCAGCATGGCATCATCGGCAAGCAGATCCAGCAAGGCACCATCCTTGAGCATGGGCGCAACTGCTGCCAAGCCCTGTTTGAGCAAAGCGCGGTTGGTTCGGTACATTTCAATATACGGATAATTAGCTTCGGGGGTCTTAAGGCCGGAGGGGGATGCGCTGTCTATGAGCACGATGGACCGGGCCAGTTCCGGTTTTCTGGCGGCCATGGACATGACCACTCCACCACCCAGGCTGTGACCAACCACAACCGGCTTTTCAAGTTTCAGAGCCGTAATGAAGGCTGCCACGTAATCGGCGTAGACATCGATATCGGCTACATCGAGTGCCTCGGACTTGCCAAAATTAGGCATGTCAAGCGCGATGGTTCTATAACCTGGCAGATCCATGACCAGACTCCACCAGCGCAGCGAACCCGTGTTGCCGTGTACCAGCACGATTGGCTTGCCGCTTCCGTGTTCTACATAATTGATTTTCTTTCCAAGTACGGTTACCGTCTTCGATTCCATATCAAACTCCTTGTTGATGGTTATCCCGCAAGAAACGAGACAGACAACGAACATCACGGCCACCGCGCCGTGCCTGAAGGACATCGTCAGCAAACCGTACCGTTACTCACCGCACCCAGGAAAGTGCTCAGGATGTGAGCCACGGAATCCGGCTGCTCTATCACCACGGCATGCCCGGCATCAAAGATCTTTTCATACAGCACGCATGAAATATTCTCGTAGAGGATGTCTGCGTACCGTTCACCCTTCAGAATATCCTCCATCGCCACTATGATAAGTGTCGGGCAGCTGATGCTGCTCAGTCGATTTGTCAGATCGATTTCAAGGAAGGCATCGCACAGGCGCGCAAAGGCCTCGAACCAGTCGCGCGGCAGGGATGCTATGGCATCTTCACGTTTTGCCAGCGCGTCCTTGTTGGCTTTGAGGTATCCAGCCGAATAATTCCATGGAAGTATTGTTTTGTAAAACACCCTCGGATCCGCCAGCGCGGCCGCCTTCCAGGATTCCACGGCCGCTTCCAGCACCTCGTCGTACTCCGACACTCCATCTATCGAGGATACACTCAGACACATGGCTGGAAACTCAAGGGCAAAGGTCAACGCAACTTCAGCCCCGTAGGACGTACCCGCGATATGGGCTTTTTTTATGCCAAGCTCTTTCATGAGCGCGGCAAGATCCTGTGCGTGCATGCGCAACGAATACGGACCCGCCGGCCTGTCGGATAATAGCTGCCCACGAAAATCGTGCATGACCACCCGGAAGCCATCCGCTACCAGACGCTCGGTGACCGGTTTCCAGTGAGAAATCGACATGGCAATGCCATTGAGCAGGAATACCGTATACGGACCATTGCCCGCTACCTGGTATTCAATTCCGGCACCGTGTACCGTCACTCTGGCCATTATCTATATTCCCAGGTACGCCGAAACCACGTGCGGATTTTTTGCCAGACCCGTCGCTGTATCCTCGAGCAGGACTGCCCCGTTCTCCATCACATAACCACGGTCTATCGCTTTGAGGCTCTCGCGCACGTTCTGCTCGGTAACCAGAATGGCTATGTCCTTCTTGAGGATGGCCAGCCGCTCGAACACCTCTGCGACTATCGAGGGCTGTAGCCCGAGCGACGGTTCGTCAAGGATGAGCAAGGCTGGGTTGGCCATCAAGGCGCGGCCAATTGCGACCATGCGCTGTTGCCCGCCAGACATCGTTCCGACGTATTGTTTATATCGCTCTTTGAGTATCGGGAACAGGGTCAGTACCATCTCCAGCTGCCTGGCCATCACTGGTTTTCCGCGGGGCACATGAGCGGCACCGAGTTCCAGGTTGTCCGCGACGCTCATGCCAGGGAACAGTTCGCGTTCCTGCGGCACCAGAGCGATGCCCGCCCGCGCTACCTGGTGCGTCGCCAGCCCACCAATGGAACGACCCTCGAATTCAATCGACCCATCCCACGGTTTTACCATACCCATGATGGCGTTTATAAGCGTGGTCACTGATTCCTTGCCAACAGACAAATCTATTCCGCGCAACACCCTGAGTTTGCCGTAACCGGTCTCCAGTTTCTTGACGTCCAGTATCATGCAGCGCCTCCCAGGTAGGCTTCAATCACGCGCGGATTTTTGGAAACCGTCTCGTAGGTTCCCTCGGCTATCAGCTCGCCTGCCTCGAGTACGATCACCCGGTGTGTCAGCTCGCGGATGACACCCATGACGTGTTCGACAACTCCCACTGCCAGCTTACGCTCCCTGGCTATCCGCTGGATCATCGCTATCAATTGCTTGGTTTCATCGCTGTTCAAACCCGCCATTACCTCGTCCAGGAACAATACTTCAGGCTCGTTGGCGAGTGCACGCGCAATTTCCATCTTCTTGATTTCAAGGATCGACAATTGCGTGGTATCCCTCTCCAGCTTTTCCAGCTCAAGATCCGCGCAAATGAGCTCGGCGGCTTTTCTGGCTTCCTTGAGGCTCTTGTTTTTGCTGAATACCGCGCCAACCATCACGTTTTCTATAACCTTGAGGTTTTCAAGCGGGTGTATCAGCTGGTACGTCCTGGCTATGCCCATGCGGCTGCGCAGATGCGCCGGCGCAAAGGTTATGTCTTTGTCATTGAATATCACCTTGCCGGAAGTAGGCATGAGGATACCGGAAACCAGGTGTATGAAGGTTGTCTTGCCGGCTCCGTTCGGGCCGATGATGCCAAGAATCTCTCCCTCGTCCATGTGGAACGAGACGTTGTTCACAGCCACAAGGCCGGAGAAAGCCTTGGTCAGGCCGGTAGTGGTAAGTTTACTCATGCTTTTCTCCCGCCTGCTTTCCTGGCCGTCCCGACGGGCGGCTGGCTCTTCGTATCATGCCCACAACTCCCTGCGGCATGAACAGGATGACCAGTATTATGATGATTCCGTATACCACCAGGTGACCATATGGAATCTTGAGTTTGAGCCATTCCGATGCGACACCGAGCAGTACCGCACCCGCCATGGGGCCGACCGTACTGTGAATTCCACCAAGCAATGCCATAGCCAAAGGCAGCAATGTAAAATTAGCGTCAAAAGCCGTTTCCGGAGTCGCAAAGCCGTATGACTGCACCTGGATTCCACCCATCATTCCCTGCATCGTGGAAGTAACCACAAACGCGATGAGCAGATACTTGAAAATATCGACGCCGTTTGACCTTGCGCTCGTCTCGTCGTTGCGTATGGCCGTCAGCGCCAGATGCATCTTGCTTTTCTCGAAGTACCAGGAAGCCCCTATTGTTATGAACAGGCCTCCCAGGCACAGCCAGTACAGGCCGGAAGCCGATCCCTCAAAAATGACCGTCTGCAAAACGACACCTTCCGGTCCGCCGGAAAAATCGTGCAGGTTGTGGATGATGATGCGGAATATTTCCATTAACGCGAGCGTCGTTATGGAAAAATACATTCCCCGTAACCTTAGAATTCCAAAACCAAGAATGAAAGCTACAACGCCGGCAAAGACCGCTGCAAATACAATGCTCAAAAACGGATCCATACCGCCACGTAGTACGCCTAGCGCAGAAGCGTATGAACCGAGCCCGAACAATCCAGCTATACCGAACGAGATCTGCCCTGAACGCAGGAGCATATCCCAGCTGATGGCCAACGCCATATAGGTAATGACGCTCCGCGCCACATTGAGCATGTACGCGCCGCCAAACGGCTCAGGAAATGAAGGAAAGACCATCAAGAGAAGCGCCACGATGGCGGCTGCCAGGTAGGAAGTTTTAAACTTCATGCCTTCCTCCATTTAAGCGAGCGCCCTAGTATCACCGTAATGATCAGGACGAAAAATACTATATCAGACCAGCCGCGAAGCTCGCGGAAGGCTTTGAGGAAATTCTCGGATATTCCCAGGAGCACGCTCGCTCCGAGGATGCCCGGTATGTTCCCTATGCCCGCCATTGCTACGAGGCAGAAACTTTTCATGGTAAATGGAGCGCCGACACTAGGAAATACAGCTGATCGTGTTATAAAAATAGCGCCAATCATGCCTACAAGTGCGGTAGCCAGTGCAAACACTATGCCATAGGTTTTATCAACGTCTATGCCGACAATTGCGGCGCCTTTCGGATTCTGTCCGACTGCCAGTGCTGCCTTGCCAGCGGTGGTCTTTGTAAGGAACAGCCTCAGTCCTATGACCATAAGGATGGCAAATCCGACAAACACAAAATTGTATACGCCAAAAGACAGTTCCCCGACATCGACTGAAGCTGAAACGTATTCAAAGGACATCTTGCGGGTCTGGGAGGTAAATATAAGGTTCATAGCCTGGGTGATGGCGATGGCAATACCGAAGGTGAGTATAAGCTGATTCAGCTCGGGTGCTTTGAGCGCCTGCTTGATCGTAAGCTTGTAAACAATAAAACCAAACACTGCGGTAATGGCCGCTACCGGGATCATGGCCACGTATGGGTCGATGCCTAGTGCCTGGCAGATCATGTAAGAAAGGTACGCTGCCAGCATCATGAATTCGCCGTGGGCAAGGTTGACGATGTGTACTATGCCGAGTATCAATCCCATGGGAATCGCTATCGACGCATACAGTCCTGCTGCCTGGATTCCGTAGATAAGCACAGTAGGCCGCCAGACAAGTATTCCCAGAACCGCCAACGCAATAAGCACGATCAGGAAAATCGAGTTCCGTTTATTCGCCATCTGCATACCTTTTGTTCAGAATACGCCGCCGGCACGGGGCCGGCGGCAAGATGTTCACATTAGCTGAAGTTGTGGATCACCACTTGGGGAAGGGATACACCGGCTTTGCGGTAGCGGATTCGAACGGCCAGATTACCTCCTGGCGGCCTTTCTGCCACTGCAGAATCTTCTGGTTCTTTACGCCTTGGTGCTTGATGATGTTCGAAGGTGTAAAAGTTATAACTTGGCCGAGGGGCGAAGCGTACTTGGTGGCTTCAAGCGCCTTGATGAGGGCATTGGTCTCGGTGGTTTTAGCAAGCTTTATCGCGTCTGCCACAATGTAGACCGCCGAATACGAAAGCGGCGCGAAGTAGGTGGCCGGCTCAACCTTGTACTTGGCAACAAAGCCATCGTAGAATTTTTTGCTGGCCGGGCTGATGTCGTTGATCGACGCTGCCCACATGCCATAGAGCATTACGTTGTTGGCAAGCGGTGACTTGCCAAAATCGGCTGGCCATCCGGGGGGCGCTCCAAGGTAGAGTCCCGGGGAGAATTTCATAGCCTTGGCCTGCTCGAGCATCGGCAACGCGTCAGCTTCCCAACCAGCCCACAGGAACAGGTCAGGCTGGAACTCCTTGGCAGCTTCCAGTACGGAGGCGTAGTCACCACCACCCTGGGCAGCGCTCTTGAAAGGCGCGCCGTCTATGATATAGCGCTTGTCAGCTCCGAACAGAATCTTGGTCTGGTCAAATGATGACTTTCCAAAGGCACCTTCTTCGTAGGCGAGGAATATTTTCTTTATTTTTACTGTTGGGTACTTGGTCTGTATCGCAGCCCAGCCTTCTGCATAGCTTGCTCCCTGATTGTAATCCCAAGGGTGTAAATGGAAGTACCAGTTAGCATCAGCACCAAGGCCGGTTTCTACCGTAGACGAAGCCGCGGCCCCGGTGGCGACCACTACCTTGCCATATTTCTTCATGGTGGGAATCTGGCCAAGAGCAACACCGGAAGCCATACCACCGATGAGTACATCAACCTTGTCCACCGTCACGAGCTTCTCGATTGCCGCTGCGCCTTTGTCCGCTTTGAGCTCGTCATCAATGACAATGAGTTCGAGTTTCTTGCCCAGAACTCCGCCGGCCGCGTTGATTTCGTCCACAGCTTGCTGGGCGGCCATGCTACCCTGCTTGCCGGTGATGTCAGCGAGAGGCCAGGTTGCACCAATCTTGATGGTCGTCTGTGCAAACACCGGGATACCCAGCGCGACGACCATGAGGATAGCCAATGCTTTCTTCATTATAGTCCTCCTTGAAAACCTGACGGACGCCCATGCGCCCGACTCTGTATCTTGCTGGAACGAGCCGCTACCGGCAATCGCTCCTGGAAACCATCTGTAGTGTCTCCAGCATTTTGCTGAAGACAATCCCGTTTACAGCGTCAATCCGCCGTCAACGCGCAAAACCTGGCCGTTTACAAACGAGCCTTCGTCACTTGAAAGGAACAACACGCCGTTGGCTATGTCCTGGATTTCAGCAAGCCTTCCAAGCGGCGTGCGCGCGATTATCGGCTCGAGCACTTTCTCGGGTACCGTCTCTATCATCGGCGTGCGGGTGTAACCGGGAGCCACGCAGTTGGCCCGGATTTTGGCGCCTTTACGTGAAAACTCGCGTGCCCAGCCCTTGGTCATCGTGACCACGCCGCCCTTTGTCGCCGCATAATTTGTCTGACCAATGTTCCCGTCCATGCCCACTATGCTCGATATCGACACGATGGAGCCCGAACCGCTCTCCATCATCACGGGGGCAATGTACTTGGTCATCAGGAACGGCCCTTTGAGGTTTACCGCAATCACGGCGTCCCAGTCGGCTTCGGTCATCTTGTGTATGAGGGCGTCTTTGGTAATGCCCGCGTTGTTGACCAGTACGTCGATACGGCCGTGTTCCGCCTTGGCCTTGTTTACAAATGCTTCCACAGCGGCTCCGTCGCTCACGTTGACTACCGCTCCCTTGACACAGGGAATCTCTTTTTCCATAGCTTCGAGTTCGGCGGCGTTCATGTCCAAAGCCCAGACGCGCAAGGCTCCCTCCCGGGCAAATGTCTCCACTATTCCACGCCCGATGCCGCGCGCGCCACCCGTGACGACGCAAACCTTACCCTTCATCCTGTCCATTTAAAAAACTCCTTCCGGGCACGGATCCATATCGGCCGCGCCACAGTATTCAATCAGCAACGGGCCCCCACCTGACAACGCTTGCAGCCCAGACAAAGCCAAGTCCGGCCCCTACGAGCACGATCGCGTCGCCATCCCGAATCTTTCCATCCTTCAGCCCCAGCTTGATGGACAGCAACTGGTCGTTCTGGCCGATATGCCCGTAGTCATCAAGATAGGTGGTCTTTCCGTCATCCAGACCCAACTCTGCAAGTATCGCGTCATGCGCGCTTTTTTTAAAGTGCAGCACCGCCAGATAATCAATATGCTTGCGGGTCAATC
>JFJP01018779.1_pt1 | contig 11079 bp, 7 predicted proteins | sample 431651 | NCBI WGS metagenome assembly JFJP01 (sample SAMN02602958, study PRJNA72255) | Microbial mat metagenome, whole genome shotgun sequencing project. | biome: fresh water; feature: sink hole; material: water; isolation source: purple microbial (photo- and chemosynthetic) mats found in... | reverse complement strand
AACCCCGCCGTAGCCTCGCTCGCCAGAGCGTGGGTCCAAGGCAAAAGCCACCCCCAACGATCCCCCATTCGTTGCGTCCCTCATTCGTTGTGCCCTTCCCTACGGTTACAAGAATGGAGCGTCAATCTGAATGATCAATCCGGGCTTGGCTCCAGCAATCGTTTTGAGGATCTTCGGTATTATCGGCTGCAATGTTTGAGAATGATTCTCATCGCTATGCAACCCGTCTGAGCAGCTTTTCTTTGGCTTCCTCCAGTACAGCAATAACCTGTTGCCGATTTACCGTTGGAAAGTCATAAAGAAACAGATCGATCGAATCGCCCGCTTCAAGGCTGTCAATCAGGTTCCTGACCGGAACCCTTGTTCCGACGAAAACCGGTGTTCCTCCAAGCGTTTCCAGATCGCATCCAATAACCCTATCAGACGTTAAGTTCATGGCGACAGTATGTTACTTACCAGCCCAAAAATCAACGCCAAAATATGCAGCATTGAAGTCGGCGCCATTGCCCTGGGATCGTTATCGCTTGACAAAGAAGCTTCCCTTTTAATAGGGTGAAGTCAGTTAGATGAAGCGGAATTGGTTGAGAGGAGGTTACAAAAGATGGCTGTGCCTACAAGAACAGAACTCGATGCTCGTATCCGTGAAAATATTGCCTCTGATCCTGGTTTTCGTAAAGCGCTTATCGATAACCCGCGAACCGCCGTTTCCAGTCTTCTCGGCGTCACGTTGCCCGAGATGGTGAACATCGAGGTTCATGAAGAGTCCCTGGCTCATATCCACTTGGTGCTTCCCGCGAGTACTTCCACGAGCGAGCTCTCCGAAAGCGATCTCGAGATGGTTGCCGGTGGTGATACTTGCTGGGCCGACAGTACTGGCAGCATTCCGTGATAGAGACCCGCATGATGGTGAGACCGCTCGTGCTGTCTGATCAGGTCAGAACATTCATGCATGGAGGTCGATCCTATCTGCATACATCCGCTGTTCCGCTGACCTACGTATCATGCTCCCCCGGCTTGATTTCCATGCTGGGGGAGCTTGCTGTGCCGCGGCGTCTATCCGATGTGACGGGAAAAGAGATCAGCGAAGCTGATGAGCGATTTTTCTCGATGTTGTTTCGTGCTGGAATCTTGAAGGATGCAGAGGCTCCTGATACCGTACACTCGTTCCGGGGGCGGGGAAAAGCCATTCGCACCCTAGTCCTTTTCCCGACCAGCTCGTGTAACCTCCGTTGCATCTATTGTCACGCCGCCTCAGGCCCTGGAGCAGGACCCTCTATGAGTCCCGAGTCGGCCCGGATCGCGATCGATGATTTCTTTGGCGGACTCGGTGAGGAGGTTGAGGCGGTAATCCTGAAGTTCCACGGAGGTGGCGAGCCCACCCTCAATTTTCCGGTCATGATTTCCGCATGGGAGCAGGTTCAAAGGCATGCAAAGCGGCTCGGAATCAGGGCTTCCGCCATCATGATCACGAATGGAATGTTTGGGCCCGAGGTACTGCGCTTCCTGCAGGAATCAGGTTGGGGAATACTCGTTTCCTACGATGGTCCGCTGCAGACGGTTCAGCGGCCTGACGCAAACCAACGTGATACCAGGGGTCAGGTGGTAGCGAACCTTCGGGCGTTTCGCGTCGCCGGAAAGCACGTCAAAACCAGGGCAACCCTGACTCGCGAAGGCTTATCCAGGCTGCGTGCCCTTGTGACGGACGCCGCGGAGATAGGTATTCACCAGGTGCAGGTGGAACCTGCCAGCCAGGTTGGTCGGGGAGGCAATCTTCACGATGGTTCTCCCGCTCCGCTGGAGTTCGCGGAGGCGTTCATCGATGCGTTTCCTTTTGCATTGCGAAACAAGGTCCAGTTGATCACTGCCGCCTGGTCGCACACCCGGGTCGGGGATGGACGGTACTGCGGGGCCTCACATGGGTACAGGGCACTGACACCAGACGGATTCGTTTCAGCATGCACGGAAACGTTCAGCCAGAGCTCACCGGACGATCCCTTCATCGTCGGGCGGCTCGATCAGGAAAACCGGTGTCTGGAAATATGGCCTGCTCGCGAGCAGGCCCTGCGTGAAAGGCTCGGGTACAATCTGCCCGACTGCCGGAAGTGCTACATGGTCGATACCTGCGCCGGGGGATGCCCCTCACGGGCCCGGGCCCAGGGTGGCAGTCTGCTTGACCGTGATGCCGTTCACTGCGCGATGAGTCGCCGGATCAATCCGAAATTCATGGCTGATCTTGCCGACGGCCTGTTGTTGCCCGATCCGGGGTGGCAACCATTCACCGCGGAACTGAATCCCTCGGATTCGGCACTTCCAGGAGTCTCAGGCCGCATGGTGGCCATCGTTCCACCCTTCGCCCGGGCCCGTTGGAACGCCGATCCGGCTCGTCGGCCGTTCATTCCAGTGCCACACGATGCACCACGCTTTTTTCATCTACCGGAGTGATACACTATCTTTACGACGAATCGTGATTCATCAGGGAATCATCAGCGAGTTACACTGACACCACTGGACTTCACCGCCATGGCAACCCACTCCCGCAATGCACTGATGTAGGTATCCCAATCCTGGATAGGCCTGTTTTCCGGTGCGACACGGGCATTGATCCATTTGGAATGCTCGTCAGGGAAGAGTTCCGCCATGATGTCAGCGCAGTGCTCGTCATAGACGGCCCGCAGTTCAGGGCTGTCAAACGCTGTAAACCGGTCGAAACGGAGAGGGGTCTTGTTGACGTGGGTGAGATCGGCTCGTAATGTCTCGACAGGGACACCAACCAGGTTCGCCATTTCGGGGAACCTGGCAGCAATATCCCGGGTGCGAAGCCGCAGGGTGCGTCCCGGGGGGAGAACCGCCGCCATCCTGCGCATGTGGACGCCCCAGTAGCGCATTAATGGTGCCAGGGAGGTCTGGTCGGTAGCGTTATCTTCCGGATCGAGATTGTATGTTCTTTCCGTCATGTCGGCAAGATACTCGGTTTCACAGAGGGAGTATGGGATATCGACGAGTCGTCTTGCCAACCGCTTGCGCAGGATCATATCGAGCAAAGAGGTGACCCAGGACGATACATCCCTGATGGAATGTATGAAGACCGCATGGGGAAACAGATCGCGCAGCACTTCCGCGTACATGTGGTGAGAGGTGGCGGAATCCACTTCCAGGGAAGGCGGGGCGAGCCTGCTCCCAGTGGCGCGCAGGAACTCTTTGTCAGTCAGGTCCCCGCGGCTCCGGGCCAGCGCATGACGGACGAGTTCCATCAGCTCCCATTCGTGGCCGCTTCGGTAGTTCCCGAATACGGTCGCCAGCGAAGTCGAGCCGGTCTTTGGCAGACCGACCACATAGGCTTGAAAACGTAACCACGGTGGATGATTCGGCATTGTTTACTCCTTTCCGGCCCCGGCAACTGCCGTGAGCGCGCGAACGCACACGGCGGACACCACGGCCCACGATTGATAGTGCCACAGTCCCGGCAGAAGGGTGTTGCCGGCGACAAAAACGGTTTCCCGGGGCCAGATTCCTTTCGCGTCACGTTGTTCCACCAGCCATTCAGCGGCATCGGTCATGATTTTCGTGTCCTGACTGCTGCTGCTGGCAACGACCACCATCGCCTGGGCGGTGCGGAATGGAGTTTCCTTGCCTGTGCGCAATCGCTCGAGTCCGCGTGCGCCTGCCAGTTCAAGCGCGGGTCGCAGAGGTTCCACGCCCAAGGCGACGGAGCGGGCAACCGCAACATGAAGATCCAGCGCATCCGGATAGAAAATAGAGGAAGCCGCCTCACTGCCCTCGGCAATGACCTTGTTCAGCCAGGCGATCACCGCATCCGTCTCTGGGCAAGAGCCAAGAACCGCGACGATATTGGCATTGGCAATCGTATCGACGGCGGGGTTCCATTTCGGATCGGTCCAGGTCGGGAAACGTCCGTCGGTCATCCGCAGGGCAGCCAGCGAAGCCGCGGTGCGACCGCGAACGAGCGGGTGATCGAGCCCCAGCGCAAGGGCGCAGATGGCTGTATCATCGGTGTCCGGCGGAATGTTTGCGTAGTAGCGCCAGAGCCCCCCCGGAAGAACGGTGCGTTCGAGATGTTCCCGGGATCGGCGCAGCACCTCTTCGACGCCTTCCAACTCAAGCCCCTGCAGGGCCAGCATCCCAAAGGCACTCCATGATGGGGAAAAATCGAAACGGCCGTTCCACGGTACTGCATCTGGTAGAGCCCATCCCGGCCACTGTCCTGATCGACCAAGGCCCCGTAAAATTTCCGCCACAGCCGTCTCTGCGGGTTTCTGCCATTTCATCGAATCATTCTCCTTCCATGCATGATGCCGACGTAGAGCTTCGCCACTGGCAGCATCCCAGCCTCATCAGCAGCCACCTTCACATGCGCCAGCCCCCAAAGCGGATCACCGTCGGGATCAACCAGTGCCGATGCGGCGGCGGCACGCTCCGGGATGGCCAGACCACGTCGGACGATATCATCAAGGAGGCTGGGCCATCCCTGAAGACTTGCCTGCTTCCAATCGAGGTTGGGGGACAATTCAAGGCCCACCCGGCTCTCCGCACCTTCCCCTATCTCGAAGGCGATGGCCTGTTTCGCTGCCGGTGCAGTGCGGGCGCAGTCTGCGATGAGGTCGGCCTGCCGAGGTCGGTCCGCCGCTCGCAGTACTGCATGGATCCCGTTGGGATCGAGGCGGCGGATAGCGATCCGGAGCGAGTGCCCGTCCGTCCGGCTCACCATTGAACCGATGGCGAAGATATCCCCATCGGATGAAGCCGCTGCTACCGCTTGAACAACGCTCCCCAGCATTTCAGCGGTGCGGGGATCCGGCCAGACAGAACTCAACTCGGCGGCAGCCATCGTGGTGACGTCCACAAACCTGTGGAAGGCATTGGGAGGCTGACCGGGGGTTGGGATATCACGCGGGTTGCGGGGCGCGAGGAAGATGCCTGGAATCGCCACCGGGCCGTCGGGATCGGCGGGAGCATCGACCTCGACGAGGAGATACCGTGCAACCTTTGGCAATGTGCCCTCTTTCCGTCGCCAGCGGTCGAGAACCTCTGCCAGATCCATGGCCCGTTGCCGGTCAGACCAACCGGAAACGCAGCGGGGTTCACGCAAGGCTTCTATGAGGGCGTCAAACGTCGTGTCACAGGGAACGGCCACGGCGAACAAATCAATGGCCGTCGGGCCGGCCAACCTGATCTCCAGGCCAAGGGGGCCGCTGATGAAACTGTGCGGCAACAGGCGGGCAACCGTTCCCAGGCTCCGGCGGGCCCGGTCATCGGCCATCGATTCAGGCAATCGACGCAAGGCTTTCGCTATAACCCCGGAAAGGTCGAGGGCTTTGGTGTCACATCTCGATAATCTATAATTGCTTCTGGCATTGTTCATAGTCGGTCTGCAACGCTACCTCTTTAACCCGTCATTTCTCTGTATATTTGACCTGTGCGAAAACCGTTTCCGGTTATAGCATTTGGCGTTTGGCGAGCAGTTGGAAGAGGCCGGGTTGGTGGATGAGTTCGTGGAAGGTGCCCTGCTGTACGACGCGACCGGCGTCCATGACGTAGATGGTGTCGGCATGGATGATGGTGGAGAGGCGGTGGGCGATGACGATGCGGGTGGCATTCAGGCGTTCGAGGCTTTTGGAGACGTGAGCCTGGGTTTCGTTATCGAGCGCGCTGGTGGCCTCGTCGAAGATCAGGATGCGGGGTCGGCGGACGAGGGCGCGGGCGATAAGCAGTCGCTGGCGTTGGCCACCGGAGACGGTGCCATTGTGGACGCGGGTGTGCATGCCCATGGGCATGGCTCGGATATCGGCATCGCAGCCTGCGAGGCGGGCGGCTTCCCAGGCATCATCCAGCGTCATGCCGGAGGCTCCCGCAATATTATCGTAAATGGATGTCTGCATGAGTCCGCCGCCCTGGAGCACAGTGCCGATTTGCCGGCGGATGTCGCGCGGGTTGACGGATGCCATATCGATACCGCCATAATAGACGCCGCCGCTCTCGGGTTGGTAGAAGCCGAGCAGCAAGCGGGCGAGTGTGGATTTGCCAGCACCGGAGGGGCCGACGATGGCAATGAATTGACCGGGTTTGGCGGTGATCGTGACGTCGTTCAGCACAGGATGCAAATCCTCCCCGTAGCGGTATGTGACATTGCGCAGCTCGACGTTACCATCGATCACTCCCGCAGGCTTTGCATTGTCGATGATTTCGGGGGTAGCCTCCATAACGGGAGTCAGGCGTTTGTAGATGGCACCAGCCGCGAGCAGGGAGGGCAGGATCATGGCAAAGGATGAGAAAGCCGTGACCAAGGCAGCGAAAGCAGAATTGAAGGCCAGGTAATTGCCGGTATTGAGTTGCGTATCCTTCCAGTTACTACCAATGATCAGGAAAAAGATACCGGTCATCAGGGGCGGGAAGAGCGTGCTTAACAGCATGATGAGGTTCATGTTTTGCACCCTGCGGATTTTCCATTCGATTTTTTCGGAGAAGATATTAGCCCATTTGGCAAAGGCGCGGTTTTCGGAGAGGGACATCCGGATTTTGGCGATGCCGGAGATGGCTTGGAAGGCAAAGCCGGACATTTTGCCCTCGCGTTCGTACTCTTGTTTCTGGTTGCCGTAGTTCACGTAGCAAATGGCGGCCAGCAGCAGGGTGTAGATGATCAGGGCGAGCAGGCCGATTCCTGTGAGGATCCGGCTGTAGTATAGCATCAGGGCGAGATTCGGGAGGGCGAAGATCATGGACATCAATGCCATACTGACATTATCGGTGAGCATGGCGCGCATGGCGTCGACGCCCATCACACGCTGCGCCAGATCGCCAGCCGCGTATTTGCCGAAGAATGCAGCGGGCAAGTTGAGGAGGCGTCCCCACATGGCAGCCTGCAACTGGTAATTCGAGCGGGTTTTGATGCGGAGCATGAGGATGGAGCGCGAGAGTTCGAAGAGTGTCGCGGTAAAGGCGGTGCTGAAAAGGATGACGCCGACCTGGAAGAGCTGGAAGTAATCTGCCGAGGGGATGATCGTGTTGAAGAGCGTACTGGTGATTCTTGCCGGAACGAGGCTGACGAGACCACCGATCAGACCAATCACAAACACGGCTTTCATATCCGATCCCAACCGATAGAATGACAGAGCGGTAATGTCACGGAGCGTGAGAGGGCGTGCAGGTAAGCGGGCATAGACCGTGATAGCACTAGCCTGGAGCGTCTCTGCAATTTCTGGTGATACCGGTGATTCCTGGCCGGATTCGGGATCGAACATCCAGTATGTTCCGCGTTCATGGAAAAGAGCCACGGGCACATCTGTTTTGTGACGAAATGCAATGACGGGAAAGCCCTCTTCGAGCCACCATGCACCCGAGAGGGCAATGGTGCGGTAGAAAAAATTGTTCTGATCCAGCAGGTGTTTAGTTTCGGTGCTGGCGGATTCGCGAATGTCCCCGGGGGTGGTTTCCTGCCATTCGACCGTGGTGCCGCCCGCTGCTGCGATTCGATGGATTACGGCATGGATTTGCGACATGTTGTTTGCAGCAGCGGGGGATGCGGGTGACGACGGGGAAATGAGGCTGCGCAGGTTGGCAAAAATGGATCGTATGCTTCGTTTTTCGTGGTGCTCGAGACGAGCCTGACGCTGCTGGCGGCGCTGTTTGCGATAGGATACTGCGACAAGGATTGCGCGCATGTACTGGGTCAAGACGGCTTCGTGTATGGAGGTGAACGCCGTGTTTGCGAGCCATTCGGTGGTTGTTTGGAAGGACAACTTGACGGGATCCATTGCATGGAGCCACATTTGCGCTGAAAGCGGGAACATGGAGCCCGGCGCGAGCAGGAGTTGCTCCTCATCGCCGTTGAGGGTGCAGAAACCATCTTCCAGGCTGGCCCAAAGGATATCATGGCCTGGCCTGAAATCGGTATTTTCGGGATATTGAAACGAATCTGTTTCAGCCAAATCGGATCGGGTGATGACCTTGGTTTGTGGTGGCGGCATATTGCGCACAAGAGGGGAGAGCATCCGGGCGACAAACAGCTCGTAGGCTTTGCGGGTGGCATCGTCCGATCGTACCAGTGCCAGCCAGGGTAGCGTGCTTTGGCGGATCTCACTGCCGGGCAGCGGAATGGCCAGTAATCGGTAGATGGTATCGCCGCGCTCGAATGTGACCGGCATCGGGAAGATTGCATCGCCTTGCTCCAGGCCAGCGACCGGCAGGTAGGTGCCTGCGGGTAGGCCGGTGGTCTTGTCGAAAGGTCCGATAAAAATGTTTACGGCACCGGACTGGATATAACGCAGGCGGTCATCGGACAGGAAAAAGCCAGAGCCACCATCAGGCAGTCGGGAGCCCGTATGTGGATCTTGACAAATACGATTGGCTGTATCGGCGTCAAACATCATTCGGCTCCGATCATTCTGGCATAGACGCCATCGGCATCTTGCATGAGTTCCTCGTGTCGTCCGCGCTGGACGACGCGTCCTCCATCGAGGACGATAATTTCATCGCAATCGCGGATGGTACTCAACCGGTGCGCCACAATCAGACAGGAGCAGCCCCTGCGACGGATGTGGTTATCGATGCGCCGTTCGGTTTCCGCGTCCAGGGCACTGGTGGCCTCATCAAGGATCAGAATGGCGGGATCATTGACAAGAGCCCGTGCAATTTCGATGCGCTGGCGCTGACCGCCACTGAAGTCGGTGCCGCTCTCGTTCATGACGGCACCATAGCCACCGGGACGTACGGCGATGTCGGCATGAATCTGGGCATCTTGTGTTGCTTGCAGGATATCGGACTCATCGATCATCGGATTCCACATTGAGAGATTGTCGCGAATGGAATCGCGAAAAAGTACGATATCCTGGTCCACAATGGCTATTGTGCTTTCGAGTTGCTGTCGGGGCCAATCCGCGAGGGGGCGCCCATCATACAAAACCTCGCCGGACAATGGGCGATACAAGCCAGCGGCAATTTTTGCGACGGTTGACTTGCCGGAGCCGCTGCGTCCGACGACGGCCACACGCCTACCCGGCGAAATGTGCAACGAGAATTCGGTCAGCAGCGGTGGTGCAACCGGGCTGTAGCCGAAAGTGATCGACTTCAGTTCCAGTTCCCCTCGGATTTCCTGTATGGTTCTGGCATCGGGTTCGTCTGAACATTTGGCATAAGCGGGATCTTCTTGCTGTCGATCCACATCATCCAGCTTGTCGAGCGCGCCCTTGGCCTCCTGCATTTGGGCACCGAGTTGAGTGAAGAGAGAGACCGGAGCAAGAAAGGCTCCCATGAGAGCCTGGAAAGCCACAAGCATACCGACGGTCATATCTCCCTGGATAACCCGCCATGCGCCAAAGAGCAGGATGACCGCATTATTGAGGCTGGTCAGCAGTACCGGCAGTGCCGAAAACTTGACGGTCGATGCCGACATCTGCTGCTCGGCCCGGCAATCCCTGGATTGCTGTCCGGCCCACTGGGCAAAGAAGTCATTTTCGGATGCCGACGCCTTGATCGTTTCCATAAGCTGGAGGCCGCCCATGGAAATGCCCATCAGTTTACTTTTTTCCTGCACAAGGGTCTGATTTAAAACCTTTCGTTTTTTGGCGACAAACGACAAGACGATCAGGTTGATGGCAGCGATGGCAATTCCCGTAATAGCCAGCGGAATATCGTACGCCAGCAGCAAGCCGGCATACAGTACCAGCATAAACAGGCTGGTGAAGGCCTGGCCGACCTGGCCGCAGATCATTTCGGCGAGCTGGTCGTTGAGATTGATGCGGTACTGGATATCGCCGGCATTGCGCTGCATGAAAAACGGGATTGGCAGGCGCAGGATATGCTCGAACATCTTGGTGCTATTGATGGTAAGGAAGCCAATAGTAAGCGAGCGAATGGCAGAACGTTGCAGCCATGTGAGCAGCAGGGTGACGAGGGTTGCCCCACCCATTGCTAGGAGCAAGGGAGCCAACCAGTTGGCGTTTGGCCCCAGGACTTCGTCCACAAAGATGCGCGATAGGGAGGGGATAATCATGCCCGGGACTGCTAAAAGGATGCTGGTAAGCACGATAAAGAGGATGGCCGTTTTCATGGGGGCCACACGCCGCAGTAACCCCCGTAAAAGCGATGGGGGCTTGGGGCCGGGTTTAAAGTCTGGTCCTGGCGTGATTTCGATCACGACACCCGTATAGGAGCCGTCGAATTGTTCGGCGGTGACAGAGCGGGGGCCAGCACCGGGATCGTTAAGAAAAAAGTGGGTGTTTTTCCAGCCCTCGAGTACTACGAAATGGTTGAACTCCCAGAACAGGATAAGAGGCAACTGGAGGGTATGCAGTTCGCAGGTATCCATCCGAAAGGCACGGGCTTTGAAGCCATGGTGATGTGCTGCCTTGAGGAGGTTTTTGGCATTGCTGCCATCGCGGGAGACCCCGCAATCGATGCGGAGTTGTTCCAGCGGCAGATGGAGCCCATAATGCGTCATGACCATAGCGAGGGAGGCGGCACCGCATTCCGTGGCCTCCATCTGCAAGATCGTGGGAACCGGCACCCGGCGCGGTTTACCGGGAAAAGGGGCGGGCGCAGGCACCGTCATGGCTGATTGCCCCCGATATCGCGTTTTACATCGCCAAGGAGATGTTGTCTGATCCACGGCAGGACATATGAGACGGGGGTGCGTTGTTCAACCGCAACCGATACCTTGCAAATGGTTCCGGCAGAGATCTGCAGATCGCGCGGTTCCCTGCCTGTCCAGCGCACGCCTGTGGTGTTTTGCGCGTCGGAGATCAATTCCACCTCAATGGCAACAGCGACGCCCTGACCTTGGAGCATGCGAGTCAAATCGGCATTCTTGAAGATATTGAGTGCCTGCTCAAAAGTTGCCGGATACTGCCTGATGCTAGTGACCTCGCCCAGCATATAGCCCGAGCGTTGCGGTTGGATGTGCGCCGGGGCGATATATACTTGTTGCCCAAGCCGTACATTCTTGCTTTCCGTTGCCGGAATTAAGGCGCGGACATGCAGCGGTGCATCTTGCGAGGGCTTGATCAGAGCCAGCACTTCACCAGCACCCATGTGGTCGCCGGGGCTTTTGTACAAGGCTGTGACCAC
>JFJP01028008.1_pt1 | contig 11080 bp, 8 predicted proteins | sample 431651 | NCBI WGS metagenome assembly JFJP01 (sample SAMN02602958, study PRJNA72255) | Microbial mat metagenome, whole genome shotgun sequencing project. | biome: fresh water; feature: sink hole; material: water; isolation source: purple microbial (photo- and chemosynthetic) mats found in... | reverse complement strand
GAGATGTCTAAAAACTAAATAAAAAGAAGTAAAAAATTAAAAAATAATAAAAAGTATAGAAATCTAAAAAAATTTTTACAATTTTTTTTAATAAAAAATAAAAATAAGGCTCTTTTTTTTTCATCTTCAAATTTTTGCGTTTTTTTGACAATTAAAAAAAAAGTTATTAATTTATTAATTCCAAGTAAAAGCAATGTACACACCGACGCTTCATTTCAAAAATAGAGTTTTTGAGACCCTTTATAAAAAATACCGATGGAATTTTAACAAATTCCCTTCAAAAATGCTCTTAGTTTTTAATATCATGGTTCAAATCAGCATCGCTATTATGTATTTTACCCGTGGAGACTACTTAAAGCCTTTTTATAGCATAATTGCTTTCTTATTCTTGGTGATTTTCTATAAAATCTATACCAAATATGAAAATCACTTTTATTTTCAGGAAATTTTTATTATTGTTTCAATTTTGGTTCCATTTGTGGCTGGAACCTATTTTTCTTGTCAAGGGCTTGAAGAAAAAAATAGTGGAGGTTTTGAATGGTATTTACTTGGTTTCACATTTCAAATGTTCTTTTCTTATTTGTATAAACTCAGGATTAATTGGTACAATGTGATGTTTGCAAAGCTCTTTGGATATTTCTTTTTATTAACTTTGGATCTCCAAAAAAAATCTGGAGAAATTTCTGATGAATCAATTATTCTTTGCTTATTAACAGTTTCTGGGATTTATTTCGATTATATTCAAGATAAAACTGATAGGATACTTTGGGAGAAAGAACGTATTTCTTCTAGACAAAACCAAACTTTCAGAAATTTATTAGAAGAAATCCCAGATCATGTAATTATTTGGAATTCAAAATTAAATATCATCTATGCAAATAATTCAACTTCTGTCTTATTTGCAGCAAAAGATTATGAAATTCTCAAAAGAAATTTGCTAGAAAAAATTGAAATTCTTCAATTTCCAACAAACACTTGTCCAGAAAACGATACAAATATATTATTTCTATTGAAAATCCAACAAGTATTCAAGAAAAAATTGTTCGAAAATTTGGAATTCATTGTGTTTTCGGCCTATCTGAAAAATTTAGATGATGAAACTCTTTCTCCTTTATCGATCCTCATTAAGAAATCCGAATATGATATCGAAATGAAGAAGATATTTTGGGAAAATGAGGAGGCAGTGATGGTTTTTTTGAGTAAAGTTGACGAAAAAAACCTGAATTCAAGATTAGAACATGTAAATTCGTTTTTGAATTATGTTTTAGGCAACGTTTCTCATGATATTTATACACCTTTGAACGTTTTATTAGGAATGATAGAAAATATCATTGATTCTGTCAAAAATACGAGTATTTTGAGCAAGCTCTTTATCGCGAAGAACAACGGTGAAATTCTTCTCAATATAATAAGAATAATGATAGATTTATTCAACATTCGAAAAGGCTCATTGTTATTAAGTATCAGTAAAGTGAGTCTTGAAGATGAAATCAAAACAATTTTTGAGCTTTTTAAAGAAATTTTCCATTCGAAGAAAATTGATTTCAAAATATCTGATGATTTACCCACCTATGTTAATACTGACATACAAAGATTCAGAGAAGTGATCATTGTTATTTTGAGCAATGTTTTACGTCATATGCAATCTGGATATATATCTTTTAAAATCGAGCCCTGTGATGCTTTAGAAAACATTTATGAAATTACAATTGATATAAAAGGACGAATACAAAACGATCTTTCAAGTCCCAAATCTTTTAAGAATTGGCTTTATAATCAACCAAATAACGTAAATTTATTGAGGAGATCTTCAGAAAATTCACAAATGAATAATTCATTAGATTGCCAAATTGATCTTGATATGAGTTTTGCCCTTGTAGATTTCATCATATTATGTCTATCTTCAGGAAAAGATGAACATTTGAGGGTGAAAAATGAAGTAAACCATGAAAAGAAAGATTCGCATATTGTATACAATTTCAAAATTCAGGATGTTATTTCTTTAGAACCTTTGTCAATTTTAGATCCATTCAAAGAAAAACAGTTTTTCTCTTTGAAATTCGGAAAAAATGAAAATAAATTTGGAAAAAACGAAATTCTTGAAAATTCCTATTCTGAATTTAATAGTTGTCAAAAAATTCACACTAAAACAACGACAGAAGCATATCTTCACCAAAGTCCTTTATTTTCATGTTTTCATATGGGTCTGGAAAAACAAAAAGAAATTCTACAATTAAAGACATTAAGGAGTTTTGCCTATATCGATAATTCTGAAGAAAAAATAAAGCTTGAATCATTGAAAATTCAAAAGATTTCTAGTATTGAAGAAATACAGACTTTTAAAAAAAGTGGATTTTTGAAGAAAATCAGAATTTTGAATGCAGATGATTTTTATTATAATTTGATGGTGATTTCAAATTATTGCAAATCCTGTGGATTAGAAGTAATAGATGCCAATAATGGACGAGAAGCAGTTTTAGAAGTTGAAAAGCTATATGTAGAAAATAAATGTTCATTTGACTTCATTTTTATGGATTGTGATATGCCAATCATGGATGGATTCGAAGCAGCAGAAAAAATCAATCAATTTTATGGCAGTAAAAATATTGATAAACCGCCAATTGTTGCTATTACTGCTAATGTTATCAATGATGATATCACTTCCAAAATGCAAACAAGCGGAATGAAGGAAGTTATAATAAAACCTCTTGGAATTGAAAGATTCAAAGAGATTTTGAATCAATATATGCAAAGCAATTTCATTTAAAGAGTGATTTTTTTTTATATAATAATAGATATTTATTTTGTTATTTTTTTCTTTTTTAATAATAAAATGAAAAACCATTAAAATAATCTTCCCGAAATTTTTTTTTTAAAAAATTGCTTAATTTTGAGTTTTAGCAATAAATTTTTAAGTTTAATGAAAAATATTAAAAAAAAATATCCAGTCATTCTAAATTTAGATAATTTTTACCTAATTAGAAACTTAAAGAAAAAACCTTGATAGTTAGTTTTTCCAAAATATAAAAAGGGAAAAAATTTCGAAAAAACAGTGAAAAATAATGAATTTGAAAAATATTTCTCTTCATTTTAGAGATTCTGAATTAGAAAAGCTTTTTATAAACCATCAACTGAAATGCAATATGACGTCTTGCAAAAAACTGCTATATTTTAATTTCCTGATCTATTTTATGCTCTCATTCTTATTTTATTTCAAGCACAATATTGTCACGATTCCGATATTTAGTTTGTGCTACCTTCCAATTTTATCCATAGTTTTCTTCCTTTATTCAAGGGATTATCCTCACAAAAATTATTTGCAAATCATTTATTTGATTTTTTCTATATTAATTCCTTTAATTTTTGGGACGATTTTTCTCGTTGATCATTTAAATAATGACTTATGCAACGGATCAGTAGCAGCCATTGATCTATATATTTTCGGGTATTCTTTTGCCACTTTTAAATCCTATTTTATGTTGTTCAAAATGCAATGGTATTGGGTAAGTTTTATGAAATTAATGATAGGATCATTTCTTGTAATTTATCAGATCACGATTACTAATTCTTATCAGGAACTTTCAGTTATTGTGGCAATACTTGTTTTATTTACGGCATATTTCGATTATAAAAATGATGAAAGTGAAAGAAGAAGCTATTACACAGAATATTTGTTCGCGCAGAATTTTGAAAACCTGAAGAAAATATTTGAAGAAATCCCAGATTTCGCAATTATTTGGAAAAAGCAGGGTCTGAGTTTTGCGAACAAATCTACCTTGAAATTTTTTCGTCAAAATGATTTAAATTCTTTGCAAAAAGTATTAATAAACCGAATCGAACTTCAGGAATTGCAATCGCCCATCAATGATAAAAATGACACGGAAATTAACTTGAATAATTCAAATTTCTTAGAAAAAGTTTTAGAAGTTTTGAATAGCAAGAATGGCTTTATGACTTTTCAAAGCTTTGTGGGAAATATTAAAGTAGACACTAAGGAAGACAGTTTGGAGGATTTACAAAATTATGAATTGGATATTAAAATTAAAAAAATTTACTGGGAAAAGGATGTATCTGTGATGATTTTGCTAACCAGAGTTGATGAAATCCACATTAAAAATCGACTTGATTTTGTGAATTCTTTCCTGACAAAAGTACTTGGTCAATTTTCTCATGATATGTACACTCCGTTGCATATTATTTTAAGCATTACTGAGAGAATAAAAAGTCAAATTAAAGATATAAAATTAATAAAAGAGCTCCAAATAGCTAAAAATACTGAGCAAATACTCCTGAATATGATTAAGATAATGATTGATATTTTTCATATAAGAAAAGGCAGTCTTTTGCTGGAAATCACTAGAATTAATATAGATTATGAAATCAATGAAATTTTGCTCTTGTTTGAAGAAATTTTGATTAGAAAAAGAATTAAAGTAATTTTTGAATCATATCAAATACATTTAAATACCGATTCCAATAGATTTAGACAAGTTATGGTTGTTTTATTGAATAAAGCAATTAATCAAATGGAGTCTGGAGAGATTGAAATAAGTGTGACTTCAGTATTAAAATCAAAGCCTCAATTATTAAAAATCACTGTGGAAGTTAAAGCCAATAATGATTTAAAAATTACCAATGAAGCGTCATGTTCTTTGATCTCTTACGTTAAATATAAGCCTCTTAGCGAACCTCAATTTCATTTTAATTTCTCAATGATTGATTATATAATTTTATGTTTGTCATGTGGCCATACAGAAAATTTGGAAAGAAATAGTCTTTTGAGAAGCTCAGATGAACTTTTGATGCCTTCACAGGTTAAATATTGGTTTGAAATCTGCAGTGTTGAAAATCAAGAAAAGGTAAGAATTAAGGATCCTTTCAAAGATAATTTCCATTTCGAGCTCAATTTCAGATGTTCTTTCACAGATGAGAGCTTTATTTCCAATATTGAGTCGAATGAACATCAAGTTTTTCGAAAATCCCAAAACTCCAATTTGAGTATAGAAAAGAACAATATTGTTAAATTGGAAATGCCTTCAAAATTTTCACCTTTAAGAAAAACCATAAATAATATTTCTGTTCTCAATGTTGACGATGTTTATTACAGTTTACTTGTCATTTCAAGCTATTGCAAATCAAATAATTTGCATGTGGAAGAAGCGAAAAACGGGCTTGAAGCTCTAAATAAAGTAAAGGATCTTTATAATAAGGAAAAAAAGATCATAGATATAATTTTTATGGATTGTGATATGCCAATTATGAATGGTTTTGAAGCAGCAGAAAAAATTAATGAATTTCATAAGAACATGAATTTAAAAGAGCCAAATATTATTGCAGTGACCGCAAATGTGGCAAATGAGGAAATTTTATCTAAATTTCAGATAAGTGGAATGAAGGAAATGGTTCAAAAACCGTTGAGTATTGATAGATTTAGAGAATTGTTGAAGAAATATTTAAATTTTTAAGTATTTACATTTTAGTTAAATGAAAAAATTCATAGGTAAGAGATCTATTTAAATAGATAAATAATAATTAAAATAATTTAAATAAAAGAATCTGAATTTATTTGAATCATAGTTTCTTTTCATAATATAATCTAAATTTTAATGTTTTTCTCATAAAAATTGAAGACAAATTTATTTTAAAAATTTTAATTTACTTTCGTAAAAATCTGCCAAAATTTTAGGGGCATATTTTTTAATTTCCTCATTTGAGTAAAATGTTGGTTTACGTTCAGTTCCATCTTTTCTTTTTTCCCATTCCACAGCACATAGCAATTTTTTATTATTATCTCTTTTTGCAAAAACAACGCATTTTGCTTGATCTCCTTCTATAAAACTCCCTTGATTAAAAAAATCTTCGCTAAAGCTGATTTTAGGAGAAGTTTTCGACTTTCCATTTTTTTCATGAATTATTTCTGTATTGTTAGGTTTTATTTTTTTATTGTTTATTGTTTTGCAATTTGTAATATCTATTGATTTATTATCTCTTTTTTCTTCAAATGCCTTGACTAGGCCCAAACAACTTTCAAGATTTTTTAAAGGTTCCCAAGTTGCATCTTCTAAAGGATAACCTTCCCATTCTATGTAGTAATAGATTTTTCCGTCAATCTTTTTTTTATCAAGAATTTTTTCCACATTAAAGATCAGAGCCTTCCGTTTTGAATATTTTTTCATTTTTTATGAAATTTGGTGTAATTTTTGGCAAACTATTAAAACCTTTTTTAAGAAATTTTAATTTTATAATGAAAAGTTAACGTTATTTTTTTAAATTAAAATTTTCTCAAAAAAATTTAAATTAATTATAATTAAACCAAGTTTTCATTGTAAATTAAATTTATCGAGCACAATTTTTCATTTTTGATATTTTTTTCACAAAATAATCCAATCCAAATTGAATTCAAATTCCGTTGTCATAATTCAAATTAAAAAAAAAACATGATTTATTCAATCTTTATAAGTTTAAAGAGGAGAAGATTTAACTTCACCTGAATTATACTTTCAAATTATCTATCTTTTTATTTAATAATTTTGTTTTTAAAAAATAAAAAAAGGTGTACAAAATTTTTTAATTTTGTTCAAAAAAAAAGTAAAATTTAAAACAATTTGGGCTCTATATCCTGGGGCCACAGAAAACTTAAAAAAGTAAATTCCCCAAACGATTTAATCCAATTGGTTTTAAATGAAAGCCATAATTCTGAATTCAATCGAAAACAAACAAAACTAATATAAATTTTAAAGAAGCCAAATTTTGCAGTCGTCTAACGAAAAATTAATTAATAAATTTTAAATTAAATATAATTTATTTACCTCATTGAATTTATCTTCGAGATGTGTTCTATCATTTGCGATTAAGAATATATGATAAACTAGTAAATTACCAAGAAATATTATGAAAAGCAACGCAGATATATAAATTGTCAAGAGTCTCCATATTGAAACATTGATTTCCTAAAGAGAATTATGAGAAATTACTTTCTAAAAATAAAAATAAATTCTACATTGAAATCAAAATTTATGAAATTGATCATATTCTGATGATTCAGAAATAATTGAAGCACAGAATTAAAAATAGCATAAAAAACATAAGAAAGAAAATATCGATAATTTAATCTTCCAACACATCCTGCAATAAAAAAGCAGTGATGATCCATGCCAATGATGCATCTTGAATAAATTATTTTTTATTGAAGAAAAAAGTTTACTTATTGCAAACAGAACAATGATTGATTCTTGCAAATTTAGTGATATTGCATTTTTTACATTGAAGCAATTTTTTATTGGAAGAGGAGTGATCTATTCTTTTATAATATCCGAGATTATTTTCAATTTCACTATTTTTTTTTATAGCTAAAAACCAGCTTCTAAATGTGCATAAAAATGCAAGCAACACAAATGATGTTAAGCCTATATCATATAATATGCCATTTTCCTTAGTTAAATTCGGAATCTAAAACAAACAAAAAAATCTCATAATTTAAAAATTTAGGAAAAACTAAAAAACGGTTTCTATAAGTGATAACCAACAAGCTTGTGACCATAAAAATATTTGAACTCCAACGATCATATAACCAACAATTTTATATAAAGAAGCAATTGAATCATCTGAATCCGATTTTAAATATGTTATAATCAATTTCCAAATTTTTTGCATTTTTTTATTGAAATCGCAAATAATAGTTTTTTTCTTATTATAAATACTTACTAAAAATAGTTTCAAACCAAAAACTTTTTACAATTTGAGAAAAAAATGGCAGATGCTAAAAAAAATAAATTGGATTATTTCAATTCAAGAGATCAAGCTCATCCTTTAAATACATTCTATGAAGGAGAAGAAAATTTTGACGGAATATTGACAGAAAATAGAAAAATAACAGATATTTTTTTCTTGATAGTGTTCATAATATTAAACGCAGGACTAATTTATTACTCTCAAAAAGGCAAATTTTTATATAATTTCAATTCAAATTATATCAATATGAAAGTTATTAGCGAATCGGATTTGAAAAGATTAAACAATGGAGTTGATTTTAGGACTGATTTTTGCGGCCAAAAACAATTATTCAATCAAACTTATTTATATTTTTATGATCCAGAAGCAGTCGGAACTGTAGGAATTTGTATGGAAAATTGCCCACCTTTAGATGTAAATTTAATTATTTAGAAAAAACTTGAAAGAAATTTGATTTTAGAGTGTTGATGTGTGTTTTTATAGCGAAACGAATAATCAAAGTTTAGAGGATTATTGCTATAAAACCTATCACACATCTACTGTCGGTTATTATTGCATGCCCTTGGAACTCAACAGCGTGAAAAGAAAAATAATTGAATCTGAGACTAAATCAACTATTAATTCAATGAAAATGATCGCAGCAGACATTTGGAGAGTTTAAACTCTATTTTTATTTTTTTTAATGAATTTTTAGTTAAGAGATCTGATCTGCATTTCTTATGGAATAATGCTTTTTATGGGTTTAACTTTTACCTTCAGTTTCCTAATTAAAAGTAAGACGAACAAAATTTTAAATTTTGCAATATTTTTTTTAATTAGAAATAAAAATAATTTTGTTTTTTATGGTCTTATATTTTTGTTTTGGGTTTGGTATGATTGCTTGGATGATAGCTGTAACCCAAATTGATGAGGATAGACTTGTTAAAAAATATTGCCCACAATCCTCTTCAGCAGGAGGTTGTGAAGAGGAAGAACTCTTCTTTTTACTGGTTGATTTGATTAATTTTAATCTATTTATTATAAAACTTTTATTTAGGTTTTACGATTTATCATGGTTGGCGTAATTTTTTTATTGGCTTTAGCTCTTTTTGCTTATTGGAAACGTTTTTCAAAAATTGCTAAATTTATAGCATTTTTCAATGAATTCATACGTATTTTTTGTTAAATTTAAAACAAATTTTATTTTAAATTAGAAATGTTCTCTCTTTTTGCTTATTTGATATTTCATTTCCTTCTGGAAATTGCATTTGTATTATATGGTTTATTTATTTTTGTTTCTGCAATGTCAAGCGGCCTTGTTCAAACAATTGATGCTCCAAGTCATTTATAATGAAATTAATAATTTTTTAATTTGAAAAAAAAAGAGGCTTTTCCTAATCCTCAAATACGGAAAATTGTTGTTGATGATTTAAACATTTATGGTTTGATTTTTGCAGGATTTATGTTTTATTGGTGGATTATGGCTTTTTCTAATTTCGAGAAATTTGTGATATCAGGAGCAATATCAACTCATTATTTTAGCAAAGCCAAACAAATTTTAAACGTAAATAATTTTTTCAAAATATTTCAAATTATTTTATATTTTAGAAACCTGTTTTTCGAGGAATGAAATCAGCATTTCTTCATAATTTTGGCTCTATTTTATATTGCTCCATAATTTTGTCAGTTGTATGGCCGATGAGAGCTTTGTGCTTCCGCATAAAAGAAATTTTTGTGAAATCCGTCGATAAAACTACAAAAAGTTTCAAATTTTGCTTAGCTTTTTGGACCCCTTGCATTCTGTTTCATGAGACACAATTAAAATTTTTCAGAAGTAGAAATTTAATTCATGTAAGTTTTTTTTCTTGAATTTATTGTTAAATTCTAATAGGTAGTTATTTTCGGGGATGCGTTTTATCGAGGTGGACAACGACTTTTTTATTTGCGACTTCGAAGTTTATCAAGGATTAATGCATTTAAAGATAATGTGGGATTCATGACTTTTATAGGAAATGTAATTTTTTAAAAAAAAAGTTTTTTAAATTAATATTTGTTATTAGATATTTATTGCAAGCTCTGGATCTTTTTTTGTTTTTGCTTATTTGTACTTTAGCACACAAACATTTTTAGAAGAGAATATTTCAGAAGTTGAATATATTTTTGCTGTTCCTTTCATAGTATTTTTTACCGGATTGTGTCTTAGCAACGTTATTCTCAAAATTTATCCAGGAACCTCTGATTTTTTTTTTTTTTAGACATTTGGAAATCTTTACGATCTTTTAACCGAAACAATTCTCATATGTTTTGTTGCCGATGAAGAAATGTTCACAGGTAGGCATAGATTTGCTGAAGAAAATATGCGCAAGTTTATGGATTTATTCGGGCAAGAGAGTGATGATGTTAGAAATATAGCCACGACAAAAGTAAATCCATTTCAGCAAGACAACAACAAAGAAAATGAATTGATTAAATATGAGCCAGTGCCTTTTAAGAAAGCTCAGAAAGAAATTTTGGAAGAAGAAAATTTCAAAGTCGAAGATGATGAAAAAAATCCGAAGTTTGAACAAATTTATGATCCATTCAATAATAAAATAAAACTAAATGCAGAATTGGTTTCCAATAAGACAAAAGAAGATGAAGAAATGGAAAGATCAATAAAATCAAACAAATCATTCAATTCAAAAAAATCTGATGAGAAACTCAGCAGACCAGAATCACCAATCACTTATAAACCATTAAGTCAAAGCCGGCTTCCAACTCCAAAAACCCAACAAGATTTGAATAATTCAAAAATGAATATCATTCCCAATGGCAATTCAATGGTTATGTCAGGAGGTGCCCCATTCTTTTCTCCCACAAAAAACCAATCAAATTTTTCAAAAACCAATTTAGTTGCAAGTAAAAATGAATTAAAAATTGAAGATTTTTCAAGACCAGGCTCTTCTAATGAAGATGGTTTAAGACCAAACTCTTCAAATAAAAATAATGGGGTGAATCCTCCAACAAATAAAAGTTTCGTTGATATCAAAAAATTAGAAATTGAGGATTTAGAGAATAATAATGAAAATGAGGAAATTGAATTTAAAACGCCAAATGAAAAAATGATGAATATCTCAAATGAAAATGAAAAAAAATTGGAAGATCTTTCATTTAAGAACGATGAGAAAAACAATAAATTCTTTAATATGAATATGAACAGCCAATTCAATGTTGATAAAAACCGAATGAAAAATAGCAATTTCTTTAGTAAGTCTGTTCAAGATAAGGATAATCAATACCTATTTTAAGGAATTTTCTTAAAAAATTGAATTATTCACAACAATAAAAAATAGACTTTTGATTGTTTTGTCATTTTTAATAAATTTAAATA
>JFJP01040525.1_pt1 | contig 11082 bp, 18 predicted proteins | sample 431651 | NCBI WGS metagenome assembly JFJP01 (sample SAMN02602958, study PRJNA72255) | Microbial mat metagenome, whole genome shotgun sequencing project. | biome: fresh water; feature: sink hole; material: water; isolation source: purple microbial (photo- and chemosynthetic) mats found in... | reverse complement strand
GCCCTCTGCCTCGCCGATGATCGCCAGGACAGCGGAATGTTCGCTGATGGCAACCTTCTGTCCGGCTTGCGCGGGAGCGCATATTAAGAGGAACGCCATGCAGACCGCGATGCCCTTGAGTAATGCCGGAACATTCGTCCTTGCCCTCTCCCACTTCTCAAGAAGGTTTGCAGGGAAACGTAAGAGCGAACCAAACTTGGTGTAAGGGATGGTCTTTGTCGCAACCATGTGATAAATAGTCCGGCGTTTTAACTGATACCGCCTCTGGACTTCTTCCATCACAAGAAACTCTTGTTCATTTTCCTTGATTTGATTAAGCACAATTACCTCCCCGTGTGGTATCTTTTCCGAACCAAAAAGAAACACTCTTGCCAAAAACACGGCACAGGTATACGATGTCATTTGCATTAGGAAAGGTATCACCGTTCTCCCAATTAACTACCGTCTGCCGCGACACGCGATATCCTTCCATGCACAATGAGGCTATCATGTCCTCAACACTCATCTCGTTCTGTTTTCTTGCCGCTTTGATTTGTTTACCGATTATCATACTGCGCTCCTTTCATGTCCTCATATTACCATTTGGGGAGGTATTGTCAAGGAAATTTTATATATTATTTTGTGCAGATAAAATTGAGGTGGTAGTATGAAAACCATGCAATTTAAAGAACTGCTTTCATACCTTCGTGACCGTGCGAAATACAGAAAAGTCGAACTTGCAAACAAGATCGGCGTTTCTCCGTCGTACATTATGAATCTTGAATCTGGTTTCAAGAAACCGCCGACGATGGACAGGTGCATGGATATAGCGCGGGCGTTGACATTAAACTCCGACGATACAAACAACCTTTTGAATATCGCCTTGTATGAACGCATGGACGAGGCTGAAATTAAGATATTAAAAGATTTGTTCAGGAACGTGCCCTGCGATTGTAAGAAATTAACAGGGTCTAAGAAGGTCGTTATCCGCATAAATAAAAATGGCAACGCTGAAATCGTTTCAAAGGACGTTGGCGTTTCTATCGACATAAGATACGAAGATGAAGAAGATGGATTCGCCGTTCCAATGACTAAACATAAACTCGAACCAATCAAGACAGAGCAGAATAGGATAAGCAGACACGCCCACCATGACGGACACAGATAAAAAACATGTTCTTTGTGTTGATGATGAGCCGGATATTATTTACAGGATCAAACGCTTTATAGAGAGAAGATACCCGATTGAGGTTGATGTTGCCGATAGTGGCGAGAGAGCAATGGAAATGCTCAAATCTAAGCATTATGACGCACTTCTGACGGACGTTTCAATGAACGGGATTTCTGGTCTTGAACTTGCGGCTTACGCTATAAAGGAACACCCGCGCACAATCATTGTTGTGATTACTGGCAGTTTTGAACTTGAAACCCTCACGCGGTCAAAAGGTGTACGCTTTTTGGCAAAGCCTGTATCTATTAAAGACTTTGAACACATGATCCACCAGAACTTCGGGATGTTTCCAAGCATGATCGGTTAAATATGAACAACCGCATAAACGTATCAGTACCTCGCCAGTATAAGAGAAAAGACTTCATGGACGTTATTGAGCAGTTGCAGAAAGAAAGCAACCTCCATGTTGCCGGGAGCATAATCGCCATGCGGTGCGTTGATAAGACAACGACCTTTGAACGATTCGGCAAGAAGTTTGAAATGAACCTTTCCGTTTTACTTGGAGAGGCTGACATTACGATCAAGGAAGTCAAAAAACGGTTTTAAGGTGTGCCATGTCCTCTGTCTACCGCAATGGAAGATTCTTCTGGTATCGCAAATATCCCGATAAACCGATATCTCTAAAGACGGCTGATCGCGGCGAGGCTGAACTGATGAAAGCCAAACTCGACATTCAGCACTCTGAACGCCCGACCGCCAACCATGCTTGTGAAAGCCTCATATCCCAATACCTTGATACCATCCGGCAAGGCTGTTCCCTGTCCTATGTTAAGGACACAGCCAAGCGTTTAAAGGCTTTGTGCGTGGGTATTACCCACATCCAGGACGTTACAGAGCCTAAAATCCAAGAATATCTCAAGACCCTGCATAGTAAATACGATGTCAATAACGGGATTTCCGCAATCAAGGCGTGGCTTCGTTGGTGCTTATACCTGGACTTCATTAATAAAAACCCTGCGGAGCGGATAAAAAAGATTAACATCCAAGAAAGTCCACGGCTGTCTTATACGCCAGAGCAGGTCAAAGAGATCATTCAGAGGTCAGAGGGTGAAACAATTTACCCACTTGTGATGATTGCCATTTATACGGGAATGCGAAAGTCCGAACTGCTCCGGCTCGATTGGAAGGATATTGACCTAAAGGAAGGCATTATAACGGTCAAGATGAGTAAATCGAAGAAGATAAGGCGAATACCCATATCTGATGAGTTAATGCCCGTATTGAAGCCGTACCGCAAGGAACAAGGGTCTGTGTGCGACCTGCACAACCATAGGCGCATCATAGGAAGGATATTAAAACCCTTCGGAGGCGGTTGGCATCACTTCCGGCATACCTTCTGCACCCTCGCCCTTCGCGCGGGCGTTGACCTTCAAACTGTGAAAGACCTCGCGGGTCACAGTTCCGTTGCCGTAACCGCGCTTTACCTCTCGTCAACCCCTACCCACCACAAGTCTGCCGTGAATGCCCTATCTTTCACAAAAAACACCAGAAAATGTGAAACTGCTATAAAAACTGCTATAAAGAAAAAACCCTCCGCATAAGCAAAGGGTTTTCTCGTCGATAAAAAACGCGCCCGACAGGAGTCGAACCTGTAACCTTCTGATCCGTAGTCAAATGCCCGTCGTGCCTTATTTCCGTCGATATTTCTTTAAAAAGAGCGTTTTCCGTCGATAATCAATTACAAGCATTAACAAGCAATACGGCTGATTTCGGTGCGACTACTATAAAACTGCTATAGTCCTTTTTGAACGAAAAGAGCATACCACACTTCAAGGTTCTTGGCAAAACGACCTTTCTTCATCTTCAATCTGGTTTAGCAGTTCAGCCAGTACGGAAACTGTCAAAGTGATAGGGATATGGCATCCGTTACGGGCATCTTGTTCATCTTGGAAACGCTCAAGGTGATCGCGGAGGTGTCGCAATTCTTTCATTTGAACAATCCTTTTAAGAAGTCCGGCATATCGTCCTGTGGCTCTTTTACGTTACAAGTGGCACATTTATTGTTCATTAGCCATGTATGTTCACCGCAGAGTGAACATTTGCCGTAGCTATACATTCTCGTCCTCCACAATAATATCACCGCTGATAACGTATCCAACGCCCTGCATAGCACCCTTGAACGCCTCTAAAGCGTGGGTAACCGTGAGACCTGTCTTATCCTCAACCATTGCCTTGAGATGCTCGGTTTCAACAGTAATCCGTATCATTGTATAAACCTCTACAAGTTATTGTATAAACATACAGCGACTTCTGTATGCTTTAATCGTCATCTTCGTCTTGTATTACTGGCTCGCAGTTGATTGAGATTGGCTTTAACGGGTGCTTGCCCAGGCACTCGTCTATTGCCTTTGTCGCGTCATCGGCTTCGATGTTGTAAGACAGCGTTACAGAGTATACTTTCTGACCCGTGATTTTCATACCACCGCCTTTATTTCGACCCACCTGTCGTCAACCCCTTTAATCTTCTTACGCCTCGGTGTGATGATGAATTGGAGGCATCCAAGCCGTGAAGGACGCATCATGCTGTCAATGGCGTATGACGGCTTGTTGGTGTCGTATGACCTTAAATATGCCCCCGTGCGTCCAAGCCAACGGTCTACGGACTTGATGCGGTAATTGTCGCCCATGCCCCTGTCACACTTTAAGGACGAGATTGGGGCAACGCCAAGTTGATGGTTATGCCCCATGAGGATAATATCGCTGTCTGAAAAGTAACCAGAGGCATCTTCAAGTCCGTTAAATGACGATCCTGCCCGTTTGCCAGAGCCAACGCCGTGATGGGCGAAGATACGGACGATGTGGCTGTGGTGATTGTCCGTCTTAATGGACAGGACGGTGTAACCAGAGCAACCTATGTAATGGGATTTTAACTTCGAGGCGATAGCCATGTCGGACGTTGTTCCGTCGGAGAAGCGGAAATAATGGTTTCCTCCGTACATCCCGATGACCTTGCCCTTCATGAACTCTGTTTCCTTGCAGAATAGGTCAACGTCTGCGGCACACATTTCCTCAAAACGGCTTGATGTGCTTTCGTGGAAACCGCCGGACACAAAGAAACGACGCTCTGATGATGAGAGGTATTCAAGTAAATCCCCCGTAAAAAGAAAAAACGTCGGCTCTTTCTTTGCCAACGCTTTCATCTTTTTGAGGTCGTCGTGCCATTTATCAACGGCACAATTCGGAGCATTTCTGTGAACGTCGCCAATGCAGAATAGGTTAAATGGTTTATGATATGTAGCGTGTATCTGTGCAACGTGAACTCCAAATACGCCGTCTGTTTTCATATCATTTACAAGTCCTTGAGAAATGGTCTTGGCTCATGATAATCCAATTATAATCCGCATAAACAGCGTCCGGCGATGCGCCTGCCTTGCCCCATGAAACCTCAATCGGAGGCTTTTGAACTGATGGCTTGGTTGATCTCGCGCACCCTGTTATTGATAATAAACACGCGCACAGAAGAAGCGGTACTGACAGCACCGTCAAGAAGCCTTTGTCTTTCATTTAAAAGTTTCTCTCTTTCATTTTTAAGCCGTTCAATTCGCCCTTGAAACTGGTCAGCGACTTTCCCGAACACCTTGCCTAAACCCTCAAGGAATGCTGACATATTACGCCGCCTTTGCCGGGTAACCCGTGAAGAAGGAACAAGCACCAACAATCGCCGCGTTGACGCTTGAAATCATCATCGCCATTTCGGGTTTAATGCTCGACAAGAAAGACAACCCCCACACCGCACCGCCACACGCGACCACGACCAACATCTTTTGCCAAGTTTTCATTTTATTTCCTCTCTGTTTTTATTAAAATACGCCTGAAAAACGAACATAACCACAGCAACAATCTCTGCGGGTGAAAGCAATTTACTCAACGCAGACCATACAAATACGAACGCCACCGCGATTGTTAAGAGATACCTGCCGGACAAGAGTTTATTCATACAAGCCTCTTTACTTTGTTTTCAACGTCGCATAGAACGCGAAACAGTTTGCACTTCGCGTCTTTGTCCTTGCTCATGCCCTTGATACCATCATCCAGACGTTGAATGCAGGTCATCAAAGACCGCTTAACTTCTGGAAGGTCGTTCTTCAATTCCTTCAACGCATTGAAGTCTGCATCGCTTACAAGATGCTGTCCGTCTGATGTTTTAAGTTCCATATTGCTCCTGTGAAGCGATTAGTCGGTATTAACGGTAATGCCTGTTGCATAAAGTCTGACATCTTTGATATATGTACGATTGCCACCTTTTAGTGCATAAATCTGTATTAAATCGCCTACAACAAATCCAGAAACTGTATCTGTGAACTCAACGTATGTGTTTGCGGTCTGGATGTTTAACTCCGTGCCGACAGCAGACCCATTCTTCCATACTTGAACGTGGCTAAAGTCACCTCCTGCGGCAGATGTCTTTGCATAAATCGAAAAGAATATGCTTCCATTTCCATTTGAAACAAACTCTTTTAACTTTACATAAGTTGCAGAATCTGTGTATCTTTCTGTGTTTGCATGACCAATCGGAGCAATTTTAGTTGCGTCTGCAACGTACAAAGGAGTGTAAGAAACTGGCGGTGCTTTAAACTTCGCATTCCCCGTCGCCGTATCCTTCGTCAAAACGTGCTCATTCGTTGCCGAAGATACCGCAGTAAGCGCGTCAATCGCCGCCTGTGCTGTGGTTGCCCCTGTGCCTCCGTTCACAATAGGAACAGAACCCGTGATTGATGTTCCAATCCCTACGTTGACCGCTCCCCAAGACGGAGCAGACGCGCCGTTGGTTTTAAGATACTGACCTGCTGTACCCGCACCCAAGCGTGTCCATACAGTTCCGTTGTAATAAAGAACGTCCCCCGTTGCCGCGCTTGCAACCGTCAATGACGCGGGATATGCCAACGCCATATTAGTGCCATCAGATACAAGAGCCTTGCCAGCCGTTCCCGTTAAACTTGTTGCGGATAAGCCGTCGATTGCCGCCTGCCGTGTCGATGCGCCCGTTCCTCCGTTGGCAACAGGCAACGCGCCCGCGCCTGCGGGAACGGATGTAAGACTTGTCAATGCCGCGCCGGACACCTTGCCCGCTGTGCTGATCGTGGCGAGTTTGGTGTCAACAATCGCCGCGCCTGCCGCGACCTTCGCATTCGTGACAAGCAGAGCCGCGTCAGTACCCGTTGCGATCGCCGCCCAATTCGCCCTGATTGATGCCGGACTATTCTTGAGCAAGTCCGAATCGGTAGGCTTCGACGCATCCCATGCCGCGAAGCATATTGTTGGTGTCAGCAAAATGGTTAAGGCAATCAATAAACTCTTTCTCATATAATCCCCTCGCTCGTTTCTGCCGCGCCAATGGCGGCGTTGATTAATGCCTCTGCCTGCTCCGTAACAAGTCCGTCAACAACGCTGACGGTCTTTGCCTTGCTTAAATTTCCATCCTCTTGAATGCGATAGACAAGGACAGCACCTTTAAGTGTTCCGTCTGTGTCGATGACCAACTTCTGCGGAATGATTGTTTTCATGTCAGACCCCGTGTATATGTAATCTAAATGTTCCCGTCTTAACCGTTCCCGTCAAATCGTAAAGTTTTATCGTCACGCCCGTTGTGTCAAGGCTTGACGCTTTCCATACCATGCCATCGCCCGTGAGTATCGTGACATTCAGAGCCGGGTCTTCGTGGAACGTCTTAACGAATGTGACCGCGCATCCGTCAGCGGCAACTGAAACTGTGCAATCCTGGACATCATCCACATCCGGCAAATCCGCGCCGTGGTTAAGTTCTGTCATCTGAATTGTTTTTCCGACATCAGCGCGGGACAGAGTGATTTTCAACTGGTAATAACGGCACTTATAATCCCCTGCCTGCCACGTTTTATAAGCCGTCCATGTGGAGTTATCCTCTGACGTTCTTATTTCTATATCAACAGCACCGACAACCTCCGCGCCCGACCAACGCTCTGTTTCGCTTTCGTCCCATGTCGCCGTTTCGCTATCGTCCCACGCGCGGTCAGAAGAAGCGTCTACCACAACCGTCTGCGCGTTTATCTTAGGTGTGCATACATACCCAATGTCTTTGACGGCTGTTTCATACGTCCCGGTCAACTTGTTTGTATCAAGTTCGAGATTGTCCCCGACCTTTGAAACGTCGGTCTTTGTTCCACTCCAAGCCGTCTGTTCGGTATAACTCTGGACAATGTTCGTAAACGGGATGTTGTCAATCGTCACAACGGCTTCTGTTGGCGTTTCGGAATAATTGCCGGATGTGTCAACTGCCTTGATCCAATAACTCTGTGACGAACCCTCGCGCAGATTAAAGTCCGTGAAGTTCGTTGACTTCAACTGTGCCGCGACAATCTCGCCCGATTCCCAACTCTGACCGCGCCGGATTTCATATCCAGAAAGGTCAACGTCCGCATTCTTTGTCCATGAGAATTTCAATCTGTCGCGCATCTGATTAAGCAAGAACCCTGCCACATCATCAGGCGATGCCGACTTGCCAATCAATGTCAATGAAGCCGTCGGCGCGGAAGATAATGCGGTTGACTTGCCGTCTTGAGTTACGGACACAATGGCGACCTTGTACGTTGTTCCGTCAACCAAGTCGCCGATGATCGGAACATGACCGCCTTGCGTTTCGGCAATAAACCGATAAGCAATACCGCCGTTGTCGGATAAATAGACCCTCGCGCTCTTATAGAACACATGGATTGACGTAGGCGAAGGAGGCGTAAACCATACGTCAATCGCACTCTCAACCGTTCCGTCTGCCTTTAAAACAAGCCTCTCGGTCAACTGAATGTCTTGAACGTCAGCAACTTCGAAATCTAACGCGCTGTAATTGTCTTGCGGGATGACAACTGTGGTGTCGTCATAGATGTTCGCATTGTGTTCAATCGCCGTGATAGAACACTCAAGGTCGTTATTGCGCTGAATGTTGACCACGCGAAACGGCTTGACGTACAGATTTGACACGCCCAAACAATAAACATCGTAGTCTGCCGGAGCGTTTGAGAATGCCGATGATACGCTGACTTCCGTATAAGTCCCCGGAGCGTTAGAGATTGTTCTTTCTTCAATCGTGTCATCTGCGAAACGGACTTGGACTTTATAGGTCTTTCCGCTGTCGAGCGTCACAGGGTCGGACAACTTAACGAGCGTCGTTGTGCTGTCTGTCTTTACGCGACCAGAGAAACCCCATGCCGGAAGGTCGTGGCACACGCCAATGACATCCCCTGCCTGCACAGCCAGAGCATCAATGCCGACCTTAAACGTCACGCTTTCGTCACAATACTTCGCTGAATTGATGCAGTAACGACCCTCGCGCAACGCTTGTGATACCCGTGTCGTGAACATCTGGATTTGCTTCTTGCGAACGGGATTGCCTGCCGCAAGCGATGCCTCGTCAATGACCGCGATCTGTTGGAGCGTGTAATTCTTTGACGCGTCTGGATATTGCACTTCAATCACATTCGGTGTGTCCCTAAGACCCTTCCAACCCTGCTGAAACGAACCCGCGATGATGTTGCCCATGCCGAACAACTGCGAAGGTATTTCCGGCTTGTCCGGGCGTATCTTCACAGAACCGCCAGAGAAGAACATCAGCATTCGTGTTGCCGCGCAGATTTCGGCGATCATGTCAATGGCGCGTTGGTTGCTGTCCATGACAATATCAAGGCGCATACGCTTCTCATATCCACCCAAACCATTCGGCACTTTCTCATCGCACCAACGGGAAGCATCAAGGAACATCGCATTGTCGATGATTGCAGATGTTACATACTGACCCAACCCGAAACGCTCATTTAAAAGCAGGTCTTTAATGCACCATGCAGGGTTAGCGCACCATCTGCTGACGTACGTTGTTCCGTCCCATGTGAGGGACGTATCGCCCGTTAAAAGTCGGTACTCTGCCTCTGCTACGTTCCAGTAATAATCCTCCCACGCGACCTCGGACGCTCCGTTCATGACCTGCGGAACGAGGACTTTACGCCCGCGCACAAGGCTTGTGATGTTCGGCGATGCGCCGCTTAACTGATCCGTTGCGAGCAGTTTCAAGCCAAGAAGCGCGGTATTAGGATATGCGAGGTCGTCCGTATTGATTTCGTCGATATAATAAAGGTACATATCCCCGCTGTGCGTGAAATCGCTATCATCGGACGTTCTTGTAATACGAATGTCATACTGCCCTGCGGTCAACCCGCGCTTACTGTAAATCCTGTTTACAGCGTTCCTTGCCTTTGCGCTGATCGTAAACGTCCCCGCGGTCGTATACGACCCGTCGGCGTGGAGTTTATATTCAACCTTGTACGACACATCCCATGAGTTCATCGACCCATCGCCCGTGTTCTGGTAATACAAACCCGAAGGGAATTGAAGTTTGATGTCGAAACCCTCAACGTCTGTGTTCGATGTCGTGTATGTATAAGCCGCGTCCTTCATCAATTTTGAATTAATGTTATTAACATTATGAAGGTCGTTGAAGTTCGCAATCACGGCTTGCGTGTTTGTCCCAAGCCTTGTTTCTGTCGTGACCGTTGAGTAATTCGTTATCGGGTTATCATTGAGAAGCACAGACGTAACGCTTTCAATCTCGCCCTCGCACAACGCAAGGAGTATATTGAAATAAGTCTTTTCGCCGTCCTCTTGGACAAAGGCATTGATGATGTTCCCACCAAGCATATGCTCGCCATAGACGACGGGTATTGGTCTGCCAACCTCTTGTGTCGTTGTAATGCCATCCCATGAATAAGTAGGACTATCGCCCTCAAGACCATCGTTCCCGCTCATGGAGTTTGACGGTGCTTTATATGTGATTGCCATATAAACGGAATATATGACAGCCGCCCAAAACGCCCAAACCAATGCCGCCCATATCATGTTTGTGATAATCACCATCGTGACGGGATCGCCGATGTCTTGCATAATAACAATGTCATGCCCGTTCTCTGGCACATGGTCATCGTCAACGCTCTGACCCATTGAGATATACCGAACGCCGTCAGTATATAAATCCGTACCCTCGAAGTATTCTTTGACGGTCTTGCCATGCTGAAAATCAGCCGACCACGAAACCTTGCCGGACATTGCAAACGGATTCTTGATGTATGTAAGTCTTATCATTTTGCCTTTAGTCTGTAAAAACCTTCTAGCCTCTGATCCCATCCATCACTTAGCCTGTTGATCGTTACTGCTCTGACGCTTCTATACGCATGAATGAACCTGTTGTCATCGAGCATCACACCAATATGCGTCGGACGACCTTTCACAAGAAACAGCACACAATCAAACGCTTTAGGCTTTTCGACCTTATCCCAATCACGCCAATAGTTCTCAACGATATAAGAGTGTTCGCCCCAATCCTTCGCCTCGCCATATTCCGCAAGGTCAAACAACTCATGCCCCATGTCGGAAAATATCTGCAACACAAGTCCATAGCAATCAAGTCCGTCAACGTCACGACCATGCGTTGCGTACGGAACTCCGACATACTTTTTAACGATGTCATTAACCTGCATAGATGCGATCCGTTGGAACGGACGGGAAACCGCCGAACCTTAACTGGTTAGATAACTCACGGCACTTCTGCATTGTCTTGTTACAGATAGTTTCCGCGCCGGAATAACCGCACTCCGTTGACTTGAACTTCCATGAGCAGTAATTCCTTAAACAAGTCCTTGCCGGAAGCGGAACGTCAAGCAGGTCGAACTTGCTTGATAATGTGAACGTGACGCTCTGCTCGGTTGCGATATAAGTATCGATGTAATACGAACTGACAATCTTGGAATCAGCATCATCAAGTCTGTTCGCCCATACCATGATGATGTCAACCTTCTTGCCCCGCAGGTCGTAGTTCATCAGATACGCTTCAATCAATCGTGATACGTTTGCGA
>JFJP01004134.1_pt1 | contig 11082 bp, 9 predicted proteins | sample 431651 | NCBI WGS metagenome assembly JFJP01 (sample SAMN02602958, study PRJNA72255) | Microbial mat metagenome, whole genome shotgun sequencing project. | biome: fresh water; feature: sink hole; material: water; isolation source: purple microbial (photo- and chemosynthetic) mats found in... | reverse complement strand
GAGGTTTTGCCGAATTCCGCACGGTTGCTCAGCAGCCGGCAATCGGTACGCGTCAGCAGGCAGTGTAGGGACGCGATGTGACACGAGTATGAAGACAAGGATGTCGTGTATGGGCTGTTCGGTTTAGCCTGAGTAACGCTCGGTTCCGTAATCAGGCCATCGAAGCGTCCTGGGCTGGGCTGCTTGGGGCGGCTGGTTCGGGCGGCGCAAGCGGGCTTGTCACTGCATGCATGAAAAAGCCCCGCAGGCTTGCGCCGGCGGGGCTTGAATTCACTCACCGTCAAACGGCAGACGGCGAATGTGGACTGTCCGATCAGAAGCGGATCATTCAGTCCTTGTCATGACCAAAACCATAGTGGTGGCCGTTGTCCGACTTCTTGCACGGCGTGGTGAACATCATGGTGCGATCGACCTTGCTGTCGGGGTGCTGCACGTTGATATAGGCGATGTTCGGATTGAACGGGTCGAAATACAGGCCGGTGGCTTCTGCGCCTTCGGTCGTCAGGCTGGCCCACTTGCCGACGGCTTCTGCCACGCCGTCGTTGTCCGTGTCCTTGGCGAACCAGGTGTCTTCGAAGCCGCCCGGCTGGTCTTCGACGATGTAGATGTTGCCGTCGGCGTCGATCGCCAGGTTGTCCGGGCTCTTGAAGGCGGTGCCAACGGGCTTGCCGGTGGCCATGTCCATTGTGTTCTGGTCGGCGAACAGCTTGACCATGTTGTTGCGCAGGTCGATGGAGAACACCTTGTTGTTGGTGGTGGTCGCCACGTAGAGCTGCTGCTTGCCGTTCTTCAGGGTCTTGATTTCCAGATCTTCCGGGCGGTCGAAATTGGTGCCCAGGAAGGCCGGCAGGTTCGGTGTGGCGCGGCCGTCGATCGCGGTCAGGCCGTTGGGGTCGATGACGATCACGGCGCCGGGAAGAGCCTTGCCGTAGTAATCGGTCAGTGGGATCCAGGTGGCCTTGCCGGTGGCTTCTTCGACGGTGCCGTTGCCCACGCGCAGCACGAAAGTCTGGCCGGCGAAGAAGAAATCATCGCCGTTGTCGGCGTGCGGGTTGGCCGAGGTGAACTTGAAGATGTGGCTGTCATTGCGCTCGTCGATGAAGTACAGGTTGTTGTGCTTGTCGAACGCCAGGCCTTCGTGCGACACGCGCGGCAGGATGTCGCGGTGCTTGATCACGATGTCGGCGGGGGCGGCCAGCGGGTTGACCACTTCGAACAGGCGGCCGTAATGGCTGGTGGGGACGGCGGCCGGATCGCTCCAGGACTCTTCGGCGGTCAGGAAGCTGCCCCAGGGGGTCCAGCGCGAAGCGTCGAAGGATTTGTGGCTGTCCAGCGCGGGGGCGACGGACGGGCTGTGCCAGATGGTCTCGGTCTGCATGGTGCGCAGGTCGGTACGCTGGATGCCGGCCTGGCTGGTTTCGAACACGGTGAACAGGAAACGGCCGGCTTCGGGGCCGTTTTCGTTCACGGTGTGCATGTCGTAGTTGCCGCTGTCGAAACGGGTAGCCTGGGTGACGTCGCGGGCAACGATGGTCATCTGGCTGAAGTGCGGCGAGGACAGTTTGTAGGGCGCGGATTCGGGCAGCGTGCCGGCGCCGACGTCACCGGTCATGGGAGTGAAGTCTTCGAAGGAGGTGCCGCCGGCGAAGGCGGTCGAAGCGGCCAGCGCCATGGCGATGGCGAGTGAGTGTTTCTTGAACGACATTAGAAGAAATCCTTTAACAGTAGGTGAGCGGAGTCGGTACCGAGATCGAACGATAAAGATTGATGGCAGCCTGGCGAACAGGGTATTGAATCCGGAACCCGTGTATTCCTCTCAGAGGAAATCCGCGCCAGCCATGCATCGCTTCGGTACGGCGGCCAAACTAACGAGACCGTGTGTCATGCAGATTACGGCCCCATTAAATTGGCATGAACCTTCACACCTGTCCGGTTCAATCGTGAACAGATTCAACCTTGATGATTCTGTTGATATGACCCGGCAAGGCTTGCTGGATGGGCATCTTCACGGCGGCCTTGGTCGAGCGGAAGTACGCCACCGGACAATGGTGGTCCAGGATCTGGCGTTGACAATACGACCGAACAACGGGCAAGCGGGATTTTGGGGTTATCGATCCGGCACGCATTGAACATGAATGTGGGTCGGGCTTCAGCCCGACAAGTCGGCCTAAAGGCCGACCTACAGTCGCGGGGAAAGCTGGCCGGATCAGTAGCTGACCGGAGCCGCACCTTTTCAGCCATTCGCATCCCCACACTTTCTTGAGGCGAGTGTTCCTGTCGTTGGTGCGTAAGCAGAGCATCCGATACGCAGCAGGCCAAGGGATAGGCGCGCATCCCGCCCGCAACTGCATGACTTCATATTTCAGCGTGGCGCCAGTTCTACCAGGCGCCTTGCTGATTCGGTAAATGGCAGGAGTTGCCGTATGCGTTCCCTGGACTCGATGCTGCAACCGCTGGCCTGCGCTGCAAGCAGCGCCCCCAACCAGTCGGCCTCTTGTTCTTGCGCTTGCCACAAGTGGGATACGCGCAGCGCCAGGCCGAAATCACCATCGGCCAATTGCATCGCATCTTCGCCTTGCTCCGTCCAGTTCCCAGGCTTGCCGGAGAACACCGAGAGGGCGATGGCATCTTCGTCGAAATGGCGCTGCGCGATGTGAACGATTTCATGACCGATGACAAACGCCAACTGGCAGCCCTCCAGCTTCAGTGCGGAGGGTGCCAACACCACTATATTGGGTGCGGCGGAGTAGGCCGGACCGTTAATTTCATCGGGTGCCGCCAGAAAGCGCACCTTCGGCAAACCCGCCAGCGTGGCCATGCGGTACCACGCAGGCTGGGGGGCAAGCGCTTCACATCCGGAACATTGCTGATAAGTCCAGGCGTAATGACGGGTAGAAGGGGGATCAGGAAACCAATCCGCCGGGGCAGACTCGGCTGCCTGGCTGACCAATCCGGCGCATACAAACAGCGAGAGAAAAACCCCGCTCCGAATTGCGGGTCTTGCTGGATCGATAGCCAAGTTGAACATCGTGTTCCCCCTTGCCCAATGCCATGCCTTTGAAAGTCGTTTGCCAAGCCATCGGTCGATCGGTCGTACTAGAAGGCGCTTACTTGCCCCCTTTGGCCGGTCTGCCAGTCTTGATCACGTCCAGACCCTCGATCGCCGCTGCCACATCCAAATCGCTCAATTGGGCAAGAGTGAAAATCGCGGCGCGCAGAACTTCGCTTTTCTTGGCCGCAACGCCCAAATTCAGGCAGCGTTTCTTGAGCGTGGCGATGGCCGCATATTCCGACTCTGGCATCGTGAAACTGTCACGCACCAACTTGGCTTTTTTCGCTTTGGGCGGCTTGGCCTCTTGCGGCGTTTGATCGACAACTGGTTTCGCAGCGCGGGAGGCTTGCTTCGCTGGCGTTTTCTTGGCCACCGGAGCCGCTGCGGCAACCTTTGCTGCCTCGCTCATGATGACCTTGGCAACAGCCGGCGCACGCTTTCTCGCTGGCTTCGACGTGCTGGGTGGGGCAACCTGGATCAGTGGCGCTTCGCTTGCTACGGAAATCTTGGCGACTTCGGGTTTTTTTGGTGCTCTTCTGGAAACTTTGCTGTCGGTCATGATCAACGCTCCTTGTCCGGTAAACGGTATATACAGTTTATACGCTAAGTCCGGATGCGCAAGAAGTTGGGAGATTCTGCATGGACACGCTCCCGCGGCATGCGACATATAGCGAACGGCATCCAACCTGGCGCTTCGGCGCACCAAGTTCCATGCAACAAACCACACTCCTGAACACCACGATCCTGGCCGACCTCGGCGAACCCTGGTTCTGGCAAGTCATGATGGTTGTCCTGGTCATCGTCGCGATCAATATTGGCGCTTATTACGTGCTGCGCCATATCGAGAGAATTGCCGCCAGGACGCCAACCGTCTGGGACGACGCGCTCATCAAGGCGGCGCGGCGGCCGGTGACGTTGTTGCTGTGGACACTGGGCGCCGCGTTCGCTGTGCGGATTGTCCACCAGCATGTCGGCTTCCCCTATTTCGATCTGGTGGCGCCGGTCCGGAATGTGCTCATCATCGTGGCATTGGGCTGGTTGTTGATCCGGCTGATCAACAATGGCGCCAAGAACCTCGTCGCGCTGCGTCTGGCCAATGCGGAAACAGTCGATCGCACCACCGTGGAGGCGCTTTGCAAGCTGGGGCGCATCTCGGTGTTGATCGTCACCATCCTGACCATCTTGCAAACACTCGACGTCAGCATCGCCGGGGTGCTGGCTTTCGGCGGGATCGGTGGCATTGCTGTGGGTTTCGCCGCCAAGGATCTGTTCGCTAACCTGCTCGGCGGCCTCACCATCTATCTGGACCGCCCATTCTCGGTCGGCGAATGGATCCGCTCACCGGACAAGAACATCGAAGGCACTGTGGAGCAAATTGGCTGGCGCAACACGCGCATCCGCGCATTCAACAAGAACGCGATCTATGTGCCGAATGCGCTGTTCACCAATATCATCGTGGAGAACCCTTCGCGCATGACCCACCGGCGCATCAAGGAAACCATCGGCCTGAGATACCAGGACATCGGCAAGATGGCCACCATCGTCGCCGAGGTGAAAGCCATGTTACTGAGCCACCCTGAGATTGACGTGGAAGCCACGCTGATCGTCAGTTTCAATACCTTCAGCGATTCCTCGCTCGACTTCTTTATCTACGCCTTCACCCGAACCACCGAATGGGCGCCCTACCACGTCGTCAAACAGGATGTGCTGCTCAAGATCGCAGACATCATCACCGCCCACGGCGCCGAGATTGCCTACCCCACGCGTTCGCTGCATTTCGAGTCTGTACTCGCGCCGTTGTCGAACAGTGCCGCCGACGTTACGCCGCTGTAGCAATCGCCCTTCAAGATTGATCAACATGCCTTTCCCTGGCACGCATTCGCCCGGAGCCAATATGGATAACGCCCTACTGATACTCAATGCTGGTTCCTCCAGCCTGAAATTCGCCGTGTATCAAGCAGATGTGGCGGGGAGGCTACAGGCTGAATATCGCGGAACCCTCGAGGAGATCGGCCGGCACGAGAGCTTCCAGGTGTTTCATGCACCCGATACCGATGGCGAAGTGGATCTTGTCGTGGCGCCGGAGAACCATGAGCAAGCCCTGCATCTTCTTCTGGACTGGCTGGAAACCCGCCACCCTGGCCTGGAGTTCCGCGCAGCCGGCCATCGCGTGGTGCATGGCGGGGCCGATTTCTCTCATCCGGTGCGGGTTGATGAAACGGTTCTGGCAAAGCTCGGCCGCCTGATTCCCTTGAGCCCCCTGCACCAGCCGCACAACCTGGGCGCAATCCGCGCGCTGGCAAACCTGCGCCCGCAGTTGCCGCAGATCGCCTGTTTTGATACCGCCTTCCACCATACCCTGCCGCCGGTGGCCCGGAGTTTCGCCCTGCCGCGCCAACTGGCGGCGCGGGGCATCCGGCGCTACGGCTTCCACGGCCTTTCCTACGAATATATCGCCAGCGTTCTGCCGGACTATCTGGGCACCGTTGCCGGGGGCCGGGTGGTGGTCGCCCACCTGGGCAATGGCGCCAGTCTGTGCGCGATGCGGCAACGCCAGAGCGTGGAAACCTCGATGAGCTTCACGCCCCTGGATGGCATTCCCATGGGCAGCCGCTGCGGCGCCCTCGACCCTGGCGTGCTGCTCTACCTGCAGCGTGAGGAGGGCATGCAGCTGGAACAACTCGACGACCTGCTGCAGCACCGATCCGGCCTGCTCGGCTACTCAGGCATCAGCGGCGACGTGCGGGAATTGATGGCCAGCGACCATCCCCATGCCGCCGAAGCGCTGGATCTGTTCGCCTACCGCATCAGCCAGGCCATCGCCAATCATGCTGTGGCCCTGGAAGGGATCGACGCCCTGGTGTTCACCGCCGGCATCGGCGAGCACGCAGCGCCAGTTCGCGCCGCCATCTGCCGGCATCTGGCCTGGCTGGGCCTGGATTTGGACACAGACGCCAACAGTCGTCACGACCCGTGCATTAGCCAGGCGAACAGCCAGGTTTCGATCTGGGTCATTCCCACCAACGAGGAACTTGTTATCGCGCGCCATGCCTGGTCACTGACCGGAAACGGGCAACCCGAACAGGCAGCGTAGCTGGCTTGCGGATCGCCCCGCGGTTAATTCGGCGCCCCGGCTCCAAACCTGGAAGCGCATCAACGCCGCTTTACCCGGCGGCGACACGCTCGCGCAGCCAAACCGACAGGCGATCAGCCGACATCGGACGTGCGTGCAGATAACCCTGGGATTCGTCGCAGCCGCACTCGCGAACCACGGCGAGTTCCGTTTCCGTCTCTACCCCCTCGGCCACCACCTGGAGCCCCAGACTTCTCGCCAGGGCGGTAATGGCGCGGATGATGGAACTGTTAACCGGCATCTGGTCGACGCCGCGCACGAAGGACTGATCGATCTTCAGGCGATCGATCGGGTAGCGACTGAGGTAGCCCAGGCTGGAATAGCCGGTGCCGAAGTCATCCAGCGACAGGCTCACCCCAGCCGCTTTCAGTTCATTCAGCATGTCGAGCACCGCCGAGGCTTTGCGCATCACCATGCTTTCGGTCAATTCGAACTCCAGGAAGGCAGGGTCGATACCGGGCTCGGAAAGCAGGCGCTTGACCCGTTTGACGAAGTCCGGCTGGTGGAACTGCAGCGCCGAGATGTTGATGCCCATCCGCAACGAAGGTAGCCCCTGGCGCATCCAGTCGCAATGCTGGCGACTGGCCTCGGCCAGCACCCAGTCGCTGATCGGCACGATCAGTCCGCTTTCTTCCGCAAGCTCAATAAAGCTGCCGGGGGAGAGCAGTCCTCGACGCGGGTGGTTCCAGCGGATCAGCGCCTCCGCACCGACCACCGCGCCGCTGGCGAGGTTGATCTGGGGTTGGTAACACAACATGAATTCATTGTTGGCCAAGGCATGCTTCAACTCTGCCTCCAGGGAGGAACGCTCGCTGCTGAAGGACGAAATGCCGGCCTCGTAGTGGCGATAGCCGTTACGCCCACTGGTCTTCACCTCGTACATCGCCGCGTCCGCTTTCGAGAGCAGCGTTTCCGCGTCGCGGTCGTCGCTCGGGTAGAGGGCGATACCGATGCTGAGGCTGACGCGGACTTCGCGGTCCAGGATGCGCACTGGCTCGCGCATCGTCTCGACCAGGCGCAGCGCCAGGGCCTCGGGATCTTCAAGGCCGCGCACGCCTTCGATGAGGATGGCGAATTCGTCACCTCCGAGGCGCGCCACGGTGTCGCTTTCGCGTGCACATGCCTGCATCCGCCGCGCGATAGCGCAAAGCAGCTCGTCGCCGAAAGCATGGCCCAGGGAATCGTTCACCTGCTTGAAGCGGTCCACGTCCACGAATAGCAGCGCCAACTCCCTGCCGCTGCGCTGCGCCTCGCGACAGGCCTGACCGAGCCGGTCGGTAAACAACATGCGGTTGGGAATCTGGGTGAGCGCGTCGTAATGTGCCAGGAAATACATCTCCTCCTGCTTGCGCCTGGCCAACTCGCTGAGCAGGTCATGGCTGCTGATGATGCCGAGATAGCGCTGTTCCTGCGTCACGATCAGGGCACTGGTCATGTGGTGCGGGTGCGCGCCCATCAGGATATTCGCTGCATCATCCAGGCTGGCGTTGGCTTCCACCACGAGCGGCGTCCGTGCCGGATAGATCTCGGGATGTTCTTCCAGAAAATGCCCCAGGCTGCGATGGCCGAACAGTTCGCGACGGTAACGGCGGCTAAAAAACTCCAGGAAAGGGTAGCGGTCGATGATCGAGTAGGGCGTTGCGTCCTCGTTCAGGACCGGCAAGGCAATCAGCGCAGCATCCGCGAGGAAAGCTTCATGGGCAAGCTGGCACGTTGCATGGCGCGGCAGCGCAGTTGCCTGGCGCAGCAAACCGGAGATGGTCGGACAGGCAGGCAGAACGCCCCCACCTGCCACTCTGGGTAGGGGGACGATGCCATCCAGACCGTTTACGGGAAACTCCTTGATACTCATGGCGTTCACTTCAGGTCTGCAATGTGACGAAGGCTTGGTTGGACAATCGCGCCAGGCTCCGGATCTGTGCAACCGCCCACGCCGTCCCAGGCATCGAGCGGTAGCTGTTCTGCGCGATGGTCTTCCTGTTGCGTACGATGCTCCGGCTCAATTTCGTTTGTCTCGGTTAATCATTTTATTAAGACTGTGTTACAGAATTGTTTAAGAGCCTCATGTAGCCGGAGATGTGGGGTATCGATGCACATAAGCCCGGCAATGTATTTGCAGATTTGCAAGCAAGAATTCGTTTGCGTCTGAAGGAAGGGACAGAGGCTTTTTCCAGAATGTGTATTTGGCGGCGAACAAGGGTTTCCCGGTTCATCTGACTGCAGCAGCAGATTTGTAATCTTGCCGGCGAAAAATGGCATGGATGCTTTATCTGCCCCGCCTGAAGGAAACCTCATGAACGCCCCTGCCCCAATTCCCCTACTGGCGCGCCTGCAATTACCTGGCGGCGGGGATGATTTTCCTGCGCGACAATCCCTTGCTGCGCGAGCCGCTGCAGCCCGATCACATCAAGCGCCGGCTGCTCGGCCACTGGGGTTCCAGCCCGGGTTTGAGCTTCGCCTGGGTCCACCTCAACCGGCTGATCAACAAGTACGACCTCGACGCCATCTTCCTGGCCGGCCCCGGCCATGGCGCGCCCGGTGTGCTGGCGCCGGCCTATCTGGAAGGTTTCTACAGCGAGGTGTACCCGAACAAGGGCGAAGACGAAGATGGCCTGCGCCAGTTCTTCAAGGAGTTTTCCTTCCCCGGCGGCATCGGCAGCCATTGCACGCCGGAAACCCCGGGCTCGATTCACGAAGGCGGCGAACTCGGCTACAGCGTCTCGCATGCGTTCGGCGCTGCCTATGACAACCCGGATTTGCTGGTGACCGTGATGGTCGGCGACGGCGAAGCGGAAACCGCGCCGCTGGCCACGTCCTGGCATTCCAACAAATTCCTCAACCCGATCCGCGATGGCGCGGTGCTGCCCATCCTTCATCTCAACGGCTACAAGATCAACAACCCGACGATCCTGGCGCGTATTTCGCATGAGGAACTGGAGAACCTGTTCAAGGGCTATGGCTGGACGCCGTATTTCGTCGAGGGCTCCGACCCGATGACCATGCACGCCACCATGGCCGAGGTGCTGGAACATTGCGTGCTGGAAATCCGGCGCATCCAGGACGAAGCGCGCCGCAGCGGGGTTCCTGGAAGACCGCGCTGGCCGATGATCGTGTTGCGTTCGCCGAAAGGTTGGACCGGCCCGGTCGAGGTGGATGGCAAGCAGGTGGAAGGCTTCTGGCGCTCACACCAGGTGCCGATCGCCGATGTGCGCGGCAATCCGGCGCATCTCGATCAACTCGAAGCCTGGCTGCGCAGCTATGCACCGCACACCCTGTTCGATGAAAGCGGTCGCCTGCGCGCGGACTTGAAGGCGTTGGCGCCCAAGGGCAACCGGCGCATGAGCGCCAATCCGCATGCCAACGGCGGCCTGCTGCGGCGCGCGCTGCGCCTGCCGGATTTCCGCGATTACGCCGCCGCACTGCCCGGTCCCGGCAAGATCACGGCGGAAAACACCCGACCGCTGGGCATGCTGCTGCGCGACGTGATGGCGCAGAACATGGCCAACTTCCGCGTCTTCGGCCCGGACGAGAACGCTTCCAACAAACTCGACAATATCTACGAGGTCAGCAAGAAAACCTGGCTGGCCGATATCTACCCGGAAGATGCCGGCGGCAGCGAGTTGTCGCCCGATGGCCGGGTCATGGAAATGCTCTCCGAACACACCCTGGAAGGCTGGCTGGAAGGCTATCTGCTGACCGGCCGGCACGGCTTCTTCTCGACTTACGAAGCCTTCGTCCACGTCATCGATTCGATGTTCAACCAGCACGCCAAGTGGCTGGCGATGTCGAAGGAAGTGCCCTGGCGGGCGCCGGTGTCGTCGCTCAATCTGCTGATCACCTCGACGGTCTGGCGCCAGGATCACAACGGTTTCACCCATCAGGATCCCGGTTTCCTCGACGTGGTGGTCAACAAGAGCCCAGCCGTCACCCGCATCTATCTGCCGCCCGACGTGAACACGCTGCTGGCCACCGCCGCGCACTGCTGGACATGGACGCGGCGATCAAACACTGCACCAAGGGCATCGGCATCTGGGAGTGGGCGAGCAATGATGGCGGCAGCGAACCCGACGTGGTGATGGCCAGTGCCGGCGACATTCCGACCAAGGAAGCGCTAGCGGCGACGGTGCTGCTGCGCATGAACTTCCCCGACCTGAAGGTGCGCTTTATCAACGTGGTGGACCTATACAAGCTGACCCCGTCCAGCGAGCACCCGCACGGTTTGAGCGACAAGGATTTCGACAGCCTGTTCACGCTCGACAAGCCGGTCATCTTCAACTTCCACGGTTATCCCTGGCTGATCCACCGCCTGGCCTACCGCCGCCACAACCACGCCAACATGCATGTGCGCGGCTACAAGGAGAAGGGCAGCATCAACACGCCGCTGGAACTGGCGATCCAGAACGAAATCGACCGTTTCAGCCTGGCCATCGACGTGATCGACCGCATCCCGTCATTGCAGGTAGCCGGCGCCCACGTCAAAGAGAAGCTGCGCGACATGCAGATCGAGTGCCGCAATTACGCCTACGAAAACGGCGTCGACCTGCCGGCGGCGGATGCCTGGGTCTGGCCTTACTGAAACGAGAAAACGCAAGGAACACCCCATGTCCTATATCGCCGAAAGGGCGCTGCATACCCGCGCCGCGCGCTCCGTCGAGGCCTTGCGCCGCGCGTTCATCGACAGCCTGTATTACGTCACCGGGCGTTCCCTGGAGAAGGCGAGCCCGGTCGATCTCTATACTGCGCTGGCCTACACCGTGCGCGACCGCATGCTGGAGCGCTTCATCACCACCGCCGAGAAATACAAGTAGAGCAACGCCAGGACGGTGTGCTATTTCTCCGCCGAATTCCTGCTCGGACCGCATCTGGGCAACAACATCCTCAACCTGGGTTTCTGGGA
>JFJP01005964.1_pt1 | contig 11083 bp, 9 predicted proteins | sample 431651 | NCBI WGS metagenome assembly JFJP01 (sample SAMN02602958, study PRJNA72255) | Microbial mat metagenome, whole genome shotgun sequencing project. | biome: fresh water; feature: sink hole; material: water; isolation source: purple microbial (photo- and chemosynthetic) mats found in... | reverse complement strand
AATGGCGGCACGGTCAGGCCGCTTGCCACCCACGTCGCCCGGCGTGTAGGCGTCATCGGTGCGAATTTTGCGGTCCGCCGTGTAGCGGTTGATCATGCTGTCCATGTTGCCCGCTGTCACACCCCAAAACAGGTTGGGCCGGCCCAGCACCTTGAAAGGCTCGGCGCTTTGCCAATCCGGCTGGGCGATGATGCCGACCCGAAAACCCTGGGCTTCGAGCATGCGGCCAATCACCGCCATGCCAAAACTTGGGTGGTCCACATAGGCGTCGCCGGTCACCAGCACGATGTCGCAACTGTCCCATCCCAACTGCTCCATCTCAAAGCGGCTCATCGGCAAAAACGGTGCCGTGCCAAAACGCGCCGCCCAGAACTGGCGGTAGCTGTTCAGGGGTTTGGCAGCACGCGGGAAAAAAGACACATCAACGGGGGCGTTCATGGCAACAGTCGTGGGGAAACAGGCGCGAAGTGTAAGGTTGGAGCCCCGTCATTGGCCCGGGTGTGGGAACACCTGCTATTTACCCGTTAACAACCTGACGAAGCTGGGCCGCCACCTCATTGGGGTTGGCCTGGCAAACCCACAGGCCGATGTGCTCAAAACCACCCGTCAGCTGGGTGCTGGCCAGCAGTTCCAGATACACGCCGGCACCGGGCCCGTTGTTGATATTGATGTTATAGGCCGGTGCCTTGCCCATTTGCGGCATGATGGTGATGATGGCCTGGATGGCAGCCACCATCGCCTGGACCAGATCGCGGCGTTCATCTGGCGTGAGCAGGTGGATGTACTGCTTGTGATGGTCTTTGACCAGCACCAGCATGTTGTAAGGTCGCTTCATGAAATACGGCACCAGCAACACCGCCTGGCCAAAGTCTTTCACCAACAGCCGCTGCGGGTTCTCACGCAACATGTACTCTGAAAACGTCTGCCCGTTGCGCTGCATGAAGCTGTAATTGTTGAAATAGCGCTGCGGCATGATGTTGCTGAAGCCGATTTGCTGATGACCGTGCGACAGCGATGCCCCGGCCGCGTGGCCAAAGTTTTTGATGATTGAGACATAGCCAAAGGTCTTGGGGCTGCCGGGCATGTCCACCACTTGCGCCCGTTGTGGCAGTTTTTGCAGTACCCGGTCGGATGCTGGCATGAAGCCTTCAGAATCGGTCAGCAACTTGTGCTCCAGCGCTGCCAGCCGGTCAAAGCAGATCAGACAGTCCGCCAGCGGCATGTTGTGCCAGTCATGGTCGTGGATGGACGACGTCCACTGCAGCAGGTGCATGCCGTAGGAACTTCGACCATGGTGATAAGGGTCAGGATACAGCGGCACATCCCTGGCATCGTCTTGCAAATTTTCAACCGGATGCAGGATCGGATAAAGATTCTTGTTGATGAAGGTAAAACCTTCGCTCAGGGCTTGTAAATCGATCACTCCGGTGCTTTTGGCGGCGCAGATTGGGCACTGGTCGTCGCGGTTGGCAAGGTGTGGCGTGGAAGCGGTGGTGTGCAGGCGGATGGCGCGCGACGAGTTGTAGACAATCACGTCGCCGGTTCGGGGATCAATCTGGCACAGCGAGTCTGGCAGAAATGCCGCCATCTGTTCGTCGTCCAGAATGTCATCCATGATCTCGCGGATTGACAGGTCATCGACATTGCGTGCGCTGATCAGCGCTTCAATGGCTTCCAGTTTGAGTTGCTGCGGCTGACCCATGCTACAAAATCATTGAAGGACGCTGTGCCATCGCTGCGCGCCAGCGCAGCAGGTGCAGGTGTCGCTCATCTGGCTTGACCTTGACAATGCGTGCGAAGTCTACGGCGACCACAGCAGTAATGTCGGCAATGCTGAACTGCTGGGCTGCAATGAAATCCTGATCCTGGAGCCGGTCGTTGAGGTCGACCAAAAACTGCCGCAATCTCGCCAGTCCGCGTTCTGCCAATTGAGGAATCTGTGCATAGTCGACCGGTCCAGGCAGGGCCCGGTTGACCATCCCCGGGGAACTGTTGCGCAGCGCCTCGGCAATCGCCAGAAATCCCTCAAATTCGACGCGCCAATGCCAGCTGGCAATTTCAGCCTTGTCCACAGGTGTCACGCCCATCAGGGGCGGGTGCGGATAACGCGCTTCCAGGTAAGCGGCAATCGCTGCATTGTCGGTCAGCACCATGCCATCTTCGGTACGCAGCGCCGGCACGGTGCACTGGGGGTTGATCTTGCGAAAGGCTTCACCGAGTTGTTCACCAGAGCGCAGGTCGATCTGCACGGTTTCGTGCTTGATGCCTTTCTCGGCCAGCACGATGCGGGCGCGGCGTGGGCTGGGCGCGGTGGCGCAATCGTAAAGTGTGATCATGGGAGTGTTTGCAGTTTGTCTTGGGTACGGGTGTCAAAGTCAGTGGCGTCGTGGCGCTCATGGAGCTGGGACGCCAGCGGCCCCATCACCCGGTTGACCATGCGCCCGCGCTTCACTGCGGGGCGCCTGGCAATCTCGTCAGCCCATCGAATCACATGGGTGTATTCATCGACCTGCAAAAATTCACCCGCTTCGTACACCTGCCCTTTGGCCAACGCACCGTACCAGGGCCATATCGCCATATCGGCAATCGTGTAGTCATCACCACCGATGTAGTGGCTTTCTGCCAGCCGCCGGTTCAACACATCCATTTGTCGCTTGGCTTCCATGGCAAAACGGTCAATGGCGTATTCGATCTTTGTCGGTGCATAAGCGTAAAAATGGCCAAAACCACCACCCAGGTAGGGTGCGCTGCCCATCTGCCAGAACAACCACGACAGGCATTCGGCGCGCCGGGCGGGCTCTGCCGGCAAAAACGCGCCAAATTTCTCGGCCAGATACAACAGGATTGAGCCCGACTCAAACACCCTGAGCGCCTCGGTCCCGCTGCAGTCCAACAGCGCGGGTATTTTTGAATTGGGGTTGACAGCCACAAAACCACTGCCGAACTGGTCGCCGTCATTGATGCGGATCAGCCAGGCGTCGTACTCAGCCCCGGCGTGGCCCAGCGCCAGCAATTCTTCGAGCATGACGGTGACCTTGACGCCGTTGGGCGTTGCCAAAGAGTACAACTGCAGTGGATGCTTGCCGCGTGGCAAAACTTTCTCGTGGGTAGCGCCGGCGACCGGCCGGTTAATGCTGGCAAAACGGCCACCGTTGGCTTTGTTCCAGGTCCAGATATTGGGTGGGGTGTAGGGGGTTGAATCAGACATGGGGTGGACTAGTAGTCAAAATCAATCAGGCATACATGATATTTCAAGCATGGTGCAGATGCAGTGCGACAGCCGTGCCAAAAACATCAAACCCCGCTCGGCACCGGTAAAATTCAGGGTTGCCGCGCAGCGAGCGGGCCCGAATTTTTATTTTTTCACTCCAACTGGACGCTTTCATGTCACTTTTTTCCGCTGTCGAAATGGCCCCACGCGACCCGATTATGGGTTTGAACGAGCAATACAACGCCGACACCAACCCCAACAAGGTCAACCTGGGTGTTGGCGTCTACTATGACGACAACGGCAAGCTACCGCTGTTGCAATGTGTGCAGGCGTTCGAAAAAACCATGATGGACAAGCCCACTGCGCGGGCTTACTTGCCCATTGATGGCATTGCGGCTTATGACGCGGCCGTCAAGGGATTGGTGTTTGGCGCTGACAGCGAGCCCGTCAAATCTGGCCGCATCGCCACCGTGCAAGGTCTGGGTGGCACCGGCAGCCTGAAAGTCGGCGCCGATTTCCTCAAGCGCCTGAACCCTGCTGCCAAAGTGCTGATTTCTGACCCAAGCTGGGAAAACCACCGCGCCCTGTTTACCAATGCTGGTTTTGTGGTGGAAAGTTACCGTTACTACGACGCCGCCACCCGTGGCATTGACTTTGCCGGCATGCTGGCGGACCTGAACGCTGCCCCTGCTGGCACCGTGGTGGTGTTGCACGCCTGCTGCCACAACCCCACGGGCTACGACATCAGCCCAGCCCAGTGGGACGAGGTGATCGCGGTGGTCAAGGCCAAAAATCTGACACCGTTCCTGGACATGGCCTACCAGGGCTTTGGTTATGGCATCACGGAAGACGGCGCGGTGATTGGCAAGTTTGTCGGGGCTGGGCTGGACTTTTTTGTCTCGACATCTTTCAGCAAGAGCTTCAGCCTGTATGGTGAACGCGTGGGCGCTTTGAGCGTGTTGTGCGCCACCAAAGACGACGCAGCACGCGTGCTGAGCCAGCTCAAGATTGTGATCCGCACCAACTACAGCAACCCACCCACCCACGGCGGCGCCATTGTGACTGGTGTGCTGGGCAACCCTGAACTGCGTGCACTGTGGGAACAGGAACTGGGCGAAATGCGTGTGCGCATCAAGGCCATGCGCCAGAAGTTGGTGGATGGCCTGAAGGCCGCAGGCGTCAAGCAGGACCTGCGCTTTATCACCACCCAAATCGGCATGTTCAGCTACTCGGGCCTGTCCAAAGACCAGATGGTGCGCCTGCGCGACGAGTTTGGTGTGTATGGCACCGACACGGGTCGCATGTGTGTGGCGGCTCTCAACAGCAAAAATATCGACTACGTTTGCGCTTGTATTGCCAAAGTGATCTAGCTGATTTTTCTATAACAAATGGCTTTCTAGCCCATACCAAATATGGGCTGACTACTATTTTTTTTGTAGTAATCTTAGGGCTGAACACGCCCATTTCCCCATACAGTCCAGCCCAAAATTACCTCGTGTTATGACAACCCTCAATCTGCTAGGCGCTGGTCGGGTCGGGAAAACGCTGGGGCGGCTGTTTCAGGCAGCAGGATCATTTCATGTGCAGGGTGTGCTGGCGCGGTCCGAAGCATCAGCACAAAAGGCCGTGCAGTTTGTCGGTGCCGGACAAGCCTGCCAGGGTCTGGCCACCTTGCCACAGGCCGATGTGTGGCTGCTGGCGTTGCCTGATGCGCACATTGCATTGGTCGCACAGGGTTTGGCAGAGCTACCTGTGTCGCACCGCCCTGCGCTGGCGTTTCATTGCAGTGGCGCGCTGGGCTCCGATGTTTTGGCACCTTTGGCGCAACGTGGTTGGCAGGTGGCCAGCGCCCACCCGCTGCTGAGTTTTGCCCAACCCGAACTGGCGTTGACCCAGTTTGCCGGCACCCCTTGCGCCCTGGAGGGTGATGCGCCAGCGCTGCGCACACTTGAGCTGGCGTTTACCGAAATCGGTGCGCAGTGTTTTGCAGTTGCCGCACAAGACAAGCTGCTCTACCACGCTGGTGCCGTCTTTGCCACCAACTTTTTGCCGGTGTTGCAAGATACTGCCGAGCGGCTGTGGCAGCGCAGTGGCATGCCGCCAGCCCTGATCAAACAGCTTCGCAGCACCCTGCTGAACAACGCGGTGACCAACATCGTGGCGCTGGGCCCGCAAGCCGCATTGACCGGCCCGGCGGCCCGCGGCGACCTGGCATTGGTGGCCGCCCAAGCCCAGGCACTGACGCAATGGGATACGCAGGCTGGTGCTGCCTACCAGGCACTCAGCCAATTGGCTGGGCAACTGGCCCGCCCGGCACAAGTCCAACGTGTTGACGCGTGATCAACAACGCCATCTTAAGCAGGCCAGCGTGCGATAGGTTGTGGGCACGCCAGGGAGGCAAGGCGCAGGTCAGCCTGGCGGGCACTTAGGGCTTGTCCACAAATAACATGCACATTTGGCTCGCCAGCTTTGGGCGCACTGCGTCGTTGCAAATCGCTTGTGTAGCAAAGCTACACGGCGCGCTCTGCGCCTAGCATTGCATCCCAAATCCGACGGCCAAATGCACAGCTTATTCATGGACAAGCCCTTATCCCCAGATGACCGAGCGCATCGAGATCGATGCGGCCTGAAAACTGGTGTTGAAAAACTGTGGCATCTCACTTGGCTCGGCAGCGGCGGCCGCGTACAGCAGCGGCAGCATGTGTTCGTGGCTGGGATGGGCCAGCCGCGCGCTGGCGAGTTGCTGGAAGTCCTGCAGCGCCGGCATGTTGCCAGCCTGAAGATACCCCGCAATCGTTTGGTCAAAGTCTTGCGCCCAGTCAAATGCCTGGTCATCTGCCGCATCGCGCTGCATGGTGCGCAGGTTGTGCACGATGTTGCCGCTGGCCACAATCAGCACGCCCAAAGAGCGCAGGGCTTTGAGCTGCTGGCCCAGCGCAAAGTGCTCGGCTGCCGGGCGGCCATATTCCATGCTGAGCTGAATGACCGGGATATCAGCCGCGGGAAACATCGGATTTAAAACACCCCAGGCACCATGGTCCAGCCCCCACTCTTGCGCATCAAGTTGCACCGGCAAGCCGCTGTCGGGTTGGCGCAGTAGATCGGACAGCACGCGTGCAGCTTCTGGCCATCCAGGTGCCGGGTACTGCTGGTCAAACAGCACCTGCGGGAATCCGCCAAAGTCGTGGATGGTTTTAGGCTTTGACATGGCCGTGAGCCACCAGCCATGCGTTAACCAATGGGCAGAAATGCACAAGATCAGCTGAGGCTGCGGCCACTTCAGGCCGAATTCTGCGCCAAGCGCTTGCCAGTGCCGGTGGTACTGGTTGCCAGGCAGTGCGTTCATGGGGCTGCCATGGCCGACAAAGAGCACCGGCAGTGGCGCAGAATTTTTCAAAATATCCTGGTTCTGCATCTGGTGATCACTTTCCGTGGAGGGTTGTTGGCGTTGACGCTAGTTTGACACGCTCTCTCTACCTTTGCTTGTCAAGTCCTGTTATATTGCGTCGCAACATTTTCATTTATCCGGGTCACTCTATGCTCTACACACTGTACGAAACACAACGTTCACTGATGGAGCCCTTCACCGATCTGGCGGCTTCAGCGGCCAAGATGTATGCCAATCCGCAATCCCTGTTGGGCAAACACCCTCTGTCGCAGCGCATTTCGGCCGCCTATGACCTGATGCACCGGCTGGGCAAAGACTACGAAAAGCCCGAGTTTGGCCTGCGCACCGTCGACGTTGATGGCATTGAAGTCGCCATTCACGAACGGGTAGAGGTTAAAAAACCGTTTTGTGAACTGCGCCGATTCAAGCGTTATAGCGATGATGCTGCCACTTTGGGCAAGCTCAAGGACCAGCCGGCAGTGCTGATCGTTGCCCCACTGTCGGGCCACTACGCTACCTTGCTGCGAGACACCGTCAAGACCATGCTGAAAGACCACAAGGTCTACATCACCGATTGGACCAATGCGCGTCTGGTGCCGATGAGCGAAGGTGATTTTCACCTGGACGACTACGTCAATTACGTGCAGGAATTCATCCGCCATCTGCAAAAAATTTACGGCAACTGCCATGTGATGAGTGTCTGCCAGCCCACCGTACCGGTGCTCGCTGCAGTATCGCTAATGGCCAGCCGGGGTGACCTGACACCGCTGAGCATGGTAATGATGGGCGGCCCGATCGATGCGCGCAAGTCACCGACAGCGGTCAACAACCTGGTTTTGAAAAAAAACCAAAAGTGGTTTGAGCGTTATTTGATTTACCGCGTGCCCTCGCGTTTTGCGGGTGCCGGACGGCGCGTGTATCCGGGGTTTTTGCAGCATTCAGGCTTTATCGCCATGAACCCCAGCAATCACGCGCGCAGCCACTATGATTATTTTCAGGACCTGATCAAGGGCGACCGCTCCAGCGCTGAGACGCACCGCAAGTTTTACGACGAGTACAACGCCGTGCTCGACATGGACGCCAACTACTACCTGCAAACCATCCAGACCGTGTTTCATGACTTCAAGCTGGTTTATGGCACCTGGGACGTACGTGGCGTGGATGGCAAGGCCGAGCGGGTGCGCCCACAAGACCTCACCACTACGGCACTGCTGTCGATCGAAGGTGAGCTTGATGATGTTTCCGGCCCGGGCCAGACCAAGGCAGTGCACACCATTTGCAGCGGCGTGGTCAAGTCCAAGCATGAGCACCTGGAGGTTGAAGGTGCCGGACACTTCGGTATTTTTGCCGGCCGGCGCTGGCGCGAGACGGTATATCCGTTTGTCAAAGCATTTATCCAGCGCTTTCAGGCTGCACCTGCACCCATGGCTACACCCATCCGCAGGCCCGTCGCCACACCCAAAACGGCCTTGGTTGCCCCCGCACCTGGCGCGATGGAGCCTGCTCTGGCAGCAGCAGCTGTGGTGCCGGAACCGGTTGCAGTTGCGCCGGTCACATTGGTGCAAGCAGCGCCAACAGCCCCAAAAACTGTGAAGAAAGCGTCAGCCAAGAAGGTGTCTTCCCAGACACCCCCAGCACCCGTGGCGGCAGCCAAGCCGGGTCACAGAAAAGCCAGGCCAGCCAGGCAATGACCGATTTGGCCGCCAACATTCTGGCGGTGTTACCCCAAACCCAGTGCACCCGCTGCGGCTACTTGGACTGTGCTGCGTACGCCCAGGCGGTCGCCAGCGGGGCGGCTGACATCAACCAGTGCCCCCCGGGTGGCGTGGAGGGCATTGGCCGGATCTCGGCGGTGACCGGCCGACCCGCCAAAGCCCTGAACCCCGAGCATGGCGTGGAAGGTCCGCGCAGCATGGTGTATATCGACGAGGCCTGGTGCATTGGCTGCACGCTGTGCATCAAGGCATGCCCGGTCGATGCGATCATGGGCACCAACAAACTGATGCACACGGTGATTGAAAGCTACTGCACCGGATGCGAACTTTGCCTGCCGGTGTGCCCGGTGGACTGCATCCTGGTAGAAAATGCCTCAGGCTCGGCCAGCGGCTGGGCCGCGTGGTCACAAGCGAGTGCCGATTTGGCCCGCGAACGCTATGCTTTCAATAGCTATAGGCGCAAGCGGGAAGAGGCTGAGAACGACAAAAGGCTTGAAACCAAGGCGCTGCTAAAACTTTCAGACCTTTCGCACCATTCACAGCACAAGGACCCGGCGGTGCTTGACCAAAAGCGCGCCGTGATTGAAGCGGCGCTGGCCCGGGCACGGGCAAAACAACAGGGGCTTACGCCGCCAGCGCCGCAAACGCCTTGATCACTTCGGGCGGTGCCTGCACCATTTCGATCAGTACGCCCTCGCCCGAGATCTGAAACTCATCATTGCCCTTGGGGTGCATAAAACAGATGTCAAAACCGGCCGCACCCTTGCGGATGCCACCCGGCGCAAAACGCACACCTTGTGCGGTGAGCCACTCCACCGCTACCGGCAGATCGTCAATCCAGATGCCCACGTGGTTCAGAGGCGTGGCGTGCACGGCAGGCTTCTTCTCGATGTCCACGGGCTGCATCAGATCAACCTCGACCTTGAACGGGCCTTTTCCCATGGCACAAATGTCTTCATCGACGTTTTCGCGCTCGCTCCTGAAGGTGCCGGTGATTTCCAGGCCCAGCATATCGACCCAGAGCTTTTGCAGGCGTGTTTTGCTGGTGCCACCAATGGCGATTTGCTGGATGCCCAGCACTTTAAAGGGACGGCTGACAGTGGTCATGTGATTACTTTCGTTTCTGGTTGTTTAAAAAAGCCACAGCCAGTATTTTTACATCAAGGGACAAAGCCCGGAATTTTTGCAGGTTATGTTCAATCCACGCCCCCGCAGGGGCGAATTGGGTTCAAACAAATTCAACAATCGGCTGATCGACCGCCAGACTTTCCCCCTTGGCAGCGAGCAGCTTGGCCACCACGCCATCGGTCGCTGCAAACAGCACGTTTTCCATCTTCATGGCCTCGATCACGGCCACCCGCTCACCGGCCACCACCTTCTGACCCGGCTGCACTGCCACTTCGACCAGCAAGCCCGGCATGGGTGAGAGCACATAGCGGCTCATGTCTGGCGGTGGTTTGTGTGGCATCAGGGCCAGCATATCGGCCGCCCGCTGCAGCAACACCATCACATCAAGCTGCGTACCATTGTGAATCACCCGGATGGCCAGCGGCTTCTTGGGTGTGCCACGCTCAACCTGGGCGGTGAAATGCTGGCCATTGCAAGTGCCCTCGATGCGAACCCAGCCAAACTTGGATTCACTGTGAATGGCATAACACTTGCCGCCCACGGTAATTTCACCGACACGCGCTTTGTCATTGAACTCGGCAATGTGCACCGGGTAAGACACGCCGTCGCCATCATGTCCCATCGTGACCACTACAAAGTCAGAGCCAACGCGCAGTTCATGCCCCTCCAACTGTCCGGTGATGGAGGTCGCACGGTGCAGATATCGGCGATTGACAAAGGCCGCCAGCGCCACTAAAAACTCGATGTCGGTATGTGGCACGTCTTCGGCACGGAAACCCTTGCCGTAGTTTTCGGCAATAAAGCCGGTGTTGAAGTCACCCGAGACAAACTTCGGGTGCGCCAGCAAAGCCGCTTGAAACGGGATGTTGCTTGAAACACCGCGAATCACAAAGCCGTTGAGTGCCTCACGCATCTTGGCAATCGCCTCCAGCCGGTCTTTGCCGTGAACGATCAGCTTGGCAATCATCGAGTCGTAATACATCGGGATTTCGCCACCATCCTGCACGCCGGTATCCACCCGCACGCCCTGCCATTGCGACACATCAGAGGCAAACATGGACTCTTTGGGTGGCTGAAAGCGCACCAGGCGCCCGGTGGATGGCAAAAAGTTGCGGAATGGGTCTTCGGCGTTGATGCGGCATTCCATCGCCCAGCCGTCACGCTTGACCTCAGCCTGGGTCAGCGGCAGCTTTTCGCCAGCGGCTACGCGGATCATCAACTCCACCAGATCCAGCCCGGTAATACATTCGGTGACCGGGTGCTCGACCTGCAGACGGGTGTTCATTTCCAGGAAATAGAAGTCCTGGTTCTTGCCTACCACGAACTCCACCGTGCCGGCGCTTTCATAGTTAACAGCTTTGGCCAGGGCCACGGCCTGCTCACCCATGGCTTTGCGGGTGGCATCACTGATGAAGGGAGAAGGAGCCTCTTCAATGACTTTCTGGTGGCGACGCTGAATCGAGCACTCACGCTCGTTGAGGTACAGCACGTTGCCAAAACTGTCGCCTATCAACTGAATCTCGATGTGGCGCGGTTCTTCGACAAACTTTTCGATAAACACCCGGTCATCACCAAAGCTGTTGCGTGCCTCGTTGCGGCAACTGGTAAAACCCTCAAAAGCTTCCTTGTCGTTGAACGCCA
>JFJP01041944.1_pt1 | contig 11084 bp, 10 predicted proteins | sample 431651 | NCBI WGS metagenome assembly JFJP01 (sample SAMN02602958, study PRJNA72255) | Microbial mat metagenome, whole genome shotgun sequencing project. | biome: fresh water; feature: sink hole; material: water; isolation source: purple microbial (photo- and chemosynthetic) mats found in... | reverse complement strand
ATTAAGTTGTGTTGTTAATGCGACTTTATGTAACCATAGTATTTACGTTTCATCCCCGGCCTGAAGACCGGGGCCTTCACTAACCTTTAGGGTAACATTAGGAATCCCCGGCCTTCAGGCCGTGGAGGATGTCAATAAACTAACCTAGTGACAAAAATATCACCTTCTATATTAGAGATAAACTCAAACACTTTACGGTCTATAGTAATCACATTGAAACGATTGCGCTCGAACGAGTTAAACGCACAGTCAGCTAAACTCTTAATAAAGTTATTAACAGGACTGTTAGACAACTTGACTGTGTAACCATCTACTTCAGTCAAACCTAGTTCTACTTCTAATTTATCTAAGTAAACTAAGCTATGCTCTTGTATGATTGAGATACAATTAGGAGTAGCTCCTTCTATTTTTTGTTTATTATTTTCATTAAGTAAATTTAGATAACTGTCCATATGGTTGCACAAGTCATCTTCGACTGTTTCTGTTGTGTTACGTAGATGTTTAAGTAATTCATTAAAGTCTGTTGAAAAAGACTCAATGTTAAGTTCTTTATTAACATTGATTGCAAGGAAATCGTTAATACGGTTTGTAATAATTTTATCAATATCGTTAAAAAGATTGATGTCGTATTTATTCTTAAGAGCGGCATAAGCTGATTTAAAATCCTTATAGAAAGACTTAATGTTCATATCAAAAAACTCTGTGATAGTTTCTTGCACAGTGCAGTTATAATAATTAGTACAAACGATAGCAGTTTGTGCTTTAATTGCTGATTTATCTTCATCTGTATAAACATGCTCAATAATGTTTTCAATCGCATCTGAGAAAGAATATGCTAATACAGGTAAGTTAAGAATAACTAACTGTTCTTGGCGAATAGATTCAGTTGTTGTTATAACTGTAACCGTATCGTTTAAAACAGACAGAGGTGCTCTCGTTGCTTTAACAGTAAAATCAGAAGCTTGAGTAGGAAGTGTAATCATTTGTTTATTCTCGACAGGTTGAGGTTGTGGGGTTTGATAGCGATTACCGCTATCTTCTTGAATGACTGTAGAAGAGGTTAACCGAGTTGTAACAGAAGGATCTCCAAATCGATTAGGCTGTGGTGGTAGATTAGGTATGTATTGCTGATTAGTGTTAACCATGCCTGGCTGCATCTGCATAGATATAACACGACCATACTGATCCACCATAACCTGAGGCTGCTGCATTATTGGTTGCTGCATACCCTGCTGATTAGGATACATCTGTTGCATAGGCTGCTGACTAGGATACATTGGTTGCTGCATCATCATAGGTTGCTGCATGGGTTGCTGCTGCATCGGTTGTTGAATAACACGACCATACTGATCATAGTAAAACGGTTGCTGCTGCATAGGTTGACGCTGTGGCATATTCATAGGTATTTGTGGACGCATTGGGTGTGGATTCATGAAGTTTGTCATTTAAAAGCTCCTTAGGTTAAAGTCAATCTTCTTCGATATGGTCGACTACATCCATATCCATCTCATCCATATCCGTTTCATCAAAAGAATCGTCAGATATATCAGAGACATACTCATCATTATCTATAACAGAGTCACTAAGAACTATGTTAGATAAAAGTTTATCAGTGTTTTCTACAATGTCATTATAAAGTGGATTAGGTAAAATAGTTCCAGTTTTAAAGTCTACTGTAACATACGGGTTAAGTCTAATCATTCTTTCTGAAGTGTTGGTGTCATTAGCTGCAACGTTAACAAAGTCTGATTCCTGTTGAACAATCATAGAAGTATTCTTAGAATACAAATGGTCGCCACAGTACTCAATACTTGTTACATATAACTTATCTTTCTTAAGAGAGAAAATAGCTCTTGTTACAAAGTACTTCTTAAAGATGTTATCAACCACCTTACTCTCTAATTTGCCTCCACCGATCTCATAACTCTTGTTATGATACAAACTTCTAACCTCAGCATTCATTATCCAGTTGTTAAACTGTTTAAATATCACCACCAACAGTTGAATTAAACTATGACAGTTAATATCAATGTCTTTTAACTTATTAGTAGTAATTGTATCAAAGTTACTATTCAAGTCATTAAAGTGAGCACTTATTTTCTCTGTAATATAAGCTAGACCGTGATTACCAGAGTGGATAATTTCACCTAAGAGTCTTTTCCATAAAGTGTGATTATTGAGTTCATCAATTGTAACACTATCAGGAAAATTATCAATGATATAGAATATGTTACCGATGCAATAAAGAGTTTCTTCGTTATATTGTTCAGGCTCAACAACAAACTTAATATTAGTGGGTGCGTATATAGTTTTATTCCTAATATACCCATGAGGAGGATTACCTGTTGAACTAATCACTACCTTATCATTTCCACTGTAGTCATATACTGCTTTAGGAATAAACCCAAGAAGCATCATCATGGTTTTATCATAACCATAGTTAGCAAGAAGATAATGCATCACTGTCGTATAAGCTTTAGTAGTGTCTTCGAGTTTTTTGGCTTGATTCTTATATAACTCAGTGTTAACAATAGGTACACGGTGAAATGTGTTATCTACTACTACACTAAAGTAACTTCGACTAAAACTGTATTTAGCTGTTAAGATATTAATAAAAATGATTTTGTCACCAATACTAACAACCTTATCAGAGAGCACAGGAAGAATTAAAAACTTATTTCCACTCATATGCATCACATTACCTTTGCTAAGGAACGGTACATAGAAAAAATATTTACGAGGAAGTTCTTCATCACCATACTTGAAGTTAAACTCTACAAGATATATATCGTTATCAGCAATATCGTATACGACTTTACTTGTCTTATTAAAAAGAAACTTGATTTCTTCTTTAGGTGGTAACTCTCTGTATCCTAAGTACTCTAAATGAGTGTTAGTCTTGCTACTACAACTGTACTTAATGAAATTATCTAAGTATTCAATTGCTTTATTGATTCGGTGATAAGCCATACCTTCCACCATAAGTTTATTAAACTTAGGTGTGCGGTCAGCTATAAACTTGCCTAAACTTCGCATAGATATCATCCTTTTGTTAAGTGCAAAACATTCCAAAAATAGTAAAAAAGTTAACCACTAAGGTCTGCTTACCACAGACCTTAGTGTATTAACCAAATTTCTTAAACAAAACATAACCACCAGCTACTAAACCAGCAATGGCACCAACAGTTTTAATTTTTTCAATTGTATCGTCTCTTTCATACCTTCTTGTTTCATAATAATCTTTACGATCATACCCTCTACTCTCATAAACATCTTTTCTTTTATAAGAAGAAGATTCATATTCAGCCTTTAATGTTGCTATTTCTTTTTCATGAGATATCTTTGCTTCATGTGCTTGTTTATCAAAATTAAGTTTTTGTTCTTTATCTTTTTGATCATACTCTAGCCTTGATTTATTTAATAAAATATCAACTTCTGTTTTTTGTATATAAAGTTGATCGTTGTACTCTTTAATTCTATCAGCACCCTTTAAAGCAGCTTCGTGATTATCATAAATATATTTAACGTTATTGATATCTTCAAGTGTTGAGACATAGCAGTTATCAGATATATACTGATTGTCATGAATATTACCTTTAGCATCAGATGATAAAAGATAAAGACCATCTCTAAGCTCTGTATTTTTAATCTTAGGGATTTCAATAACCTTACCAGCTAAGGATATATATCTTGCTGATAAAAGAGGTTTTTTATCAACAATAAAGATTTTAATAATACCTGCTTTATATTTATCAGACATCTCTGCACTTACTTGATAGTTTATATTAAGTCCTTGGTGATCTGGTACATCTTTATAACTACCTATTGTTAAGACTAAATCTCTGTTATCTATAATGAAGTTTTTACACAATTCACCGTTGCTTTGTTTAACACCTTTTAATTTATCCATAGACACAGCAGCTACAGTTACCACTTTAATTGTAGACGATGCTGAAACTGTTGCAAAGTCTGTGTCCTGACTTTCTATAAAATCAATAACATATTGAGTAACATCTATTAATTCTTGTAACTTAGCGTTATTTTTTGTTTTGGCTTGTTCATTCAAATCCTTTAAATAGTTTTCAACACCAGTATTTCTATGAATAAAGTCAATAGAGTTTAGATAGAAAACTCTAAAAAACAGTAAAAAGCCTTTATGAGTTTGTTGTATAACTGGGTTAACGTTAGGTAGAAAGTGTTTAGGAATATTACTTCTACCTCTAACTGTTACAGCTGTGTCAGATAAATTATATAAAAACTCTGGTGTGTTTAATATAAGGTCTGAAGCTGTACAACCTAATTGGTTACCTTTATGAACGTACTGTTCAGAATTAGTAACGTATCTTTCATTAACTATATCTTGATTTTGAAACGTTAATTTATCGTCTCTGATATCAAGTATGTTAAGAATAGGTAAATACTTATTAGTAAGTTCACTTGCTTGTGATCTTATTTTATTAAGATTAACATTATTAAACTTTTGATTAATGCAGTTATTACTATCAAAATAGATAGCTACAGGTTTTGGTATAACGTCTATACTTGTTATTTCCATAAAAATCTCCAGTAGAATATATTAGATCTAACAAAACTTTTTGTTAGCTTACAATTAGTATATATGTAGTTGACATACATTCAGAAATACCTAAAATTTAATAGACAAATAGCAACCCACCTAGCTTTTGACTAGGTGGGTTGCTTTTAGTTTATTTTAATCTTGATGTGATTAAGGAACAGTGTGTAGGTTAACAGACACTTTGTTAGTAACAGCCGGGATACCAGAGACGTTCAGAACAGTCATGATAGGCAGGTTAACATTATGCAAGAAGCGAGGAGCCACGATGAGTTCCTTGCTGGTAGCGCCGTCACGAGCAATATTCATTACCACGGTCATTTCAGGAGACCACAGCATGTTACCAAAGCTTAGTGGGTTAATGGAAGTGTTGCGTGAAGCATCGAAAACACCGAAGCTGATAAAGATCTTACCAGAGACACGGCTATCCAAGCTGGAGACAACTTTCACATCAAATGTTTCACCAAGGGTACGAAGGTCACCTTCAACCATGATGTAGTTATAGATAACTGGATCAGTACCAACAATGATAGTTGGTTTGAAACCGGTGTTACCAGTTAGAACAGCAGCAGCTGCTTTGTATTCAGAGTCACGATACATAGCGTTAGCATAGTAACGAATCTTCTCAACAATAGCTGCGCGAATGTCTTTAATCTTCTCATGAGACTTCAGACTGTCTACAGTCAAAGCCAGATCAATAGACTCAGTAAAGTAAGTTGGTTTGATATAGAAACTACCAATAGCAGACATTTCTGGTAGATCACCATTATCTGTAGCAACTGCGCTGTATGAAGCCAATGAAGTTTGAGCTTTTAGTAGACTTGACACTGCTTCATTACTCACACGAATACCTGTAGTGGTAATCAGAGTTTGTAGTGCTGAATTGTCATCGTTACCAGCATTCATTGTTGGCATAATGATAGACAATGGTGAGCGATATGGCACTGGCACAACACGGTATTCTACTTGAGAATCAAGTAGTTGACCACGTTGACGCAAGTTACTATTAGCACGGTATGCGGTCATGGTGTAACCAACAACTTCAGCTGTGGCAAACTTAGTAGCCAGAGCAGTAAATGCAGCACCAGAAACCAAAGCGTTAGCAGCATTACGAACAGCAACTAGTGACAGTGAACCACGGTTAACAACGCAATTACCCTTATCAAGAACAACGCTGCCGTTAATGTTCAGCTGAATACGTGCTTTGTTACCAGCGAGTTCAGACAGTGAGCTAGCAGACAGTGCAACACCAGCGACGTTAGTAGCTGCTGAATCCATTACTAGACCGTCAGTGTCTAGAGTCAAGATCATGCGGCGATAGTTGCTCTGAGGAGCATATGTGAAAGTAGCACCAGGAATGTTGCTAGTATCAATCTTAGCAAAGTCAGTGTTGGTGCCATCAGTAAACTTCACAAAGATGCTTTCCAATTTCAGGTAAGTATCAAGCGTGTCTGATGGTCCCATGATACCGCTATTTAGCAGTTCGTTAGTTTGTGAAATACCAATCAGATCGATAGTGGTGTCAACCTTAACAGCACCAGTTGGAACGGTAATACCTGTACCAACAGCAACTGACCAAGCAGGAATGTTAGCAACAGGAACGAATGCTGCTGTATTATCATCAGCACCACCAGTGCGTAGAACTGGAATAGCACGTGTCAATTCATTTTTCAGAATTTCAGCGTCAGCGTAAGCACGAATAACGTTCTTGCGACCGTAATTAGCGATAGAACCAGTCACTGAGCGTTTGAAGTCATTGTAGACGTAGAACAGTTTAACACTTAAAGTAATACCAACTTCGTTGGGGTTCACAACAATAGTTGGAAAGAAAGTTTCGCCGAAATCATCTTGACGAGAAGCCAGCAAATTATATACAATGGTGTATAGTTGTGCGTTGCGGTTATCACGCTCATCGTAAGCTTCTGTGGAGATCATGGGACGTTCCATGTAACCATCAGCTACGTTAGGAGCCATCAAAACCATATCTGCACTCAGACTACGGGGTTTGGTACCCATAACGAGCTTAGGGTTAGTAGCAAACATACCGCCAATGGTAGCTGCTTCTAACTGATAAGCTTCAGTAGCTAGACCGAAATCTTTAGTAATAGTCTTAATGGTGGCTTCAATGTTGTTATAAACATTGGTGAGCACTTGTTCTTCATTAGAACCTAAAGCTTCAGTAGACACAGAATACTGTGCAATTTTCTCATCGTTAAATGAGCGTGAGCTGGAAATTTGACTGATCTTCTCAGACAGAGAACCAATGGGATCGTACACAGCTGATTTACGACCAGCTAGAATTTTTTCAACTGACATAGTTAACTCCTAAATAAAAAAGAAAAGACTGGGAAAAGAAAACGCTATACTATATATCTTAAGAACGAAGCTTAAGCATGTCTATATAGTTATTATTAAGTTTCATTTTAATATATAGGTCATAAAGACCATATATTCTATAGTTTAATTTATAGGTATAACTAAGACACTCTAGAATAAATTTTAATAAATTATCCTTAGACTCAGTTATGTTATTTAAGAAACCGTCACAAACAACGACAAGAATATCACGATTTGCTAATAGCTTCAATTCATAGTATTTTTCATTTTGATATCCTGAGTTCATTTTCTCTTTAAAAGTGTCTACAACGTATCTCATGTCAAGTTTATTTCTTTCGATACCAATAGTTTCAAAATTATGAATTCTACCATTGGTATTAAGTAAAACTTTATTAATCTTTTCATTCATATACACAAGATAAGCTCTTGTGAGTAAGGATACTTTATCATTAGGTTTTTCTAATAATTCTGCGACACTATTAATATCGAACGATTTATCCATTAAAGCATTGTAATTAGACTTATCAATATATAGTAATCTGGTATTAGATCTTTCGTCGACTTGATAACTTGCTAAACTCTCGTCACTGTACATGTAAATATCTCCTATGTTTCAAACAATTCTAGAGAGTGTCGAAACTAATCCCTAGCAGTCTTAGTTGATCTCTTACAATATTGTATTGTGAATTTGAGATATTATTGAGTCTGATAGTGTAGTTAAGTCCAAGTGTTTCTACAACACTTGAGTCTAGTATCCATACATCAGCTAAGACTACAGATTTACCCTTATAAGTAAATAGATAATAAGTATATTTTGTATTGTCTGTAGGAGTACCTGTTGGAAGATAGGGTAATACTTGTTTATGGATAAGTTCAATATTACCAAACTTTAATGCGGTATGATAATCTAAAATAGAAATTAACTTAGCATTGTTATAAGTTGTACCTAAAATAGAATTAGCATAAACAGAAAAGTTATAATACTTATTAATGGTGAGAGTTGACATAGACAATCCTTTTTTAAAACACTCAATGAATTTAGCTTGAAGAAGAAAAAAGCTACCAGGGTTTAGTCCTGGTAGCTTTTAGCTAAAGAAAAGTTTCAACGTACTGACCATTTATGTCAATGTAGCCAATTTTCTTAATACAGGTATTTTTAATACCTGACATACAAATAGGACATGGCTTAGAGTTTAAATATTTACCAGATTTACTAACCCGATAAACCTCTAAACTGTATGCTGTATCAAGGTGTCTGCATTTAATAATAGCATCTATTTCAGCGTGAATGTATATTTTTTTAGGATCAAGATTACCGTTATGAAGCGCTATTTTGTACATCATAGGGTGTGTCTTTATATATGAATTTTTACCTACAGATAGTATCTTGCCCTTTTTATCTTTTATAAAGGCAACTAAATTAAATTTTTGCATAGAATACTAAATTAATTTAATGTTTGTTATTTTAAGAGATTCAGATTCATTCATATAAGACAATAATAAACCAATTGTTTTATTACCGTAACCTACATTTGTTGTATAAATATCGTCGTCATCAGAACAACCATCTAACTCAACTACCATGTTACTAAGAACAACGATAGCTGGGTGAATAGTGTCTCCTATAGCTGTTTGCGAAGCATAATAATAGTAATCTGGTTTAACATACAATGGATTAATTGCCGCAATAAATTCATTTAAATTAGTAATATAAGTATTAGTTACTGTATTTTTAATACGATACTGTTTTATCCCTGATCCAAATACTTTTCTATCAATAAGACGAGTAAAAAACATTTGAATTGATAGCATACGATCATCGTTAAGATTAGCTTGAATGAGTGAAACAAGAGCTGCGTTAGTTAACATTTTGTGTTGGCTTTCTTTTAGGTGGTTTGGGGTTTTGGAAATTAATGGGTTTTAATACTTCGTGAAATTCATTTACTGATAAAGACAGAGCTAATTCCATATTATATGTAATCTCTTTTAAAGTTATATATATATTATCAACATCTTTATTGTCATTAAGTATAGTGTTAATATTAACAATTTCAAAAACAAACCCATCAGTTATTGCTTTGTTTAAATTATAAACACCTGGTTTAATAGGTGGAGTTTTAAAATAATAAGATAAAAGTAGATTAAGATCTTCATTACTAAGTTGTGAGCTTGTTCCTAATTTAGAAACAATAGAATATATAGCTGGATTTAGTTTAGACTTACTATTTTCCCCAGACTCCGTTGTAGTCATAGTTGTACTAAACTTCTTTATTTTCTTTTTTCTATTAAATAGACTTTTTAGTATGGATAGCATGTATTCTCCTTTTTAACCTAATTGACAAAAAATATCTAAAGTGATTGTTGATGTTAAAGTCATTACTTTACTATTATACTGTAGTGGTAATATCTGATTATTGTTACCATAAACTATTACAGCCCTATGAATAACACCATATATTTCTCTTATTTCGTTATTTTTATTTTCATGTAATATCTTACAAGGCGCACCTGGGTATATGAAATCGTAATCAAAATTACTACAAACAATAGTAATGTATTTACCGTTCTTCATAAGAACATCAGATGTATCATCAAAGTGATTTGTTGATGTTTTATAGTTAGGTGCAAATTGAAGATTATCTTTTCTATGCTTAAAAATCATCTCTGTCACTAATTTAGTTCTTGAGAAAATAGGTCCAGGAACAGTTATAATAACTGGCTTTTTCATGTAACTATTAGCGTTAGATGTTCTAAGACCTGATCCAGTTGACATCACAATTGATTCTTTATTATCGTCTAAGTTAGTGATGTCATGTGGTAATATTTTTAAAATTTTATCTTTATATTTATAAGTAATGTCTGTAATAGATGCACTTGAGGTTGTAGGTGAATAAAATATAATTTTATACTCAGAATTCTTGTATTTTTGTGGATCATACAAAGAGTAAGTGTAAAATATTTTTTTGTAAGTAAAATGATCTAAACCAAACTTTTGAATGTAACTACCTATACCTGAATTATAGACACCAATATTTTTAGTTTGAAGGTAGTCTGGTATTTCTATTATTCTAGTATAAGATGGTAAGGTTATAGCTTTTAAATCTTCTTTATTATCAGGTGGTTCTATCAATATCATGTCAAGTGACGGTTTATTTTCTATAAGTATTTTGTTAGCTTGCTCTGATATAATACTTTTAATGAAGCAAAAAATAGACATATCACCATTACCGTTTAACTTTCTATCAAAGTTTCCCTGTGTGGTTTTAATACGAAGAGTCTCAGCTGATCTATCTATTAATTGCAATGTTATTGTGATAGGTGGTCTGTTATTTAAATCAGCTTTACTCTGATTAATAGAGTTAGGTATACCTAAATTCTTATCTAATAAATAAACTGCCTTGTATCTTTCTTTTTCTTTGTAAGGTTTTTTACCTTGATAGAGTTGTTTCTCAGTAATAAGTGTAACTTCTATATTGTCTAAATGATCATATATATCATAAAGAAAAGTACCTAGTGGAACTAGTAGTTTAGCTTCAATGTGATCACTTATATTGTTAATATAGTCTCTTAGTATATATATGGAACTAAGAAGAATTCCGTCACCTGTTGTTAAGTCTTTTAACTCTGTGTGTAACTTAGTCTCAATAACAAAAGAACTACTATAAGTTATTGGGTAGTATGATTTTAAAATATCAGCTATATCTGGCTTTAATAGTGATTCAACTTTTTCGACAGACATATAAAACCTTTACAAATGTGTACTTCAAAGCATGAACTTAGATTAGAAAAAGTACAGACTGCCTTTCTAAAAGGCAGTCTGTACTATAACCTATATTCAACCAAAACGGCTATTGACTTTACGTTTAACTAATTGACTTATACCTTCGTAATCCATCTTTGTTGGTTCTTTGTTAGCTATTTGCGCCTCTTGTAAAGGATTGACTATACCAAACCTTTTCTCTAAGAACAAATTGTCTATAACTTCACGCGGTATTGCTTTATCGTAAAGCTTTTTACTAAGGCGTTCAAGAGACAAAATTAGTCTTTTTTCTTCTTCACCTAGCTTTAAGTTAATATCATATTTAATATGGTCTTTCCATTCAGTAAGATAAGCTTCTATATCTTTGTGAATTTGAATCATATCAGCTCTTGATGGTATTTGTATTTCAATACC
>JFJP01040524.1_pt1 | contig 11085 bp, 10 predicted proteins | sample 431651 | NCBI WGS metagenome assembly JFJP01 (sample SAMN02602958, study PRJNA72255) | Microbial mat metagenome, whole genome shotgun sequencing project. | biome: fresh water; feature: sink hole; material: water; isolation source: purple microbial (photo- and chemosynthetic) mats found in... | reverse complement strand
AGAGACTACGGAAATAGCCAACTAAATACTTCTTCAAGATTAAAGAAAGTTCCTTATATCCCCAGGCTGAAGCCTTGGGGCTTTACGGAACAATAGTAACTTTGTCGCAAAGTTCAGAACCGTTATCGTGAGTAACTGTTTGAGCGACAACCGGGTGATTTTGGTTAACAGAATCAGCAATAGCCGAGTTAAGCAGCATACGATGGGATTCCCATGTAGCAGTCAGAGGAATATTGGTCAGCAACTCTCCAGAGTTAGCTACATAAACAGGGTTTTGGTCAATAGCAGCGCCGACTGTGACTACTGAAATAGGAGATGTATCACTGTCCAAAACCTGGAACTGTGGAATAAGTACCGGAGGCAAGCTCTGGTCGACCACAAGAACAGGCGTTTTTTCAGGACTAGTAGGGCTTTTAGTTGTAACAACGCTAACACTACTAGGATCATACGTGATATCAATACGCTTAAGTGTAATCGGAGGATTATTTGTACTGTCAACCTGCTCAATTTCGTCCTCTAGTTGTGCACCAAGGTTCAATGCCTGAGTGTTTTTGCAGCAAGCTTCTCCTTTATCGCAGGGTTCACCGTTGCAGCACTGTGATCCACCATTAACACTAGTAATGGTACCATCAGCAACTGAAAGACCTTCACCAGCACTAACAATATTAGAAATTGGCGCGAAAGTCGGCAAAACTTTACACAGAACAATACCACCTTTTGAAGTATCGTTATCCTTACCGATAATAGGTGAGTTAAAGAGTTTATCCATACTCGACTTAATAGGTTCAATTAACTCAAGCATTTTAGCCATGTTTATGCTGACACTTTCCATGTTCTTAGAAATTTCAGCAATGGACTTGGCAATCTTGGCGTTGTTGTTAACAGCCTCCATGTAAGTCGACTTCTGCACAGCAATCATTTCCTCTAACAGCGGTGTATAATCAGGAGCGCTAACAGCTTCCAAAGTATTTACTGCATACGATGAATAGTCATAATCAGAGGAGCTTTTAGGTTGTACAGCCTCCTGATTAGTAATCGATGAATTTGCTTTAGATTTACTGTTGTCTTCGGCGGTGGTAAATTCAGGGTCAGAATCACTGCTTTCAGCAAGCAAATCTTGCAATTTATCCTGTCTTGACTTTGATCCTGCTAGTTTTAGCTTGGCATTGCGCTTCTCGAAAAAACCGATAGGCTCCACATTGTCCGAGTAATAACCGCCAATATTCTTACAGAGAACATCTAACAAAAGCTTGCCACGTTTTGGGTAGCTAGTTCTTGTTTCCAAGTAAATAACAATACCAGAATAATCGAGCGACTTATACCAATCAGCAGCACGATTCAAGACACCTACCTGAACTTCCGAGTCATCATCTGTAGTAGTCGGCATTGGACGAACACGCATAATATGCGATTCTGGAATCTTATTAAGGCGCGATCCGCCACTACTTTGACCAAGAAAAGCAAAAACATCGCAGCTTAAAGCCCAAAGCTTATCGTCGTAAGCAAAAACACGAAGTTTATCAGTAGTGCTGACAAACCCGGTGCTCCCATAAAACGTGTACATGTCAACAGTTGGAATATCATACTCGTCTTGCTCTGTACTATCATCTTCTTCAGAGGATGCCCTGCGAATAGACTCCAAAGCATCGTGTTCTCTGATTGCCCAAGCTTGTACAGGACCGCTTACTTCAAATTCAAAACCAGTGTAGTCGTCTGACATGGTGAAATTCCTGCGTTGCTGTTGTGAAAAAGGTGGTGTTTAAAAAAAGAGCTAACTGAATAACCAGTTAACTCTCATGCTTGTTTTAACAGCTTTGTGTTCGCAGGCGCTTCAGATTCAACAGGTATAAACTAAATAAATTTTAGTTAGTGAATTTTTCCATTAACCTAGTTAGCCATGCAGGGTTGGGCATATTTAAGTTCTTGAAGTATTTTTCAAAGACTACAGGGTTTATATAGTTTCCTATGGATGTTGTTGGATTTTCCACAGGCTGTTTACTCAGGTTGTCAATGTCTTCTTCAGCACTGGTTGTTTTAGTTCTGCTTATTAAGTAATGTTGCAGTTTATGTGCGACTGTTCTTCCAACCTCATCTGTATATTGCTTGACTAAACTTTGTTTGGAACTCATAGTCCTTGGTGTCTTTCCATCTTCTTTAAACTCAAGCAGCTGCCTATTTTCAGCAGCCAAGTAATTTGGTATATCCCCTATGTTGGAAGTAGAGAATAAAGTATTGACCGCTATAGCTGTACCCCTAAAACGTCTAATAGCATGGGCGGTGGTTTCCATACCGAGGTCATCTTTCATAAATCTACCAATACCACGATCATCTACCTGAGCAGCACTAGACGCTCCCTTACCGCGCCCTAACCAGTTAAAGCTGAATACTTTTTCAGTTTTACCTTGTTTGGGATTAAACCCGCGTGGTGTAGATGTATAATCGTACCTAAACTTCCACATAGCATATAAAACAAACAGAAATATAGGTAAAAACTCATCGTCTTTTATAGCTGGTGCTATTTTTAATTGTTTAATGTTCGTGACTATCGAATTGGTTTTAGTTGCAGAGTCTGTTGCGTTAGTATATCTTCCTATAATATGTGTATGTTCAACAGGCCCGCTAACTGGATTTCCTTTTCCTGGGTAAGTTATTTTAGCGCCGACTACTTGTCTATGTGATCCGCTAGTCTCTATAGTAAACTCAATATGCTCACGCGCTAACATTGCGGCACCAAAAGTTTTTTCGCCAGCAGAAGCCGCTCTCTTATGTGAAACGCGCATCGCTGTTAAATACATAAGCTCACACAACATAGCATAGGTAATTGGTTTAAACGCTGCTTTATACCCATCAGGACTCATCTTATCAAAATGTACTATGCTTGGGACTGTTCCTGGGTAAGCAACTCCAGATGTACCAAAGAATGTTTTAATAATGTGTTTCCATTTTTCCCTAAATGTATTTTGTTTAAGTATAACTGTTCCTGAGTCTTCGTCTTTGGTCATACCTTCAAAGTAGTCTTTGTTAAGCTTATTAAAGCTTTCACGCTTACGTCGACTGTCTTTATTTAGAGTTGCAGGTCGCTTTGTTTTACCTGATTCTAAAGTTACTTCATAAACATAAGCGTTGTCTTGTACTATGGAGTAGTTAGGGTTCATTCTAACTTTAACAGTAGCTGATAGCTCTGGAAGCCTTATTAAGTCGCCACCTCCTACAATGTTGTCGTTTTCATCATAAGCATAAGCAGTGTAATAATTACCGTTTTGGTCTATTTGCCCGTAAAAACCAGTTTCTTTTGTTCTGATATGTACACCAACAGCCCCATCCGCACCGACAGGCAAAGTATAAGGCTTAGGACCAAATAAATCTTCAAGCCCTGGACCATTTTCAGTATCCTTAAGCCAGTTATACACAGCCGTATAATCCGCTATACGTACTAAGCCGGGATTAGCTCTAAAGAAGTATTTGACTTCTGAATCGTATATTAGCTTAAGCTTTCTAGATAAACTTTTTTCCTTTGCTTTGTACGTCTCAAAAAGCGTTATGAAATCAGAATACCTTATGTTATCTGGTTCACTCGCAGACATCGTTTCATAGTATTTTATAATAGCTGAAATACTTTCAGTAAACGTCCGCTTAGTAGATGCAAATGGTTTTGAGTGGTATAGTTGATTACCAACTTGAATCGCTGTTAAAGCTGTATCATCTACAGCAATTTTTGAATTTGCTAAAAATGTTCTAAGTGGTACTTTCTTTTTATCGTCTTTTCCAGTAAGGTTTTTTATATTAAAGAACTCCGCATAAAGTTTAGCAAGAGCAATCCTTACTTCCCGTTGAGTTAAAGGTTGTCCATCTACACCAACTTCTGAATCTCCAAATACTTGAATGGGGAGTAATAACGGGTAAGCATGTCTCGCATGAACTACACCTATTGTAATGTCAAAACTATCAATAGCAGTGTTATATTCTTTATCGGTACAAGCTAAGTCTTTTACTACATAGTTATAAGACTTGACTACGTTTTTAAGCGCTTTACGCCATTTATCACCTAAGTACTTTGTATAGTTAGGGTTTATTGGAGTAGAAGACACATGTAAAGAAAGGTCTTTGAACAACGCATCTATTTTTTCTGCTACCAACATTTTATTACTGCGAGTTTTTGGTACAAACGTTGATACCAGAGCATCTTTATAGCTACTTGGAGGAGGGCTAAGTACGTTACCTTTATCGTCAGTAATAGTCATAGCCTGTTTAAAGTTATCGGTAAAAGGCAACAAAATATTCAGCACATTTTTACCGTCGTCTTCATAGGACGACACCAAATTTATATCGTCGCGTAAATCCTCTAACAAACCTAATATAGCGTGATCTGAAATGTTTGTTAGGTCATAGTTCTTTGTGCTTTTTATTTCAGACGCCACAGCCCATAAGTTAGAATATAGCCTAACAAATGCGGCGGTGAATTTGGATCGTTTATTATACTCAGAAGCATCAGAATCCGAGAAGTTTAAAATTCGTGTTACATCGATGTCTATCCCACTTTTTACTTCAATGTAATGGTCTGAACCGTCGCCATCAATATTTTCAACAATACCATCATCATCTATTGGTTCTTCTAAGTTTGGGTTATTTTCATTGCTTCCTTCTTCCCAGTCAAGCCAGTCAAGTTCACCTGCTAATATATTGTAGCTTAGACCAGGTACCAAAGTTAATGGTGTCTCTATAATAAACATGTTGCTTTCTATAGTATTTTGAGTATCATGGTAGGGCATGGTTAAAGTCCTTGCAAACAAAACGGGCTAATTTGTTGCCAAATTAGCCCGTTTTTAGTCAAACTATCGTAGTGTTAGCTTAAAGACTAAACACCAAGTTGTTGTGCTGCCCAATTACGCAAATCTGTGTTAATAGCGTTTTCAGACAGGTACTTAAGGTCAGATTGCGGAAGGGCATCGGATCGTCTACGAATGTCAGACACGGCTTCTGAAAATACTAGGTCTTTGTTAGTAGCAAGGCTCAGTACAAATCCACTAACACCTGCGGATTCAACACCTGCTTTAATGTCAGGTGGCAAGTTCGGGTCAGTGTAAGTAATTACACCTTCTGAACCAAACACTTTGGACATTTCAGTTCGCGCCTCCGGTGTTGATAAAGCTTTTGCCGCATAATCAGGCGTGACAATCTGTAGCATACCACTAGTCACCATGCGCCGAAACTGTGGATTTTCAATAAGACTCTTCTTAGTGATTCGCGTAGAAAGGTCAAATGGAATCCAAGTCAAAGGCATAGTTACCGTAACACGCCTACCATTAGAATCAACAATAAAACTCAACAGACCGCGTGGATTGGTCTTATTTAACACCCATACTTCATGGGTATTTTGGTTTTCAAGGTCAGACAGAGACATAAAATCGGCCATACATAACTCCTAGATAATACTCAATGTTAGACTGTGACAGTCTGTGATGGGAACTACGTCATTTTCAAACTTGACCCGCAAGAAATAACACTACTGCGCATTTCTTCCCATGGTCTTTTCTTCATAAAACACAGGTCAGCTAGGCGTAAATCAAGTGTTTTTGGTTTAGATACACTTCGAGTACGCACAGGCTTATTAAGTGGGTCAGCAGCCTGAATTAAATTAGTGTCTGTTTTGGTTTGTGCGTTTTCTTCAGTAGTAGTGTTTTCAATATTAGTTGTTGCACTTTTTTTACGCTTTCTTGGCTTTTTGTTGCCTAGTTTAGTGGATGATAGGTCTAAAGCTATATTGCATTCAGACCTAATATGAATGGCTTTATAAAATTCATAATAAGTTTCTTCTGAAAACATATAAATAGACATCCAGTCTTTAAAAGCTAGTTCTTTAAGAGTAAAAGGAAATACGTCTTTTAATAGGTCTGTGGCGATTATTTGGCTACAAGGACGCTTTATTCTACAAAACGGCATATTATCTTCAATATAACGTAAGTACCTATCCAAAACAATTAAAGCGTTTACTTTTTTTATGGCATCACGGCGTAAAAGTTTAAGTTCTTTGACGCTTTCTATATTTAATAGTCTAGATTTCCAACGCAACAGGTCAAAATCGGTTATTTTTCCAGTATCAGAAAACATGCCGCCAGACCTTCCCACTAAGAGCATACAGCGATTAGATGTCTCTAAGGTAAAGTACTTACACGTTTTTACAGCACAGAATGAAATAAAATGGTAAGAATCTTCTAACGGACAGTCATATATTTGAAGGTTGCTTGGTAATATACTTTTTGTATCGTTCAGCATGTTTTAAATCCACCCCAAGTAGATATACACCTATATTATTTAACCATCAGAACGTGCCCTCTTTTTTGAATAGTCGTCGGGCAAGCCATTATCAGGTCATTGACAGAATTGGAGAGGCCACTGAGGGGTAATAATGACGAATGTGTACACATCGCACCGTACCACGAAATAAAAGTAGCGTCGACTTCATGAGGCGACATTATAGCTTTATGCTCTTTGTACAACTTCACTAGATCTATTTTCTGTTTTTTAGCGGAGTTCTTCCACGTAGAAGGTAAAACTAATTGTGAATCCAAGTTATTATTTTTAAATGCTATATGTAATAACATTCCCAACATAGCGTTTATATACTCTACCGATATTCCTTTAAAACCTCGGCTCTGGTAACGCTCAGCTACTATTAAAGTCACCGAGTGTTTGTTAACTATTTGTGACAATTCATCAACATAGGCTATAACCTGTTGACGCACGTCTTTTGTAAAATCGGTAATAGTATTAGTTATTTTACCATATTCCAGTAACTTTACTTTTATAGAGTTATCATCTATATCGGTATTTATAGCCATTTTAGACACAGACCAGCCAAAGTTAACGTAACCTGGGTCTAAACCTAATACTACTAGGTTTTTTACGCTTGTGTTTATTGAAGTATTCATAATAGTAACAAAACACAACCAGTTGAGTGCTTACAATGATTCATAGAAATGTTAGAAGTCATAATCGGCATAGTAAAAACTACACATTTAAGGTAGCACAAGATAGATTACATGAAGCGATGCCTGTAGTGCAGAATATGGTAGAAAATGCTAATAAAGTAAACTCTGCGCATATTCTTTACTTCTCACGAAATGCTATAGGGAAAATATGCTCATGTCGTGTTAAATCACACGTTCCTGAAGACCTTTCCCATGACATAAATAATGAAAATACTTTAAATAACACTAAAAACAGTCATGTTGTTATTAAACACCACGGTAAAATGTTTGGTGACGGTCTACAAGATGACCATGTTGACGACTTATTCCCAAAGAAAGCAGAAGATCGTGGCTTAGTTGGAGATCAATCGTTTGTACTAGGTAACAGTATAGATTGTGGTGTCTGTTATCGAACAGGAGTTATACCAGGGTATACATTAGTTGGAGCGCAATCTACAACTATATCTATGTCGTCCGGTAATATTGTTGAAACATCGATGTACAGCTTAAATACAATTAACACTCCTGAAGTATTTGAAAAACTAAACGACTTAGGGTATGTTAAGATTGCATGTAGTATTCCTAACCCTGATAACATTACTAAGTTTTATTACTCAGTAAGAAACAATCGAACTATACTATTTGGCGCTAAAATATTTGACGACAACAATAAGCCAATACTAAGCAAAGAAGACCTTTTAAACAATGTCTATAAACGTCAATCTACCACTAGTAACACTAATGAATATATTTTATACTTTAATGTAAAAGTAAAAGAATTTACTCATGTTGTTATACACGCTTTAACAGGTATGGATTTATATGCTAATATATCTGAAGAATCTTTATCGTTAGACTATGCCACATTAAATACGCTGTCTAATATTACTTTGACGATTCCTCCGAGGTTGCCAAAAGTAAATTATGGAGACCTGATATATATTCCCAAAAGAAACCTAACACTTAAGGTATCAGACTTTTCCAGAAAAAACACTGTAGACTTTATAAACTGGGAATTTACCGTTACAGCGAGACAGTTGCAACCGCAAGAATCTTTAATAGCTTTGCCAGTATTTGAACAAATACCGATGTACTAATCTTAATTTGTAACAATTAACGTAACACTACAAAAAGGGTTTAACCATGGCTGCATCAAAGCGTATTTCTGAGTTTACTGACGCTGCTAACTTAGATGGGACTGATTTTTTTATTCTTGAAAAAAATGGCATCACCTACAGAACCAATCTATCTAACATATCTGAGTATAAAAGGTACGGTAAAGTTGCAACTGCTGTTGGAAATGGTACATTAAACCTTGACTTAACGCTGTCTGACTTATTTGTTATAACTTTAACTGGTAATGTAACTATAGGTATAGAAGCTTTTAATGCTGCACCTATGAGTTTTATGCTAAGGCTAAAACAGAATAATGCTGGAGGCCATGTTGCAACTTTTAGTTCTGACTTTAAATTTCCAACTAACACTGTGTACACGCTCGGAGCAGCTGCCGGAGATATAGAGTGGTTTGTTGGTCATCATATAGAAAGTAATATTATAGAACTAATGAAAGCGAATGGTCCTTTTAACCTAAGTGTTTAAAATACAAAGGACATTCACATGTTTATTCTGCCTTATTGGAGTATGTTAGGATGTGGTCATACTACTGCCTTATTACAAAGTGATTTAGATCCTAGATACCATGTAGAGGATGAAATTATCCTCACAGTAGCTATAACTGATATTTCAAATTCGTATACTGAAATAGTTTTAAACTCTACAAACAGAATTCCATTTGACTATGACCAAGACGATGTCGTACTTACTTCTAATATTAACACTCTGAGTAACCCATACTCTGTAAGAGTTTTAACTCAGGCTAACTTAATACTGTTCACACTTACTGAAGATGAAATAGTGATAACTAACCGAGTTATCGTCTAAATTTTAGTTAATAGGAGGATTTAACCAATGTTTTGCCGTTTAAAGTTTAAAAACGCGAATATTACCAATAAATGCGATATCTTAAAGGCTACCTTTGTGGGTATTTTAACTGGTAGTATAACCAGTGCTAGTCAGATAGATTCAAACTTGTTTGAAGTTGCAAATTCTGACATTATAGAGGGTAGCTATGGCTTATGTAGTTGGGAAGTTTTATACTCAGACAACTATAGTACAATTTTGCATAAGGAAAGCACTCTTATTCCAGGTAAGTTTAAATACCTAAGACTAAGAACACCTGATTATCCAACAAACAGTCACTTGTATATTGAAACCGGAGATTCTTTTTCAACAAACACACTAACTAATCTGATCGCTGTCTCATCATACTTAAAAACTGAAACATCAGTAAATCGGTATGCTTTTATATCAGCGTCGAACGACTTTTTTGTACCTGCGAATTTCGGCTGTGAAGCTGGTAACTTTGTAATATCTGCTTTTGTAGAAGGATTTAATTGGCCGTATGAGCAATACAGTTTAGAGGGGAGGATGAAGATATTATTCGTTAATGGAGTCAGTGGTGGTATAAATGTAATTAATATAGAAATATCTAACCAATATAACGCTCAAGATAACTCATATAGAGGACCAGTTATTGCCGGTAATCGGTGTATCGGTTTAAACTATGACATTAATACACAAGTAGGATATACAAAAGAAGAGGATTTAACAACAAATGCTTATGTTTTGGTACCTTTTGTGCCAAGAATGTTAGAATTCGGGTGGGTTGGAGGAAACATGTCAAAAGTATGCGGTTTGTACATGGGAACTTCCATAACAATATCTGATCCGGCTGTAGTCACTATTGGAGAAAATACATACCAGTTAATCCGACCCTACCCTACAAGTAACAACGCTTCTGCTACTTTTTACCTAAAACACTAAGGAGTATAAAACATGTTTGCTATTCTGCGTAATGGGTCGTTATTAGCATCAGCTATAGATACACAAGAAGAATATAACCAAAAATTTTTAGATATTATTAACTGTATAACAGGGGTTAGTTATAGTTTTTCTAAATACGATAACGGTGTGTGTTATATAAACTCCACAGTGTCCTCTGGGTGGAGTGTAGTTTGGTCAAGTGTTGCACTAAACTCATTTGCTGGAGTAACTGACATACGAGTCTTGTTAAGGTCAGTATCACGAATTTCTGGCAAATATATTTACGCTAAACTATATAGAGATAGTTCTGGATACATATACTGTAACACAGCTAACAGGTACAATGAAACTACTGGTGTAGTTTCATCTGGATATGAAAATTCTACTTTTGGACATTATGATAGTATGTGGGCATCAGGCTTTTACCCAGCAAGACACCATTTAGCGTGGTTATCTGACTTAACGATTAAAGCGGTACCTGGTGTATTATTATTTAACCACTTTAACCTTTCAGTAAATACTCAATTTAACGGCGGTGTCATAGAAAGAACAGCAACGGCACCTTACGAAACTGTTACTGACGAAAATCCTGTAGTACCGTTTTTAGGTTTAAACAACGCGGCAGCTGTTTCACGTTTATACAATCCAGCAACTGATACTTATACTGATGGTGATGCTAGAGCGAACACAAGCAATTATGCTATGTACGCATCTAATGAAATTAAGCTAACTAGAGATGCTACTGGTAATAAAGTGTTACCTTTAGTTCCTATCATCTATACTGATCCAAGAATAGGGTATGTTGGTGGTAGTTTGTCAGTTTACTCCGGTTTGTATAGAACAGCTCACTATAGTTACCATAACCTTAGTAACAATGACACATTTTCTCATGACAGTAAAACATATAGAATATGGAATCAGTATAATTACACTGCTCCTATTTGTAGTTTTGCGATTACAGAAAACTAGGAGTTTTTAGATTTAAAAAAGTGAAGGCTTCATTGTGACTATAATATCCACTGATCGCCCATTGTAGAATAAAAAGGGTCAGTAGCCTAGCACAAATGAAGCCTTTGAAGAACTCTTCGCACTACCATGGTAATCCATCGAAAAGCAGTATAGGATTAGTCTGAATCCTGTCAAAGTGAACTACTTCAACCTAAAGGTTGAAGCTTCCTGCGTCGGTCTCAAACATCAAGATACATTTAGCAGGCTATCCCCGTAGTTCCTACGG
>JFJP01021717.1_pt1 | contig 11085 bp, 8 predicted proteins | sample 431651 | NCBI WGS metagenome assembly JFJP01 (sample SAMN02602958, study PRJNA72255) | Microbial mat metagenome, whole genome shotgun sequencing project. | biome: fresh water; feature: sink hole; material: water; isolation source: purple microbial (photo- and chemosynthetic) mats found in... | reverse complement strand
TATTTGAAATGGAACGCCTTCCGAAATTTCCATAGTTTTATCGATATCACCTAGCTCATATTTTCGGAAAGTAAAGAAGTTCGTTAATGGGCCAGTAAGATCATAATTGTTTCGGTTCTCCCAAAGGATACTCTTCTTGTTTAATCCTTCAAGACACATACCGTTATTGTTAAATGGAGATGATTTTGCAAGATGAGGTAATCTGTTTTCAACTATTTCATAGGCAACATATGCAGCTCCACCAATCCGTATCCATTTTTCAAATTCGTCCTCACCATTAATCGTCTTAAAATTATCCGGATTTTCTCGAGTGTACTCGCGGTAAATGCTTATAAGCTCTTCTTCATTACTAGTACCTATTGGCTTCTTGTAATAACTTCCCTCACTTTTGTTATATGCACCATCAGTGGTATAGGGGGCATAAGCGATTAAATTGGAAGCAATAACACAGAAACAATATTTAACACCTCGCTTTATACTGTAAGTATCAAGAATGTATTTATCCGCAATCTTCTTAGGAATGAATCGTTCTTGTATCTTCTCAACACTTAAGCTTTTTCCATCATCTGAAATGAAATTTTCATCTAGGGAAATACCCTCACCCTGATTTTCAACTTTAACCAAATTTTCAGCGAGTTCTCGAAATTGTGCAAGATATTCTTCGATGTATTCATCTTTCGAATCTTCTAGTTGCCCAGAATTTTGAAAAGCAGATTCTGCAGCATTTCCCGCAATTTCAAACATTTTTTCATGAATACGACCTTCGTACTCATCCATAGCAGCGTCTTGACGCATCTGATCATGGTATTCTATCGCATAATCATCATCGATTTGATCCTGAAGTGCTTCAGCTTGTTCGCGTTCCTGTTCTTCTCTTGCTTCTCGTATTTCATCTTCATACGCCTGAAGTGCCTCGGCCTGCTCACGCTCCTGTTCTTCTGCTACTTCTCGCATTTCAACTTCATGTGCTTGAAGTGCCTCGGCCTGCTCACGTTCCTGTTCTTCTGCTGCTTCTCGCATTTCATCATTATGCGCCTGAAGTGCTTCCGCCTCATCACGCTCCTGTGCTTCCACTGCATCTCTTGAAAATTCATTGATGTCGTTTTTCAATTCTTCATTATTCATAGCTAGCACCTTTCGTTTCCTAACATGCAACCAGTAATGATATTAGCGAAATACCACATGTAGAAATTCATTTTTAAAACATCGAGGAAAAATCACAATAATCATCTGCAAGATGTTGACAAAACCACTTTTGGATAGCAAAAACACTCAATTCTACGCTTTCGCCAGATTCACCTTCAACTCAAAATCAGCAAGCACTCCTATAATTTCTTCAAAGCTCGGAATTATCCCAAACAGCATAACTCGCATATCTGAAAAATCCTTTCTCAGTGCGGCTATCATCTGAGAAGATGGAACTAATTTCAGAGATCCTGGAACCGCCATCTCATAATTCGCCCAACCACAGGGATAGAATTTTTGTTTGAAAAGCACTACCCTATTCAACAGTTCAAGGTCTGCAAGCGCTTCCTCTGCTACCGGACTTTTGATCATTCGATACAAATCATAATAGTGACGTGAATACCGCAACGGAACTGGCTTTGATTCTGGCCGGTGAGCTTCCTGATGTAAAATCGTCGCCTTCTCCCAAAATGTACGTCTTGCTTCGATGGCATTCACCTCTGCATGCGAAATAGTGAAGAGCGCAGAAAACTGTTCTGCCGCATACGGCGTTATTCGATGTCTGTTTTGCGGCAACCACTCTGCAAGTGGCCCTATTTCAAGTCGTATTTCTGGTTTCACATATCCTGTCGGGAACGAATTCGGATAGCTAATGCAAATAGAAAAGGGATCGTTCTGATCAATGAGTGCTGTTAAGTCGAGGTTTTCCTGCGTAAACAAATCACGAAGCAACGGTAAAATGTCGTTCGAGATATATGAAACGGCCTTCGAGTTAACACTCTTATTAAACAAATCCTGCTTCGTTTTTGTCCGGTCATCCCATGGATTTTCTCCCGTAGAACAATATCCCAGAAGCTCCCAATTAAGAATGAGGTCAATATCTTCAGAAAATCGATTTATTAACCCATACACTTTTGATAATGAAGTTCCACCTTTGAAGACAATGTCTGCTTTTAGGCTACTTTTGAAAAGGAGATCCAGAACTATACACACCCAGAAATCTTTCTCGATAACAGCTGGAACCACACCCATTCGTGAGGAAGTTTCTTGAAATAATTCAACTCTTTGCGCATAATTCCATTGAGCTACCTTGTACATTATCACCTTCTTTGCAAATCTGGTATATAACGGAATTGATCCACACAGTAGCAGACTTTGCTACTTTCAGAATCTCCCTGCGTTCTACCACACTAATTTCTTCCCGCAGTTTTTGTATTATATCTTCAGTAACCCGTTCTTTCCCCAAAGCTTTGATCGCAGAAATAAGCAGTTGTGCCTTGGGGTGATCCACGAAGTCCTTTGTCGGAACCGAGTTAAACTGTAATTCCATAGCGCCAATCATGACCTCAAAATTCCCACCTGTCGAATCAAAGGTAAATTGTGCCGGTACTTGCGTTGAAAGCCCTAACATATTCAATGCGGTATCACCGGATGGAGCAATACTCCACCCTCGATTTCTTGCAATAGCCAGTGCTACGCGGTAAAAATCTGGACTCGTGACAGTTTGTAGAAGCTCGCTATATTTCGGATAATCATAGATTCCTCGACTGACCTTGCGAATTACACCCGATTTTTGATAATTCATTAGCGCCATATCGATACTTCCACGTGAAGCTATATCGGAAAAATCTTTTGGGGTAAAGACCCAACCCCTACCATAGCCATAAATCCTGCTAATTATTTTATTTTTAGTCATATATGAACACCACTAATAAGAGATAAATTTAGAAACAACACCTATTTTTTCTAAATATACAACACCAATAATCCTAAACCTACCACAATTTGACTCTTTCCGATCATGACCAACTGAATCCTAGGAAATTACCACGTGGCTACGGACAAATTGGCAGCACAATTCAGACTAAGCCGAACAACGATACTACAATATTCCTGTTCAGAATAGATTATCACGCAAACAATTCCATCCTGTATTTTCATTATGCCAAAAACCATCGAAACGGTAACGTAACAAATTGCCGCATCGATACTCTATGTATGATGATTAAAAATCGACATGTCCAGTCATGTGAATCGTTCGCGGTTCCACTGCTGGTATTGGACATGTCGTTCCAATTTTCGATGGTTTTTGGCGAAATTAATCGACCGGTGGTGGAACCCTTTTTTCTTCCTGCCGGTTATTGTCAAAACAATCGACCAGGGAGAATCATGAAACTACCGCACCTGCTACCTGCTTCCGCCGCTCTCCTACTCATGAGCTGCACCCCCAATTACACCGGAACCTACGAGTCCGCGATGCTTCAAAAAATCCACCAAGATAACAAGTTTGCTCCTGAAGGTAAGGGATTTCTGAAGCTTCGACCTTCCCCTTCGTATCTCGATTTTTCCCCGTTCAAAGTGATTCTTGCCCGAAACGGCGAGTCCTATCAGGGCAGTGTGGAATTTATCCGCTATCAAAAGCAGGGGATGACGGGAATGATCGATGACACATCTTCCGTGATTTTCAATATCTCCAGCACATCTCTTTCAAAAGACACATTGTCTTTCGTTTTTGGAGGTAACAGCGGACTCATGGGATCTCTGAATATGAAAGGATTTGTGACCAAAATGAAAGGTGATTTCGTCATTGGTATCGACAAAAAGCTCGTAGAAGATTTCGATACACCTGAACTTAACCCGTTCATGAACTACAACAATACAGCAATGGCTACGTATCGTACTGGCGTCGATATTACCAGCAACATGAAACTATCGTTATTTGAAACTCAACGGAAAAATCTGATTGCCGAACTCGATAGTGCTGGCAACTATGATCGGCCGAAAATCAATTCGAGCATCATCTATCTCGATTCCGTTCTTCTCCCTAAAACAAAAAATTCAAAGTAAGGAAATTCAATATGGCTTCAAGAAACTACTTTTCGTTCCTTCATATCGACAGTGATTACATTACTCCTTCAATCGCACAACAGCTGCAGCTGACTACAATTCCTGCTGCATTGCAGTTCATTCAAGAATGCTGTGGCCAGGCTGAAGAAAAAAATCAAAACGAAGCACTGAAACAACTTCTTTCAGAAACCTCTCTCCTATCACAGCTCGCCGCACGGGCTATAACTGAATCAAAGGAGATCCCCCTTGTGTACGAAGGATTTCATTTGTCGTCCCACGCCGAATCCCACGTCGCAGATCTTTTGGACGTACTGCTGAAAATGATCACTGCAACCCAAGAGATTGGATCTATGAGCACCCTTTGTTCAGCTCTCTTCGCAGAACTTACGAAGACCAAAGTAGCTCTCGAGCGCTGTTCAAAAACTTCTGAACAGTGGGATGATTTCAAGGTTACGTTTCGCAGACAGTGCATGAATACCGAACGAGATGCGGCGTAAGAGAATGCCACTTTTCCAAATTAAATTTTGAGAAATGATCCATCTCGTGAGAGTTCTATACTATCTTTATTGAGTGTGCATACGAGAAAACAAACCAAAGAGAAATCGATGAAACAGTTACAGAACAATTTCCCTATGTCGAGTGAACTGATGAACGTGATCAGCTCACCGGCTTATGCTTTGTTCTCTTCTGTTTCAAGCCATAACGGGCTTACTCTGACGACGACCACGACGACCACAACAACGTCTTCGGTGCCGATCTAACCAGAGTGAATCTACTTACATTTTAAGGGGAAGATCTCAAAAGGATCTTCCCCTTTTTCTATTTACAACAAGGAGCTAACGATGAATAACGCTATTCCAGACAAAGACGATCATATCAAACTTGGCCATGAGCTCGATCTATTTGTTACCGATCCGGTGATTGGCAAAGGACTTCCTCTTCTTACTCCACGAGGAGCGACTCTCAAAAGAGTTCTCACCCGCTTTATCGAAGACGAAGAGCTTTCACGCGGGTACGAGTTCACCGCAACTCCGGCAATTGCCAGCAGTGATCTCTACAAAATGTCCGGCCATTGGGATCTCTACAAAGAGAGTATGTTTGTGATCGGTGATTCGGATCAGGATGAAACTGTTTTGGCACTGCGCCCAATGACTTGCCCGCATCAGTTCATGCTTTACAATCGAAAGATCCACACCTACCGTGAACTTCCGGTGCGGTATGCGGAGACTTCGACTCTTTTTAGAAATGAGGCTTCGGGAAGTATGCACGGTCTGATCCGAATTCGCCAATTCACTCTCTCGGAAGGCCATATCATTTGCCGTCCCGATCAACTTCGATCGGAATTTGAACAGGTGTTAACTCTGGTTCAATATGTTATGAAAACCCTTGATCTGAAGGAGTATACCTACCGATTCAGCAAATGGGATCCAAACAGCACCGGCAAATATATTGACAATCCAGCCGCCTGGGAAGAGTCTCAAGCAATTTTGAAATCGATTTTGGATCAATCGGGAATTCCCTACACCGAAGCAGAAGGCGAAGCGGCCTTTTATGGACCAAAACTGGATATTCAGATGAAAAATGTGTGGGGAAAGGAAGACACAATCATTACCATTCAGATCGACTATGCGTTGGCAAAGCGATTTAACATGACCTACACCGATTCCGACGGTGAACGGAAACATCCGATCATTATCCATCGGTCATCGATTGGTTGTTATGAACGAACCATGGCGCTTCTGATTGAACAATACCAAGGAAAGTTTCCGTTCTGGCTAGCACCGCAACAGATTGAAATCGTGACCATTAACGACAGTTGCCTCGACCATGCTTTCGAACTGAAATCGAAACTGAATCGCGTTGGACTTCGTAGTGCCGTTTGTGAAAAGAGTGATACTTTGAAAAAGAAGATTCGCAATGCTCAGATGATGAAAATTCCGGTCATTGTTACTCTTGGCGACAAGGAGATCGAGTCAGGAACTGTCAGCATTCGGACTCTCGATGGAACCGTGGTTCACGGGGTTTCGGTAGATTCGTTTATCAAACAGTCGGAGAGATTTGATAGAAATCGAGATTTAGAAATTTCGTTCCAGTAGAGATGATAGTCTTCTCCGCAGATCTATTGATGAGGTCTGCGGAGAAGACTGCTTGAAACATATTGAAATATGGACTAACTAACTGCAGATAGAATCTACGTATTCAATCAATTTCTTGTGGTGGGTTAAGGTCCCACTGAATATCATAGTTGACTGCTATCACATGATATTGCTCACCTTCATATACTTTTGCTTCCAGTATTGGATCTCCAATATCTTGCATTGTCAAGATTACCCCCGTCAACGCATCTTCAGCGTACACGAACTCTTCCTCGAACGTATGCCCATACGTGACACAGAAAGGAATATCGGGAAACTCAACGTTGAAATGTCCTTCTTCATTATCTTCCCATATTTTTGCATAACACCTCATATATACATCATCATAACGTTTCTATAATCAATGTACTACACCAAAATTTCCACATAAAACAGCACAAATTCATACTGGTGAATTCATCATCGCATTCCAAACCTCAACCCACCAAAAGCGTACCTCCGCTTTTGAACACGAACAGACACTACAAATTACTACAGCAACAAAGTCAGTCAACACCTCATAAAGAGAATACCCAAGTAGACGCCAATTGTGCCAAATATCCTATAACGAAGGGCCATGATATGAAGATTCTACGGTTTTACTTGTCTGTTGAATCTCCTTCTGAATTTCCACGCCCATTCTGACAACCATATTTGTCTGGATCTCTCTATTACCCGACAATCGTTCTGCAAAAGTATGCTCATCCCGATCTCGACTTGCCGTTTTCGCCAACTCACAGAGAACTGTTCGAGCTCGTTCATACAGAGCACTGTCAATCACCCTTGGCCTTTGATTGCTCATCATTTCTATAATGCGGGGATCACTTTTCACGACGAAATACACCCGTTCCAAAAACTGTTTTTCACGAACGGCAAGGCGTTCCGCGTTAGCAATTCGATCTCGTTCCTGCTGCTCACGAAGCAATCTTTCCTGATGAATACGGCGCAGCTCCGCCTGTTTGGCCTGCTCCATTTGTTCTGTTAATTTCGCTGACTTGATCGACAAATCCATAGCGGTTGTTCGCGCAATTTCCTCCATATCAGGCAATAGAGGAAGTTCAATATCCGAAATTGACGGAACAGAAATTACAGTATCCTCAACAGCTTTCCCTTTACTCGGTTCTTCTAGCGCCTCAGAAATAATATCTTTCACAATATCCAACTCTTCACTCGGCGATGATTTCGGCCGCATTCCCAACTCTTCCAATAGCGAGTCATTTAGTTTTGACTCCCTCACTGTTGTTTTCATCGTTTTTAGATTATCCGTGAAAAGCTCAACACTGTTTCTCGCACGAGTTACACCAACATACCACTCTTCCGCCGACGACCGTTCTGCCTTATCACAAAGAATCACTACTGAATCGTATGTGGCACCCTGTGCTTTGTGGTTGGTCATCGCATACCCATAATCGATATAGGGGTACTGTGTTGTATTGAACCGAACCTCTCTTTTATCCTCCCCAATAACCGCTGTGATGATACCATTCCCATCGATCGAAGTGATTTTCCCTACATCCCCGTTGTCCACACCAAACTTCTTATCGTTCTTTGTAAAAAGAATATCGTCACCTGCCCCAAACCGTTCATGCCGAGGCAAATACGCTTGAAGGTTATTACCCGTTTCGAGCAGATTCAAAATCGTGTCCACCTTCTTTCCCGTTGTCTTGTCTGAATACGAAATAAGGATTCGATTACTTTCATGACTAACCCCTCTAATTTCAGCCTGAACCCCAGCCGGTACAGCGACATTCTCGCGACTATCATATGCGAGCCCATGAATCATATCAGTTACATTGACGATCATTCCTTTTCGATAGTTCGCAGAATCAAGGAATCCCGATGAAGAGGTGATCCCAACCTTTGATAGTATCGATACATGGTTACCTTCCTGTACAGAACCGTCTCTGACTAATTGTCGACGAATTGTCGCATTCGCAATATCTCTACTCAAATTCGTTTGCGTAAGAATCACGGCACTATCGCCAGTTTCTTTTAACGAAAGGTACTGTGCCACTGCCAATTCCATTCGTTCTGATTGATTCGCAATGGACTGAACTTTGCCAGCCTCATCAAGAAGTTCCAAAGCCTTGTCACCGCGCAAAATAGAGGAATATCCAACAGCACGTTTCGCCAGCACTGTTTTCTGCCGGACAACTTCGTTCATTTCACAATAGGTTGCCATTGTGTGTTCCTGAAGTTCCCAAAATGCACGCCCGGCACTCACCGACTGAAGTTGTTTTACATCACCCATAAGAACGACTTTTGCCTCGTTCTCTTGCGCGAGTTTCAAAAGGCGTTCCATGTGAAGGTTACCCACCATGGAGCACTCGTCCACAATCCAAACCTCTTTCCCTTTTTCGATCGAAGGATTTGAACGAAAAAAACTATCCAGAGTAGAACTGGTTGATACAGCACTTTTCAATCCGCTACTTGCTTTTCCTGTAGGAGCTAAACCGCGAAGTGTGTATCCCTCAGACTCTAAAATCGCGCGAATATGTTTCACCGCAAAGGTTTTTCCAGATCCAGCATTCCCTTGGATAATATTCACCTGATCGCGACTCTGACATACTCGAGCTATCGTATCACGTTGTGATTCCGCAAAAATGACGTCGCGCAGCTCTTGAGCTTCCAAATATGAGTTTACCACATCTCGACTTGCATATTGAACCGCTTTTCGTTTTCCGGTGTCAGCTAAGGCCACAGAATTGACTGCAGCTTCCAGTAATCGTCGGGTTGTATAATCTCCGGAAGGCAACTTTTGAGTAAAAAGAGGAATAGCCGATATGACCTCATCTGCTGTAATACCCTGCCCACGACTGTGAATCAGTGTTTCACGAATGAGAGCTTTACGCTCCAATACAGATTGTGTTTTTTCCATGGCTGCGACCACTTCCTGAACTGCTCGTAGCGCCTTTTTAGAACCATTTTGACTGCACACCAGCTTTCTCTCTTCAAACTCATAATCAGACACTTCAGCAGGAATTGTGATATGACTCAGTCGCTCACACACTGTAGCATGAATATTGGGCCGCGCTTTTTCAGCATCAGATTTTCTTTTTCTGTCACGAGTCGTGAGCTTCTCCCATTCAATTAATGCGCGTTTTTCTGCCTTATACCCTTTTTCCGTGATCTCACCACTTTCATAGCGTGATTCCAACTTTTCCCACCGTTCGAGCTGTTCAGTATCTTCTGTAGCAAGAAATTTTACTTGAGCAGTTCGCTGGCTATACTCTTCAATAATCTCATCAGAAATGCACGACAACTCAAATGATTCGACCGAACCACCGTTAATACCCGTACGTGTGCTTCGTCGGGTATCATAGCCCAATGCATGAAGTTCTCGAGTCAGATGTGCCTGATACATGAGATCAAGAAATTTTCTGTCGGCAATTATATTCTTATTTTCAAAGGCTCCATATTTGCCATCATCGCGCTTTGTCATATTCATGACAAGGCAGTGAGTATGAAGCTGCGGATCCATCTCCCTTGAATCAAAATGTTCGAACTTTGCTACAGCCAGATTGCCTGTGTTATACTGACGAATTCCTCCGGGACCGGTTCGAGTAAGTGAATAATTCATTTCAAATTCGAGAAGCATTTTTTGCACTGCTATTCGATGTGCATTTTTCACCCGTTCATCAATTACAGCAACCAAAGAAACTGATTTGGGAGGTGAAAATGTTACATCATTATAAGCAACTCGCTCCCGTTCCGAACTCTTATATTCTACGGGTTTGTCTATAGTTTTTTTTAGAGTGCTCGCATTTTTTACGATGCCATTTCCAGATGTGTCGCAACCACGAAGAATGTTATTAAAGTCTTCTCTTTTTATTTCACCGGACAGGCCTAGTTCTTCCGCACACTTACCAAACCACTCCCCTGCTTCGACCGAATAATAATCATCAGAAGAAAAATATGAGAGCCCTTGTTCGGCTTCCCCTTTTGAAAGAGTAATCATTTTTTAGTTCCAAATACAGCTTGCAAATATTTAGAAATAATGAGCCAGTTTGGAGGAATCGAAAATACACCCACAATGATTGGTATACGCCACCAATGCGATTTTGAAAATAGGAATCCCCAAATTTGCGTCCATTTCTCTGTCCAAAAAATTATCTCGGGAAGAATTAAGAAAACTGAAGCGAATGCAACAAACCAATACACCAAAGTTATCATCAGCTTATCCTGTTTCAATTGATCAATGAGAGCATTAGTAGCATAGCGGAAAGTTTTAAATGACTCCAAAGTTGGTCCGACTTCTGTTGCGAGTATACCTCTTACATTTTTTTGAACTGTTGGAATAATTGAATCTACAGTTGATTTGAGAGCATAATTATGATCGGATAAAATTCGCTTTGAATCCTGTTCAATAAATGAAACTGAACCAATTGCTTTTGCAAATCCATCTTCCAATTTGTTAATGTGGGAAAGAACATCTACCTGAATCTTTGTGTTAGCATCAACTGCTTCAGAAAATTTATCGTTCAGTAATTCGAGTTTTTCAATAGCCTTTTTTTCGACACCAAAATGTTTTTTCAACTCATTCATTTCATTTTTTAATGCAACTAATTCATCACGGTATTCTGCCAATTCGTTATCGTAATCGTTGACGATGGTTTTAATATTTTTCCGCATTTCGCGTTGAAATTCCTCTGGTATGATCGATACATTTTTCCCGATCTCATGTTGGATAATAAGAGCGATGTCCTTTAGAAGTTCGTTTTTACACGTTACTAATTCTGTTCCATTTTCCATTAGAATTCTCCAAGTTCATTATATAGTTTGGCACTAATATATTATTATAATCATTCATGCACAAGTTGTGCGTAGGGTCTGATGAAAATTGAGGGATTTTTAGTTCGATAACAATAACTGGGGATTTTTAGTTCGATAACAATAACTGGGGATTTTTAGTTCGATA
>JFJP01032864.1_pt1 | contig 11086 bp, 7 predicted proteins | sample 431651 | NCBI WGS metagenome assembly JFJP01 (sample SAMN02602958, study PRJNA72255) | Microbial mat metagenome, whole genome shotgun sequencing project. | biome: fresh water; feature: sink hole; material: water; isolation source: purple microbial (photo- and chemosynthetic) mats found in... | reverse complement strand
CCACCGAGAAACCCAGTCGTGCATTCATTCCAGAGGAATAAGTATTAATCGGTTTCTCAAAAAAATCACCTAATTCAGAAAACGCTTTAATTGCTGGAATTTTAGATTCAATATCTCTGCGTCTTAAACCCATCAACATACCGCCTAAAATCGCGTTTTCTCTACCTGTCAAATAAGAAATAAAACCTAGTTGCATGGATAGCAGAGAAACCTTATAACCGTAATTAACAAACTCTCCACAATCGGGTTTAACAATCCCAGACATAATTCGCATTAAAGTGCTTTTGCCTGCGCCATTTCTACCAATCACGCCAAGCGTTTCACCTTGAAATAAATCAAAAGACACTTTTTTCAATGCCCAGAAAGGTTCGCCAAAAATACCGCGTTTCTTACGATAAGAAATGCCTACTTCATGTAAAGAAAAAACTTTTTGTTTCATGGCGTAATCTTCGGATAAACATATTCAAAACGACGAATAACTCTCATCGCCGTTAAAATACCAATTAAAGAAACAATAGTAATAATCATTAGTCCCGACCAATTAGGAAATTTACCATGCAATAAAATATTACGGTAATCTTCAATTAAATTTGCCATTGGATTCAAATAGAAATAGAATTGCACACCGTCGGTCATTTGTTCCGCGCTGAAAAACACCCCAGAAATCATAAATACAGCGGTTAAAAAGTTTTCAATCACAAATCGTAAATCGGGAACAAAAGGTACAATTGCAGCCACCCAAAATGTAATTGCCATTGTAAAGAGCAACTCAACCAATAAAACAACTGGCAATGACCAATAAGCAATATTTATTGGATAAGAGGTCGACCATAAATAAATCAAGAGCAAACTGAAAACAAATGCAAATTTAAAACTATCGGTCAAAATCAAAATAATCGGAAATAAAATCTTAGGTAAATGAACGTGTTGCATGAGCGGGTATTGCCCATAAATCACCGAAGAACCGTGAGAAATACAGGCTTTAAACCATTCCCAAGTAATTAATCCCACTAATAAAAAAGGAACAAAATTCGGGACAGGTTGTTTTTGAAGAACCCCGAAAACAAAATAAAACACGCCCATAAACAAAATTGGTTCAAAAATCCACCAGAGAAACCCCAAATAAGTGCGTTCGGTTTCGGCTTTGAGGTCGGCGTAAGTTTTGTATAAAATAAGTTCTAAATAAGCTAGCATAGCGTCCAAATAGACGGTTAAAAGTGTTGAATTCTAACACAGTTTCACTAAATTCCCAAACTTGAGTAATTCATTATGACGATTTCCAAAGAAGAAAATACCATTCGTTTTAGCGTTTCGTTGCCACAAATGTTGCTCGAAATTTTAGATAAACAGGTTTCACAACAAGGATATAGCTCGCGTTCGGAATTTATTCGGGATTTGATTCGAGAGAAAATTATTGAAGATGAATGGCAAGATCAAACCAATGAAGTGTTTGGTGTTCTAACGCTCACTTATGATCATCATCAACGCGAACTTGCTCAAAAAATCATGGATATTCAACATGATAGCTATGTGCATGTGCTTTGTACAACGCACGTTCATTTGTGCCATGATTTGTGTTTAGAAACGATTATAATTAAAGGAAATCCCAAAGAAATTGAATTATTAAGTGGAGAAATTAGTGGTTTGCGCGGCGTTCGAGCAGCCAAATTAACCAAAACGGCTAAATTACCTATTTAAGCAAACTTTTCTCCCACTAACAAATGAATTTGCTCTAACAAATAGTCTTTATCATAAGCGCCTTTTTGTAAGATATTTTGCGCATTATTTGCAAGAGTGCTGCGTTCTACTTCAGAAAGGTTTCTTGCAGTAAGAACAACCACTGGAATTGATTGCCATTGCTCTTCTGTTCTTAATATCTTAAGAAACTCAAATCCATCTACTTCTGGCATCATTAAATCTAATAAAATTAAATCGGGTGAAACGTCTTTGACAGAGGTTAAAGCATCAGCCCCATTGATTGCAGTTCTTACCTGCCAACCTTTCTTTGTTAGCAATGATTCTAACATTGAACGAGTCAACTCATCGTCTTCAACAATTAAAACCGTTAAAATATGATTAGAAGTTAGACATTTTTTAACCGTATCTTCTAAGCTCATGCGTTCAATAGGTTTGTTCACAAATTCTGCCGCCCCTAACGCATAAGCTAACGGACGGTTTTCTATAATCGATGCCATCACAACTGGAATGCTCGATAAAACGGGATCGTTCTTTAATTGTGCTAACACACCCCAACCGTCTAAATCTGGCATAATAACATCTAAAATAATAACATTGGGTTTCTCACGATATGCAACTGCTAAACCTGCCACACCATTATCGGCTTCAAAGATTTCATACCCTAATCGAATCAAGTGGATACGAAATAATTCTCTCGCTTCAATATCATCATCAATGATTAGAACTTTAGGCTTATTAGAAGTATTTTTTGTAACGGTTTTTTTACCCAATGAAATATGACGTTTTACATCAGTGACAACCCCATTATCAATAATAGCTGGCAAATAAATTGTAAAGGTTGTTCCTATGTTAAGTTGGCTTTCCATGCTAATCATTCCACCTAACATTTCACTGAATTTTTTAGTAATCGCTAAACCTAAGCCAGTTCCTCCATATTTTCGAGTGGTAGAACCATCAGCTTGCACAAAATTTTGAAATAATTTCTTTTGATATTCTTCAGGGATTCCAATGCCAGTATCTTTAACTTTGATAATCAAAAATTTGTTATTTTCTTCATATTTCACATCGACAATTAAACTGATTGTACCTTGCTCAGTAAATTTAGCAGCATTGCTCAACAGATTAAGTAGAATTTGACGTAATTTTGTTACATCAGTACAAACCAACGGTTCTTGCTTAACTTGGGGAGAGATTTCTAATGCAATCAGATTATTGTTTTTACGAATCAGTGGTTCGATGCTAATGCTCAATTCTTCTATTAGTTTTGTAATATCAAAATTCTCAGCGATGACTTCCATTTTTCCTGCTTCGATTTTTGCGATGTCTAAAATATCGTTAATTAAGGTCAAAAGGTGCTTTCCAGCGATTTTAATTTTGTTCAAATCTGCCGTCCAGCTGGGGTCGCCTGATTCGGCGGCTTCCTCTGCTAAAATTTCGCTGTAACCAATAATGGCGTTCAAAGGGGTGCGTAATTCGTGGCTCATGTTGGCAATAAATTGACTTTTTGCAATGTTTGCGGAGTCAGCTTGTTGTTTTGCAAGCCGTAATTGTTCTGATTGCATTAAAATATGACGATTTTGTTCTGTAATTGCAGCCATTCTTTCTTTAACTTTGGCTTCTAAATCTTGATTAATGCGTTGTTGTAATTGACGATATTCTTCTAACTGTATAATAAGTTTTTGTTGAGCTTGAATTTTTTCTTCCTCGGTTTGTTTAATGATTTCAATTTGTTGTTCAATTGCTTTAGCGGCGGGACGAAAGATAAATAATGCTTCCAGAAATAATAAAAACAAAGTAACCAACATTAAGGTCATTTCAATGCTTTTAATTCCATTTACTCTTTGTTTTGCTTCATCGTCATATTGAAAGGTAATTTTATCCATCCATGTGAGGAATTGGTGTTCATTTTCTAAGATAATTTTAAATGATTCAGGTGGAATAAACTCTTGATTATTCAAGATAATTTGAGCAGCCTGAATAATAGCTTCATAATGAGGTTGCAATCGAGAAAACATCGATGTAATGGCATCGCTATTTTGTCCGACGGGTAATTTTAAATGTTGGTCACCAAATTGCAAGCCCAAATGAGATTTTTGCCAAATATTAAGAATGTCTTTGAAGGTTTCTAATAACTTGGCTTTTTCAGTTTCACTTTGGCTTGCTCTAATAAGCAAAGCGGTTTTTGTAATGCGTTGGCTAAGCATGCGTTGTCGCCCAGAAATGTTAATCACGCGAGAATCACTGGCTTGGATTTCTAATGTATGATGAATTAACATTTGGCTAGAAATAGTTAAAATCGCTACTAATGAAAGTGCTAAAATATAGGTAAATGTGAGCCGATGTTGTGAATTTTGAAAAATCACTGAAATCCTCCGTTGTATTGTTTTGTATGCCAATGGCTTGTTATGCTGGGCGATAAACTTGTCAAATTTGGCTTTATTTGTCAACTACTTAATACTATTTAATGTTATGTATCTTTTTGAAAAAATTAAACAATTTAAAGTTTTAGGAATATTAATCGGGGGCTTTTTGTTAGCCGTCGGGGTATTTTTTGTTCCTCCCACATTATTATTTATCTTACTGATTTTATTTACATTATTAACTTATTATTATGCGGTTGAATTAGAGCAGAAATACCAAAATGCTCAAACTTCCGCCGATTTCTTTCATGCAATTATTGATCATACGCCTTTATTGATTTTTTGGAAGAATCCCCAATTAATTTATCAAGGTTGTAATGCAACATTTGCTCAATGGGTGGGTTTAAATCCACAAGAAAATATTAAAGGTAAAACAGATTTTGATTTCTTTCAAGATGCGCAAGCCGAGCATTTTCGTGATATAGATCGAGAAATAATTAAAACAGGTAAATCAGAAGAACGTCTAGTTGATCGCCCCGTTTTTAATAATGGACAACATTGGTGGCGACAAACCCTTAAAATCCCGCTTTATGATAAACAACATCATCTGATTAGCATTGTTGGTTATAGTGAAGATATTACCTATCGACATCAATTAGAAACAAAACAATTTGCTTATCAACAAACCTTAGAAATAACAGTTGAAGAACGCACGCGAGAATTACGCGAACAAGAAACCTTTTTACGTTCATTATTAGATAACATTCCTCTATTAGTTTTTTGGAAGAACGCACAATTACAATTTTTAGGATGTAATCTACCTTTTGCTTGTACCGTAGGCAAACAATCTCCTCATCAACTTGTTGGATTTTCTACTAAAGATTTAGCATGGAGGGAAAACTCTCAACTGATTGAAACTATCGAACGCGCCGTTTTAAATGAGGAACTTCCTGATTATCATCGCGTTGAATCTTATCTTCGTGTTGATGGAAAACAAGGTTGGTTAAATACAACTCGTGTGCCTTTGAGAAATATTGAAGGAAAAGTGATTGGTATTTTAGGATGTTGTGAAGAAATTACTGAAAGAAAAAATGCTGAAGATAAATTAAAACTTGCTCACGAAAGATTTACAACTGTACTTGATAGTATTGATTCATTTATTTATGTCGTTGATATTTATAATCATAAAATTTTATTTGCCAATCGCTCTGCAAAAACAATTTTAAGTAGTGAATCATTAGTCGGACAAACTTGTTGGAAAACTATTTTCCCCGGACAAGAGCAACCCTGCGCTTTTTGTGAAGTCTTTGAAACCCAAAATCCAAAGCAACGTTTAGAACATCGTGAGTATTTTCATGCGCAATCTAAACGTTGGTTGTACTTTCAAGAACGCACCATTATTTGGGATGAGAAAAAAATTGCTAAATTAGCAGTTGTCACCGATATTTCTGCCTTTAAAAATACCGAAGCATTATTGCAAGAACATAAAACCCGTTTATTAGAAACTCAGCGTATTGCTCAATTAGGTCAATGGGAATGGATATTGGAAGAACAAAACATTGAATTATCTCAAGAAGTATTTCGTATATTTGGTATTTCTCCAACCTCAACACAACGCATTTCAGTTGATCGATTTAACCAAGCCATTCATCCTCATGATCGAGCTTTATTAATGGTCGTATTACAACAAACAATTAACTCTGGAAAATCATTTGATTTGGAATTTAGAGTAAAACATCCAAATGGAAAAGTACATTATGTGCAATCCTTTGGAAGTACTCGAGTAAATAGTTATGGAAAAGTAACCCATATTTTTGGTACAATGCAAGATATTTCTCAACGAAAACAAGCCGAATTAGCTGTGTTAGAAAGTGAACGACGCTTTCGGTTAATGGCTGATTCTGCGCCTGTTATGATTTGGGTCAGTGATACTATTGGTAGAGCAACTTATTTCAATAAAGCATGGACTGAATTTACAGGTTCACCATTAGAAAAACAATTAAATTCAGGTTGGAGATACTATTTGCACCCTGATGATTTAGAATCCTATATAGAAACCTATAAAAATGCCGCCGTTAAACATCAAACATTTAGTGTAGAATGTCGCGTGCTTCGCCATGATGGAGAATATCGTTGGATTTTAGATAGAGGTGTTGCTCGTTATCGTGATGATCATCAATTTGATGGTTACATTGGATCAAGTTGGGATATTACAGAACAAAAAAATGCGTGGGACGCTTTGAGAGCAAGTGAAAGCCGTTTGAAAGCAATCTTTGAGTATGCGTCAATTGGTATTTTAACGGTTAATAAAGAAGGATTTGTTTTAAAAGTCAATCGCTATTTTTTAGAAATGAGTGGTTGTAGTCCTGAAGAAATCAAAGATAAAAACTATTTAGAATTTCCTATCGATCAAACGAAACAAATTCAAGAATTTCATGCAGAACTGAGTCGAGGAAAAATTAAAGGGTATCGTTTAGAAAGTAAAATGTTTAGCAAGCATAGAAAAACATTGTGGGTTGATATTTCTGCAACAGCTTTATCGTATAATGGCGAAGAACATTTAATCATTATTGTCACCGATATTACCGAGCATAAAAAAGCCGAATCAATTTTAAAAATGGCAAAAGAACTGGCAGAACGTACTAATCAAGCAAAAAGTAGCTTTATTGCAAGTATTAGTCATGAATTACGAACCCCTTTAAATGGTATTTTAGGTTATGCTCAAATTTTGTTAAGTGATAATGAGCATTTAACCTTAGAACAACGTAATGGAATTCAAATCATTCAGCGCAGTGGTGAACATTTGTTGATGCTCATTAATGATGTATTAGATTTATCAAAAATTGAAGCAAATAAGTTAGAACTTGTACTAACTACCTTCAACTTTCTTAACTTTTTAGATAGCATTACTGATTTGTTCAAAATGCGAGCAGATAGCAAAGGTTTGAAATTGAAATTTGAAGCCCTAACGCCTTTGCCTCAAATTGTTAAAGCAGATGAAAAGCGATTACGTCAAATTCTACTCAATTTATTAAGTAATGCCATTAAATTTACAAATAAAGGGGAAGTTTCTTTGCAAGTTAGTTATCAACATGATCGAGCAACTTTTAGTGTTTTAGATACGGGCTGTGGTATTTTAGAAGATCAATTAGAGCTTATTTTTGAACCTTTTTTACAAGTAGGAAATTCTCATCAACAATCGGAAGGAACTGGCTTGGGATTGCCTATTAGTAGAAATTTAGTTGCTTTAATGAAAGGAGAACTAAAAGTGAAAAGTATTCTTCAAAAAGGAAGCCAGTTTTATTTTGAAATACCTTTATTATCACCGAATCAAACGTTGGTTACAATTTCAGATAACAATCTTCAAATTCTACTTGAGAAAGATATTTCTAAAATTTCAATTAATGAACCTAATTCATTCGTTGCACCACAAATAGAAGATATTAAACAACTTCTAATGTTGGTTAAGAAAGGAAAAGTTAAGCAAATTATTGAATTTGTTGAGCATTTATCAAGTAAAAATGCGGATTTAACCCTATTTGCAGAGAAAATTAAATGTCTAGCAGATAATTTTCAACTTGCTAAACTCAAAAACCTACTTAATCTTTATAACAAATAATATAAAACGGAGCACATTCTAATGTCAGAGAAAATACTTTTGGTTGATGATATTCACGAAAATTTGCAGGTTCTTTTTCAATTATTGAATCGCCAAGGATTTGAAGTTTTAATCGCTGAAGATGGGCAAACTGCTTTAGACATTGCTAGCGATGAATTGCCTGATTTGATTTTATTAGATATAATGATGCCAGATATGAATGGTTTTGAGGTTTGTGCGCAATTAAAAGCATTAGAGCAAACTCGTGATATTCCTATCATTTTTATGACGGCATTAAATGACATTAATAATAAGATTATGGGATTTAATTTAGGGGCAGTGGATTACATTACAAAACCAATTCAACATGAAGAAGCCTTGGCGAGAATTCGCACGCATTTAACAATGCAAAAATTAAAGAAAGCCCTGCAAGAAAGTAATAAGAATTTATTAGAACGCCACAAAGAATTAGCCACTAAAAACGAAGAATTAAAAACTAAAAACGATCAATTAGATGCGTTTTCTTATATGGTTGCTCACGATTTGAAAAACCCGTTGAACCTCATTTTAGGTATGACAGATATCGTTTTAAAACGTCATCCAGAACTAAATCAAGAAAGCACCGATCATTTGCAATCTGTTATTCGTGCGGGGCAGCAAATGTTTGAAATCATTGAATCATTATTGCTTCTTGCTCGAATTGGACAACAAAAAATAGAAAGCGCTCCCATTAATATGTATGAAATCATCGAGCAAGTTGAATATCGTTTGTCACATTTGTTTAAACAATATAACGGTCAATTACAAAAAACTACCACTTTACCTACCGCGTTGGGTTATGCGCCATGGGTGGCGGAAATCTGGGCAAATTATTTGAGTAATGCTCTAAAATATGGCGGTCGTCCTCCCAAAATAACCATTGGTGCTACATTACAAGAAGATAAGAAAATACGTTTCTGGGTGCGTGATAATGGAAAGGGTTTAACTGAGGAAGCAAAAGCTAAGTTATTTAATCCATTTACTCGATTATCAGACGCAATGGATGCAGAAGGTCATGGCTTAGGTTTGGCGATTGTAAAACGGATTATAAAAAAATTAGAAGGTGAGGTCGGTATTGAAAGTTGTGTTGGAGAAGGAAGTTTGTTTTATTTCACATTGCCAGCGCAAGAAATCCTATTAAATCAACAAGATATTTGCAGCGCAAATTTGAATGAACCCGACACTCATCAAACAAATTATTCCATTATTATTGATGCACAAACTAAACAAATAAGAGATTGGAAAGAATACAAATCTTTATTTAAACCAACCTTTGCAACAGCATTTCATGAAATGGTTATGTTGGGAGATGTGGAAGGGATTTTAAAATTTAGTGAAAACTTAAAGGAATGCACTCCTGAATTGAGTGAAATTACGGATCATATCAAAACGCTCGCCAATAACATGCAAATTCGTCAACTTCGTCAAATTGCAGATTATTATTTGTCGTAGGGGTAGTGATCAAATTGAGATGCTGATTAAATCTATAATTTACTGAAAATAAACACAAAATATCCAAAAACATCTTTTGCTTTTGATCACTACCAAATAATGAACATAGAAACTTTACATCCTCAATATATTGAAATATTCAATAAGGAATATGAGTATTGTTTTGGTAATTTAAAACTACCTTATGGCAATCAAATTACCGCCAATTTTTTAGAGAAACGGATTTTTAATAGTCAAATATATTCTTTTGATTGTTCTAAAATTATTTTTACGGCAAAAAGGGATATCTGCGGATTTATTTTAGCAAATTTGAGAAAAAATCCTGCTCAAATGCAATCCTCAGAAATGTATTTGCAATTGTTTTTTATAAATGAGAAATATCGACATCAATATTATGGGGCGCAGCTTTTTAAATATCTCTTTGATTATGCACATAAAAATAAAATAACTAACATCATAACTTCTTTACAATGGGGAGGTATTTGGGCGGGCATTCCTATACAATTAACTGATGCAATTTCTTTTTGTCAGAAAATGGGCGGAGAAATAAAAATTGGTGAGTTTTTTCTTGAATTAGAAATCGCTAAATTTGAAAAAAAAGAAATCAAATTAACTAATTATAAAGTAGCATTTTTTAAAAAATCTGATCGAGAAGAATTATTTGAATATTTAAAACAACATTTTGGAATCGGTTGGCAATGCGAAGTGATGAGCAAAGTTGATGAAAGTTTTGAACCTTTTAATGGTTATGGCTTGAGCAATGTTTATCAACCAAATGATGTTTTTGTTATCACCTTTCAAAACAAAATATGCGGTTTTTGCATTGTGCAATCTGAAACCGATCATGATATGGCATTTTTTGGACCTGTTGCAATTTCAAAAGAACATCGTGGAAAGCAACTTGGTGGTATTATTTTAGAGAAAGTAGTAGAATATTTGCAGATTTTAAAAAAAACAAAAATCGGTTTGTGGACAAATGAGGTAATTTATGAGAAATTTTATAAGAATTATGGCTTTGTAAAAACAGGAGAAACAGTTCATGTGGAATGGCATATTTAAGATTACTTGCATCTTTTTAGTTTTTATTTCATACAGTCAAGGCAATGATCATATTTTTAAAAATCAGAGCTTTACATTAACTTTTGATGACGGTCCCCATCCAGAAACTACACCAATATTATTAGAACAATTAAAAGAAAAAGGTGTAAAAAATGCAATCTTTTTCCTCATTGGCGATCGAGTGGTACAATATCCAGAATTAGTTAAAAAAATCCAATCTTATCAATATGATATTGGCTATCATTCAATGCACCATACTAATCAAGCAAAAATGACCGCCGAAGAAATTTATTATGATATTCAAGAATTTAGAGAAATCTTAAATCAAGCACTTGAAAGCAATTATGATTTGAAATACGCTCGACCGCCATTTGGAGGAATGACACAAAAAAGCGTGAAATTATTTAAAGAATTAGAAATCAATGGAAAGTTAAAACAACAAACCCTAGATGATAAGTTTAATGCTCATTTGATTGCTAAGCAAGTTCGAGAAACCTATCGAACAAATGGATTACAAACATTGCTGTGGAATGTAGATTTTAAAGATTGGGAGCAACGGATTGATATAAATCACGCACGCGAGCAATTTGTTCCGAATGTAAATCAAATTTGGTTATTTCATGAAATGCCTTCGTATAAAGGAACAATCTTTAACAACCAAATTACCGAAGATTTGCCACAATTTCTTAATTTCTTATGTGAGTATTATTGTTAATTAGTAGTGATCAAAAGTAAGGGATGTTTTTGGTATTTTGTGTTTATTTTCATTATATTATAGGTTCAATCAATATCTCAATTTGATCACTACTTCCTATTTTTTATTAAGAATATCTTTTTGATCGATATGAGTTTCTGCGCTTTTGAGAACGTCCATTGTATT
>JFJP01013427.1_pt1 | contig 11086 bp, 9 predicted proteins | sample 431651 | NCBI WGS metagenome assembly JFJP01 (sample SAMN02602958, study PRJNA72255) | Microbial mat metagenome, whole genome shotgun sequencing project. | biome: fresh water; feature: sink hole; material: water; isolation source: purple microbial (photo- and chemosynthetic) mats found in... | reverse complement strand
ACACCCGTATATGTCAGTATCTCCCCCAACACCTCTCCCTGCCAGGTCTCGACCTGGAATGACCTGTCTGACCTGCCTGACTGGTTTGATCAGTTCAGCGCTGATCAGTGCGATTATCGGATGGTTGATCAGCCAGCTCTACCCGCTCCTCAATGTTGCCATAGTTGACATTGTTGAAAGTGTGGGTTTGCCTGAAGAATCCTCTTCCCTGGTGTGGATGGGGATCGCCTTTGTGTGTGGTCTGGTCATTTCGGTGCTCTTTAACCTGATCTCTCGCTTAATTGTAAAGAGGTAAACATGAAGAAGTTAATCTCCGTTATGTTTATTGCCCTGTCGATTACCTTTGTCCTTTCCAGCGTGGTTCATGCCCAGGCCGAAGTAACCTGGGACAACCCCTCGGAGGTATTTGAAGCCTTCCCGGAAATTGTGGCCGAGGTTTTCACTGATTTCAATATTCCCAACAATTCAAGCGGTGGTCTTCCAATGTATGCGAACGCTGATGGACGGAACTGTGCTCCTGCCGGGATGGCGGAATATTATTTTCAGAATGGGGAAGGAGTGTGGTTTATCAACGGGTATGATGAGGAATTGGAGATCGCCCAATCATCCAGCGTTCTGGGTGATTGGGATGGTGTTATTCTTGATCAGCGCCAGATCGTTTATCGCAATCTCAGCCTGAATATCTTTGTTTTTAACATTCCTCCTTATACATCCATGGAACAATTTGGAACAGTGGAACTGGTGCCGGGAAGTGGTGAATACTTTGGGTTTAGGGTCACTGAATCCTGCATCAGTGCTTTTGGGGCACAAATGCCGGATGTGGAATCCCTGGTAAAAGATTTAGTGGATAAGATCTATTTATATGGGTATGGAACCACGGAATCACAATCCGGTGACGGATCGCAGCCGGAAGAAGAGCCGGTATACGAATATCTATTGGAAGAAGAAACGGAAGGGGAAGATCCGGGTGCTTTTACTGAAGAGCAATACGATGAATTGACTTACCAGGAAGATCAGCAAAGGATTCCTCCAGAGGGTTTCACTGCCACAATGACGGGGGCTGCTGTTGCAGGTGCCGTGGCAGGGACTGCGGTCGTCACGCTGGCGAGTTCTGCGCTCATCACGTTGAGTGGTTTGGGCAAGCCTGGTGCCGGAAAAGTGATCCCTCCAAAAGAACCCGTGTATTACTCCCTTGCGACCGGCAAGCCTGCACCTTTGGAACAGGTTCAGCAGGAACAACAGATGGTTAATTCCGGATACGCTTATCGGGATGGGCAATGGTATGCGCCCAGCGGCGAGTACAGGGCAGGTCCATCCATCCTTTCAACGGAATATCAGCAGGAAAAAAAGCAAAGACAGGCAGACCGCCAACAGCAATGGGCGCAGCAGGATGCGCAGGCGAAGAAGGATAACATCAAATTTGACATGGAGATCAATGAAGGCCATGCGCGGCAACACATGGTTGATGTTAAACAGAAGGGATACCAGATCATGGGTTTAAAGGCAGTCGAGTGGGCGGCAGACGCCTCCATTGCGGCAGCTTCCCGTTTTGTGCCTGGTGGCGGCGGATATGTCTTTAAAAAATGGTACGAACGGATCAAGATGGTAGGCAGAGCCGCAATGACAGGTTATGAGGAAGGCAGTCCGGCCGCGGCTTTGGAATCGCTTGCCAAAGACGTTGCTTTCAATAAGCTTTCAAAGAAGGTTCCCACCTTCGTTCCCAAACCCACCCGTGCGGCTTTCCTTGCCAAGCATGGAACTCAAGTCTACAGAGGGGTGTCCTCTGCCGGCCGGTCATTTCAAGACAGCGTCGCTTCTGAAGGTATGGATGTTGTTTATGAAGGCGGAAAGAAAATTATAAAAAAAATGGTTGGCGGTCGTTAAGAATCAAAGCCTGATTTTTAGACCCTGCCTGGAGACATAAATGGAAAAGATCAACGAGATTGACATTATTCTATCCATACCACAGTTGGATATGTTTAGCAGATCGTTCACACAACCTGTTGGTATGCTCTCGCCTTTTCGGGCGGCAAAGTTGGACTCATTATCTGGTGAAAATCAGTCACAGGAAAACGAACCGATTCCAGGCGAGTTCAGTTTGCTGGTACCTTCGTTGTTGGATCCGGCTGCCTCAGTGGGCTTAACGATTTTTCTGCAGGATGACTTGATCGACACCTCTGTATTCTATCCGGCGGTGATAAATCTTGAGGATACGGTTTCAATCTCACAGGAAGAAGGACTCCTTCGTATTCAGCAGCCAGCTCCTCTGGCTGAAATACTCTCTCTTTTACAGCAGGAGACAGTCAGTTCCAGTCAACCGGATGGATTCAGCCCCCTGGAATTAAAAGTGGAGGCAGGTTGGTTGTGGTGGGCGTTATTGGACCTGATCAATCACCCGGGTGCTGAGCGGTTGACCATACCTTTGCTCCGTCAACATCTTGAAGAATCTGCCCAGGAGCTGGAAAATCTGGCCGGGTATGCCAGTATCATCCTGGATCTTAACGCTATAAACGAAGCGGCTTTTATGGCCGGCATTAACGAGCTGTTCCAAAAGGGCATATTGACGCTTGGTCAGAACGGAACGCTGGAACCGGCCGATAGGCAGGCTGAACTTGCTGCCCAATTCCAGGCGAAAAAAACCTATATCGCTATCACGACAAATATTCTCCTGGAAAACGGGGAGTTTGGGACCATAAGGTTATATTTTGTCCAGCCTGCTGGAGGTCCCTTTATCCTGTGGTATTGGGTGGATGATGCAGTAACGATCCTGAACCTCACATCTGAAAAAGCAATTTCGATCATCACACAAATCCTTGCTGATCCCGTCTCTTATTATCAATCAGAACCACAATGAATCGGGCAATGAGCCATGCAGCGCTCGAGTCATAAGAGGATTTCAACCGATTTTTTGTATCTTCTCAAAAAAGAGAACGTCCCGAAGGTTTGAGCGGCTCAACCAGTTTTTCGAGGAAACCTTCGGGACGGTGTGTCCTTATCCCCAAAATATTGAGAAGATACGATTTTTTCCCCTTGAAAAGAGAAACACATGAGCGACTATCAACGCACGACGCGGGAATGTCCCGTCAGCCAATTCCATCCCGAACTGCGCGAGGCATTTCGGCGTTATTTTGAAGAGCACGCGCTGGCTGACGGGGAACTGGAAACCCTGCTGAGTTGTGAGACCATCTCCCGCAAGGAGGAGGCTGGCTGGCTGCCCGCTTTTTTGCAGGGCGCGCAGGATGAGACCATTATGACGGGCATGGTGCTTACATCCCAGCGGCTGATCTGGGTGCGGCGCGGGGACCAATCGGGGCTGGTGTTGAACGCGGCTGACTTGAAACAGATCCAGGTCAAGGCGTATAAGTCGTTGTTCACGAAGGATACCGGGTTGGAGGTCTTTGGATTTATCGGGGACTCGAGGGGGCAGGTGCGCGGTTTGATCGGCATGGGTACAGAGCCGGCTGCACAAAAATTTTGCGAGGAGGTCAGTCAGGCCATCAGCAAGGTGGCTCCGCCGGCGCCAAAAACCTGGGCTTCCTGGCTTTCGCGCTAGGGGGTGCGCATCCATTCCGCTGGCGAGGTGGGCAGGCGGAACCATTACTTAACAATATAAAAAAATAACATGAAATTATGATGTAGATAAACTGATTTTCGTTTCGAGCGGAGGGAGAGACCTTCTTCAACTGCAACAAAGATCTCTCCTCGAAGTGCGCTCGTCGAGATGACAAAACAGGAAAGCACTCGTCGAGATGACAAAACAGGAAAGCGCTCGTCGAAACGACAAAATAGGAAAGCACTCGTCGGGACGACAATTAATACTGTCTGTCGTTTCGAGCGGAGGGAGAAACCTTGAGGGGCTGTAATTGATCTGATGATTGAGTAGTGCGGTCGGAGGGGGTGTCAGGTCTAACAGGGTGTAATATATTTCACAAATCCTATCTGTTTTAGGGGGCATGGTTTATAATCCTTCCAATTAAATTTTCACCGTACAAATGTCACACCTGCACTTGCGTACGGTGCAAGTGTTGCGAGGCGGTTTGTGCCGAAGCAATCTCCTGTGTTACGGGAATTGCTGGTCAAAAGAGGATTGCCACGCCGCCCAAGAGCAAGAGCGGCGGCTCGCAATGACAGGAATTTTTGATATGTACGGTGGAGAATCAATTAATTTTCGCCGATCTTAAAAACTTAATAAGGAGCCACTGCCATGCACCATGAGCCAGCAACGCCTGCGGAGAAAGACCCAGCAGGTCCGTACAAGATGCGTTTGGGTATTTGGATGTTTGTGTTTTACTCCCTGTTCTATGCAAGTTTTGTCGCGATCAACCTATTGAGTCCGCTGACAATGGCGGCGATCGTTTTTGCGGGGTTGAACCTGGCGACGGTCTACGGCTTCGCGCTGATCGTGGTGGCGCTGATCGAAGCCCTGATCTATGATGGGATGTGCCGTAAAAAAGAGGCGGAGTTTGCGGCGAAAGAAAAACAAAAGGGCGGCAAGTCACAAAAGGGAGAGGGATAATCTTATGGCTATCATCGTCTTCCTCATCTTCGTAATCTTTGTCATCGGGCTTTCCCTCTATTTGGGGAACAAAGCCAAAACATCCAGCGGATATTACGCGGCTGGCGGACAGATCCACTGGGGGGTGAACGGGATCGCTTTCGCGGGAGATTATCTTTCCGCGGCATCCTTCCTGGGCATCTGTGGCATGATCGCCACGGTCGGGTATGATGGATTCCTGTATTCCATTGGTTATCTGGCGGGCTGGATCGTGGCGCTGTTCGTGGTGGCCGAGCCGCTCAAACGTTTGGGCAAGTACACCTTTACCGATGCGGTGGATGCCAACTACAACTCACGCGGCATCAAACTGGCGGCAGCCATCAGCACATTGGTGGTTTCCATTTGTTATCTCATCCCGCAGATGGTCGGCGCGGGTGTATTGGTCGAGCCATTGCTTGGCATCCCCCACGCCTGGGGCGTGCTGATGGTCGGCGCCATCGTCATTACCATTGTCGCCACTGCGGGCATGGCATCCACCACCTATGTGCAATTTCTTAAGGGCGGATTGTTGATCATTTTTTCCACAGTGCTGGTGGGGGTGGTGGTGGCGCGAGGTCTAACCACCCGTCCAGACCAGGGCGGCGCAGTGGAATATTATGAATTTTCTCATCTGGCGGCAGTCAACAATGGCGGACAATTTGAAGTCTCTGAGCCGGGCTGGACTGTGCTGGAGCAGGCTGAGGTTAAGGGCGGGCTGTTCTTTGTTAAACTGGGTCATGAAGGCAGCGAAACCTGGTGGTATGCCTCTGAAACAGACGGGGTAGTGACCCTGAAGGAATCCCAGTCTGTGGTGACTCAGGGATTGGATAAATGGATCAATGGCGCGCCAGCCTCGGCAGATAACCAACTGCGCCAGGTGGGGAATCTGGAACAGATCCGCGGAGAGAAAGACACCGAAACGGGCAGTTTGTCCATTTTCGAGTATTTGTCAGTCATCACCGATAAAGACACCATTGTGCGCACCTGGAAGACCGCCAGCTTTACCGATGAAGCGGGCGCAAAAGTCACCGTCTATTATCCCAAGGATGTCAGCGGCGACCGGATCATGCGCCCCGGCTTGAAGTTCAAAGTGGAAGGGACCTGGCTGGAAAGGCTCGACTTCCTTTCGTTGATGCTGGCGTTATTCCTCGGCACCGCCGCCCTGCCGCACATCCTCATCCGTTATTACACCGTCCCCAGCCCGGCCAGTGCGCGCAAATCGACCATCGTGGCAATTGCCGCCATCGGCTTCTTCTATATTCTGACGCTCTTCATGGGGTTGGGCGCCATGACCAGCGGTGTGATCAACCCGGCGGACAGCAACATGGCGGCGCCGTTATTGGCGCGTTCCTTTGGTGAGCTGCTCTTCGCCGTCATATCCGCCATTGCTTTCGCGACCGTGCTGGGAACCGTCAGCGGCCTGATCGTCGCGGCCTCCGGGGCGGTTGCGCACGACTTGATGGACCGCTACCTGAACGTCCAAATGGACGACCGCCAGAAAGTGCGCGCGGGCAAGATCTCGGCTTTTGTGATCGGTGGAATTGCCATTTTGCTTGGCATTCTGTTCAAGGGTATGAACGTCACCTTCCTGGTTGGGCTGGCATTCGCGGTGGCCGCTTCAGCAAACCTGCCTGCCATCATCATGCTGCTGTTCTGGAAGAAAGCCACTGCGCGGGGCATCGCCGCCTCGATCGTGGTGGGCATTGTCACATCCCTGGGATTGATCGCCTTCTCGCCGGAGTTGTACACCCTGTACGGCATGAACCCGCTCGATGCGCCCATTCCGCTTAACAACCCGGGCATTGTCTCCATCCCGTTGAGCTTTATCACGCTGGTGGTGGTTTCCCTGCTGACCCAAAAGAAGGGCCAGGCGTAATTTACAAAGAGGGCGGGATGTGCTTGCCGGCATCCCGCTTTTTTATTTATTTCTCCGTACGGTGCAAGTGTTGCGAGGCGGTTTGTGCCGAAGCAATCTCCTGTTTTACGGGAATTGCTGGTCAAAAGAGGATTGCCACGCCGCCAAAAAAGCAAGAGCGGCGGCTCGCAATGACATAAATTTATGAGATGTACGTTAGAGAATCGGGTTTTAGAAAAAATGTCCCGAAGGTTGTCGTCAGATGCTCAAAAACCTCGAAATAAACCTTCGGGACGGGCTTGTATGTTATTTCCGATAATGCCTATTTATGATGAACGATCCGATCCTCGTTAACTTTCACTGTCATTCGATCTTCAGCGATGGCGAACAAACCCCTGAAGCGCTGGCGGCTGGTCTGGCTGCGGCGGGGGTGCGTTACGCCGCGTTGACCGATCACGACAGCATCGAAGGACTGCCGCGTTTTCAAGAGGCGCTCAAGAAGCGCGGCGCGGCCAGCCTTTCGGGCGTGGAGTTGACGACGCAATTTAACGGGCGTGAAGCCCACCTGCTCGGCTACGGTTTCGACATTGAGAATGCCGAACTGAACGCCACGTTATCATCCCTGCGCCAGATCCGCAGTCTGGACGTGCACAGCATCGCCGGGTCGATGCGCAAGGCGGGCAGCAGCCGTCCGAATGGCGGCGCACCCGTTGTCAGCGCCGCACCGCAGGGACAGCTTGAGATCGGCGAAGCCATTGCGCTCATCCAGCGCGCCGGCGGACGGGCATTCCTGGCGCATCCGCTGGTGCTCGAAGCGGAGCTTGAGGAGCTGGATGCGTTGGTCGGGGAATTAAAGTCAAAAGGCTTGGACGGTCTCGAAGCCATTTATGCGCCATTTTCCGAAAGCCAGCGCGCCGCCCTGGTTCAACTGGCGAAGAAGCATGATCTGCTGGTGTGTGCCGGCACCGACTTTCATCTTTCGGGGGTGCAGGGCTATCCATTGGGCATCGAGATGCCGCGCGCCGAGTGGTTCCAATTTCGACAGGCGTTCTTTTCCAGCGTTAATTTTTCAGCGGATGCAGAGAGGGGGCAGAAACGATGCAGAGGGGGGGCAGAAACAGGGGCCTGGCAGCCAGCCCGAGCGTGGTACCACAGCCGCCAAACCGCACCACTTTCAGCGGCGTTCATTCGCGCTGCGTGTTTTTCTGCCGACACTGGCCGCCATCGCATTATTCCTCTCCGCCATCTGGGGCATCATCCTGCCATCCTTTGAGCAGACCCTGCTTGAGCGCAAGCGTGAGATGATCCGCGAACTTACCAATTCGGCCTGGAGCATTCTTGCATCGTACGAACGCGACGAGCAAGCCGGGCTGATGACCCGCGCAGAGGCGCAAAGGCAGGCGATCGCGCGCATTGAAGCGCTGCGCTATGGCGCGGAGGGCAAGGATTATTTTTGGATCCAGGACATGCAGCCGCGCATGATCATGCACCCGTATCGCAGTGACCTGAACGGGCAGGACCTGAGCGGCTTCACCGACCCGCGCGGCGTTTCGATTTTTGTCGAGTTCGCCGACCAGGTTCGGCGGGCAGGGGAAGGCTATATTGATTACGTCTGGCAGTGGAAGGATGACCCCGGGCGGCTTGAACCGAAAGAGTCGTATGTGAAAGGCTTTGAACCCTGGGGCTGGATCATCGGGACGGGTCTTTATACCGACGATGTCAACCAGGAGATCAACGCCATTGAAAAGAGCCTGGTCAATACCTCGCTGGCAATTTCGGGGGCGATCATTTTATTGCTGGTCTTCGTGCTGCAGCAAAGCCTGCGCATTGAACGGGCGCGCCAGGAGGTGGTGGACACCCTGCGTGAATCCACCGAGCGTTATCACACCCTGATCGAAGCCACCACCGAAGGCACACTGCTGATCGTGGATGAGCGCTGCCGTTATGCCAATCCCACCTTTTTGGGGATGCTGGGTTTCACCGCCCGCCAATTGGAATTTTTGGAACTGGCTGACCTGCTGCCGCGCGCAACGGAGGATAACGCTGCCATCTGGGAGCGCATCCAAAGCGCGGATGGCGCGCTGGGCGAGCCGCTCGAAGGCTGTCTGATGCGCCGCGATGGCAGTTTGATGGAATGTATCCTGACCCTCAACCCGATCCTGTTCGCGGGTCAGCGTGGATTCATCCTGCTTGCCAAAGACATCACGCGCCAGTCTTTCCCTGTCGAAGATCGTGAAATGAATTCAGTCAGCGGGTCGCTGCCGGTCGGGGTCTTTCGCGCCCGGGCGGCGCGGCGCGCTGTGTTTTTGGAGCTGAACCCGGCGGGGCGCGCCCTGCTCGAATACCTGCCGCTGGCGGATGCCTCGCAACCGGCCCTGGCGGATTTTTTCCCGGATGCCGCGGAGTATGAACAAGTCTTCCAAGCCCTGCTGACGGATGGCAGGATCGAAAACCAGATCCTGCATGTGGAGACGAAGGACGCGGTGGTTTACTTCATCTCCCTTTCTGCGCGGCTGATGCGCGATGAACAGAACCGCCCCGCTTATGTGGACGGCTTGCTGGAGGATGTGACCACCGCCCGCAGGCACGAGGCGGAACGCGAAATGCTGATCGATAAACTGCAGGCTTCGCTGCTCTTTCTGCATGAGCCGATCGGCAGCCTGGGGCGGGACTCGGTCATCTGTCAGATGGATGCCAGCATTAAAAAACTTTCGAGGTTGATGACCGCCCGCAACGTGACCGCCGCGCTGGTCGCGAGTGAAAACTCAGCCATCATCGGCATCGTCACCGACCATGACCTGCGGGCGCGGGTTCTGTCTGAAGACATTGACCTGAATGCGCCCATTCACACGGTAATGAGCGCGCCGCTGATCAAGATCTCAGAAGATGCGTTGATCTACGAGGCGCTGATGCGCATGGAGGAAAAAGGCGTGCTGCATCTGGCGGTTGAAGATCGCAGCGGGCAGATCGTCAGCGTGGTGGACAATAAATCACTGATCCAGTTCCAGCGTTATGGACCGATCGTGCTGGCCCGCGAGATCAGCCGCGCCAAATCGCCCGATGAAGTGGCCCGCTCGTGCGCGCGCACCACGGTGCTGGTCAGGACGCTGATGGACAGCAGCGCCCGCCCGCGCCACGTGACCAACATGCTGGCGTCCATTTGCGACTCTGCCACCGAACGCCTGATCCAACTGGCAGTGCAAGAGCTTGGAACGCCGCCCGCTCCGTTCGCGTTCATCGCCATGGGCAGTGAGGGGCGCCAGGAACAGACCCTGGTCACCGATCAGGATAACGGAATTATTTTCGTGCCTGCCGCCGGGACCGACCCGGAGCAGGCGGGTGAATATTTCCTGCGGCTGGGGAAACAGGTGTGCGATGGTCTGAACCAGGCGGGGTATCCGTACTGCCGCGGCGGTGTGATGGCAAGCAGTCCGCGCTGGTGCCGGTCACTGTCTGACTGGCTGGGAGGCTTCGACGACTGGGTGAACAAATCCGAAGAGCAGGAGATCATTGACCTGAGCATCTTCTTCGATTTTCGCACGGTGTACGGCGAGACCGGGCTGGCGCACGAATTACGCCAGTATATTCACAAGGTCTTGCTGGATTCGCCCGCCTTCCTGCATCACCTGGCGCGAAACGCGCTGGCATTCAAACCGCCTTTCCGCCTGCCGGGAAATATTTACCTGAGCGGCGGCGCGACGGAACATGCCGGCGAGATCAACCTTAAGGATGCGATGATGCCGATGGTCAGTTTTGCGCGCTTGTATGCCTTGCGGCACCAGGTGAACCAGACGCACACGCTGAAACGGATCGAAGAACTGAGCGAAAGGAATGTGATCCTCTCCTCGAGCCGGGATGAGATCATTGCCTCCTACGATTTCCTGATGCAGCTGCGTTTGCAAACCCAACTCGCGGCGACCCAGGCCGGGCGGAATCCCCAAAACATCATTCACCCTGCCAAGTTAGGGTACATCCAGCAGGAATTGTTGAAACAGGCTTTTACCCAGATCGCGGCGGTGCAAAAGAAAGTCAGTTATGATTTCCTTGGGGGAGGGTGAGCGGGGCGGGGGGAGCGTGTACCAAATCCCCGCGTCCGGACACAAATCTCTGATTGCATGAGGATTTCGGTTAAACCAAAGTAACGGGGGATCGACCTTTACAGGAAGAAAAAGACCTGACAGGTTTTAGCAAGACGACTCTGAAGGGCAAGCGCGCCGATAAAAACCTGTCAGGTCTGCCCAAATCCTGGTTTCCAGGGTCAGTTTTTGCCTTCTGCCAACCCCCAAAGTCAGCAGCAATCCCATCACCAGCCCCCATCTATTTACATTTGAAACACTCATTACTATAGAGGATACCAAAACTCACCGCTGTTCCACAAGTATTCCCTTGATTTTCTCAATATCTCGATAAACGAGAATCCATCTCCACCCACCCCCATCTAACTTCCTTCACTCGAAACAGCAGGGTCACATTTTCGATTTGTATCGTTTAATTTTCGAAGGAACCAATCCACGCCCAAATATTTATCAGTATCCATCGGGCATGGATACCCTTCATCGTAGAGCAAGTATTCAGCATTTTCAGGCACTGGCAACATGCCTTGGGTAAATGAATTAATAGGAATAATAGTTCTGGTAAGATATTCGCCGAATAACGGATATTCATAGGTTCGCAACAAATAGACCGCCACAATTGCA
>JFJP01011521.1_pt1 | contig 11086 bp, 1 predicted proteins | sample 431651 | NCBI WGS metagenome assembly JFJP01 (sample SAMN02602958, study PRJNA72255) | Microbial mat metagenome, whole genome shotgun sequencing project. | biome: fresh water; feature: sink hole; material: water; isolation source: purple microbial (photo- and chemosynthetic) mats found in... | reverse complement strand
TTGTTGCAACTGACATGGATTAGCCGTCTGATTCGTCACCTGTAACACCGAAAGCGACATGGTTCGATTGAGCGCAAAACCATAAAACGCGGGCTGACCATCCGCCCCCACAGGCCAGGTGTGGGTGATATAAACGTTATTCGCCATAATATTACTCACATTCAAAATGGTCAACCGATAGGTGATAAATTCACCCTGATGCACAGGAACAGACATGAGAAGCTCCTGCTTCACCAACAATAAATCACTTAACACAGACGGAGTAATGGTAATCGTTAATATATCCGTGACCGTTTCCATGCCATTCGTCGCCGTCACCGTCACCTGATAACTGCCTGGCGCCAGGTATTCATGGCTAACAAAAAATTGCGTTCCTGTCGTAATAACCAGCCCATCACCAAAATCCCAACTATAGCTATACCCGCCGCTACCACCCGCCAATGTCGCGGTAAAGGTTGTTACCTCGCCTAACGCCGTCGCGCCATTATGGGTCAGGGTTAAAGTAGTGGGAGTCTCATTATCCAAAATCGTGAGCTGCGCCGAATCAGGGCTGCCCAAAATGCTATTCGTGGGATTAAATAACGCCATGTTAATAGTTTCACTGCTCTCTAACAAAACGTCATCTATAATTGCCACCGTCCAATTCACCTGAGTAATGCCTGGTGAGAAAACTAAGCGACCTTGCGTTGCCCCATAATCTACCCCCGCCACCGCCGTACCATCCGCCGTCGCATAATCCACCGTCGCCGTCACCCAGGGAGTTGCACTCAAACGCACCGTAATCACCGCCTGGCCACCATTTTCTGCCACCTGATAAACCGCCTGAGCAAATGCCACCGTCGGCATATCATTGTCATTTATCGTTACGATTACATTAGGCAGAGTTATCGCCGCATAAATGGGGTCAGCAGTCACCACCTTATGATTTATGACCTCAGCCTGAATCCCTTCTACCACATTATCATCCATTGCGCTGACGGTCACGGTTTGCGAAATATTCCAATCAGTCGGCGTGAAGATGAGTGCCAGCGGAGTCATGGTCGCTTGCCCATTAACATTTATTAAAGTCACCGTCACCACCGAACTTGGCTCACTGGTCAGGCTCACTTGATAATTGGCCGTTGCCCCACCCTCCGTCACCTCAATCGCGGTGGGCGCAACCCTCACCCCGCCCGCGTCATTGTCTAAGATAGTCAAATTCGCGTTAGCCATATCCAGCACCGCCCCAACAGAATTACTTAATTGGAGGTCAACCAATTCCATGGCTTCCGCCACCACGTCATCTAAAATCGGCACCGTGAAACTCTGCTCTATGTCACCAGGCGTAAAAACCAGCGTCCCCATCACCATGAGATAATCCGCCCCTGCCAACGTCGTATTATCTAAAATTTCGTAATCAATAGAAACCTCGCTAGGCCAGGGTTGACTTAATGTCACCGTAATCACCGCCAAGCCGCCCGCCTCGCCCACCTCATAACTAGACTCACTAAACCCCACTAATGGCAATCCTGGCACCATGACTGTCGCCACACTGTTATTATCCGTTACATCAGCCTCATCTACCGCCGTACTAATCTCCACCACATTATCAAAACTAGTTTCCAATGTAGTCGGCTCCACCTGCCCCGTCAACGTAATAATCCCGCCGCTGTCAGGCGGTAAATTCGCCACCTGCCAACTGTAAGTTATATCAACACTCGGCGTAATCGGCGCGCCATTGTTTATATAGCTTACATTAATTAGCTCACTCGGCATGGTATCCGTAATCAATACCCCGCGCGCCACCCCCGCGCCACTATTACCAAATTCTACGGTATATGTCACCCACTCCCCTGGCAAGGCCATGGGTGTTAAAGCCGTTTTTATCAGCCACAGGTCTGCCACCAACGGCACCACCTCCACCATTGCCACCCCGACATTATTCGTCATATCCGTTTCAGGCGTAGCCGTTGAAATCGAAGCCGTATTGGTCAGCCACATCCGCTGCCCCAAATTCGGGTCAACCACCCCCGTCACCGTCACCACCCCCGCGCTGCCTGCGGGCATGCTCGGCAACCGCCAACTATACAACCTCCCTGGATTAAGGGTTAAGGTAATACCACTCGCTTGCCATGCAAGATTACGTAATCCTAACGGTATATGGTCATTTAGCAACACCACCGTCGCCGTATCAGGCCCATGATTGCTCACCTCAAGCGTATACGTCACCGCCTCACCAGGCGCAACCACCAACGGAGTCACCGTCTTGGTCAACACCACATCAGCCTGCGGATTGCCCACCGTCACCACCGCCAAAGCCGCATTATCGCCCATATTCGCATCCATTTCCGTCGCGCTTATCATCACCCGATTGACAATGGTCGTATTGGTCGCCACGCTAGAGGCAATTTGGGCCGTAATTGTAATTAATCCACTCGCACCCACAGGCAAAGAGGGTCCCTGCCACACATACCGATTCCCGTTCACATTTTGGGTCAACATCGTTCCCGTCATGCTCACACTTAACACCGTTATCTCCATCGGCAAGTCATCAACCAAAATAACATTCGTCGCCGCCTTCGGCCCCTGGTTCATAAAACTTAAGGTATACGTCACAATATCATCAGCCACCCCAGTGGTCGGCATAACCACCTTACTCACCATTAAATTAGTCTGCAACGGAATAACCGTTAATGTGGCTGACGAACTATTATTGGTCAGCGTCACATCGCCACTACCCGTAATCTGCGCCGTATTCACAATTGAACCTGATGCCGAAGCCGCCACCTGCCCCTGCAACACAATCACGCCACCCTGCCCACCCGCCAAAGGGTTCACCATCCAAACATAATTAAACCCTGCTATCGGCCCCACACCTGCTGGCGTATTCACCGTCATGGGCAACACAATCCCAGGCGGAATAATATCCGTAATCCGCACATTATTCGCCAAGCCACTCCCCACATTAGAATAAGTTAAGGTATAGGTAATCATATCCCCAGGCATGGCGGAGGCAGGGCTGACCGTCTTAACAATCCGCACATCAGGACTATTACTAAAAATAGACTCATCATAACCCAAATCATAGCCACCCCCTTGAGGGCGAATCTGCCCCTCAAAATCCGTCGTCACCCCCAAATTCATCCCCATATCAATCGCCGCACTCGTGGACTTCAAATGATAATCCCCCCCCATGGGGTTCTGAAAATCAGGATTACCCGTTATACTATTCGCCCCCGTTGCCACACCGACACGGTTAGTTGTATTATTAAAGAATAAATTATAGTTTTCATTAATAATTGCCGCGCTAAATTGTTCCAGCCCAATGGCATGGTTAAAAATAATACTATTCGTAATATTAACCGTCCCATTCGCCACATAAACCCCTTGCTTAGAACTCAAGGACGGACTCACGATGGTGGCATGTAGGATATTTAAAACCCCTTGCTTAGAACTCAAGGACGGACTCACGATGGTGGCATGTAGGATATTTAAACTAGCAAATCCCCCATGATAAATCGCCGCGCCATCAGTTCCCGCGCTATTCCCCGCCAACAACACATTAATCAATTGCCCACTGCCCATGCTATGTAGCCCCCCGCCCAAGTTGGCTGAATTACCTAATATTACAGAATTAGTTATCACGGTGGTCGTTCCGCCATAAATCGCCCCACCATTTTGCATGGCGTAATTACCGATAAATCGGCTATCCGCTACCGTTAAACTATTAAAACTAGCCACCGCGCCCCCCTCTGCCGCCGATTGATTCTGTTCAAAAAAACTATTCGTTACCTTCACCGTTCCCCCCGAACCAATCGCCCCGCCATGCCCCAAAAAGGCAATATTACTAACAAATTTCGTCCCAGTCACCACAATCGATGAGCCATCAATCGCCCCGCCATGGTCATACGCCCAATTATTTTGAAATTTTCCCCCCGTAATATTTACACTCGCCAAAATTGCCCCACCATTTGAGCCTGGACTTTGCGCCGTATTATTAATAAAATCGCTATTCAGCGAAATTACCGTAAAATTACTGGCAATCCCGCCGCCACTTCCCCCCGCCACATTACTAATCACCAACGTACCACTTAACGTCACCGTCGAACTCGGCGCATAAATCCCCCCGCCATCACTCCCCGCGCCCACCGCCACCCCATTGGTTATCTTCAACCCATACACATTCACCGTACTACCCACCGCATAAATCACCCGTCCGCCACCCTGCGCGTCCAACGTAGTCACATTAGCCAAACTCGGCGTTATCCAACTCGTCGGCAGAAAACCACCCTGTAACGTCACATTCCTCGTAATATAAACCGTTTGCATGAAGCCACCATTACTTTGCACCCCCGCGCATGTCCCCGCCACCTTCACCGTCCCCCCCACACTCGCCGCCCCCACCGCCGACTGCACCGCCGTCGCGTCAGAACTGCTAAAAACCGTCGCCCCATTATCCGCCGTCGCATAACAACTCCCTAACACCACAAACAGATTCGCCGTCGCACTATTATTCCCCACCAACGTTTCCCCCGTCGCCGTCACCTGCACCGTGTTAGCAATCATACCCGCCGAAGCCGTCACAGGCAGTTGCGCCGTAATGGTAATGATACCTCCTTGCCCCACCCCTAACGTCGGAATACTCCAGCTATAAGTCAAGCCCAACACCATGACCGAACTCGTGACCGCAGGAATGTTCGCCGTATAAGTGACACTCGCTAAAGTTGAAGGGATAATATCCGTAATATAAACGTTATTACCCGCCCCACTCCCCACGTTAGAAAACGCAATCGTATAGGTTACGCCATTCCCCGCCGTCAGAGTCCCTGGGTTCACCTTTTTAATAATCGCAATATCAGGCAACGCCGTAAACGGCGACTCATCATAGCCCAGGTCAGGAATCCCCAAGTTAAAGGGGCGCACATCGCCATTGAAATCAGTCGTAATACCCAAATTAATCCCTCTATCCACCGCCGCACTTGCCGCCGTCAAATCGTAATTAAAGCCTATAGGATTAACAAAGGCCGCAGGGCCTATCAATGAATGAACACCCAAAGCAACCCCAATCGTCGGCACATTATCATACAAATTGTAATCCTCAATAACTGTCCCCCCGCCGTAAATCCCTGTATCATGGTTAAAAATGATACTATTGGTAATATAAATCGCCCCAGAGCCACTGTTATAAATTGCTTCATGCAAGGCTAAAGTCGGACTAGCAATGGTGGTATGGCGTATATGAATCTCACTGGTAGCGGGCGAACCATTATAAATCGCCGCGCCAAATGATAAAACCCAGTTACGGTCTAGCAGCACATTGGTCAGAGTCATGGCCTTATCTTCGTGATAAATCCCGCCACCTGATTGCGCCAGATTATTATAGAAAGTTGTAGCCGTAACCATTGCCTGACCATTGAAAGAAGCTCCCCCACCGAAGCCGCTGCTATTCGCTTGATTATTAGTAAAGGAACTGCTAATAACCTGTGCCACCGTGTTAAAATAAGCCCCGCCACCATTAATTGGCCCCCAATTGCCATCAAACGTGCTTTGAGTCACCAGCGCATTATTAAGAAAATACGCCCCGCCACCGCTGCCACTACTATCAGTGTTATTATTTCTAAATGTACTGGAAATAACTCTCGCCAGGCCACCATTCACATAAAGCCCACCACCAGAGCCATTTGACCCCGTAGCTCCATTATTTCGAACAATAACATTAGTTAAAGTAATCGCTTGATTCGTATAAATCCCCCCCCCATGCTGACCTGCTACCGTCCACAAGCCATTCTGCACCGTAAGGTCACTCAGCGTTACGGGAGCAATGGCATAAATCACCCGCCCTAAGTTTTGCGCGTCAATGGTTGTAATATTAGTTGAGCTAGAGGTCGTCCAATTTGTGGCCGTATACCCCCCCTGAATGGTTAAAGGTTTGCTAATATAAAGGGTTTGGGTCAACCCCGTGCCAAATGGCACGATAACCCCCGCGCATGTTCCCGCCACCTTAACGGTATCACCAGGACTAGCATTCAAGACGGCAAGTTGTAAGGCCACAGGCGAGGAACTATTATAAACCGTACCATTAAGATTGGCATAACAATTACCAGAAGTAATATTAAGGGTCACTGTCGCCACATTATTACTCGGCGTAATATCGCTCGTGCTGGTAATTTGCACCCCATTGGCGATTGAACTCACCCCACTGGTTACGGGTACATACGCTGTTATGGTGATTAGCCCACTTTGACCAGAGGATAAATTAGCCATCGCCCAACTATAAGTGGGCGCGCTAACAGTTAGGGTAAGCAAGACACTCGCGCTTTGGGTATAAGTTAGGTTGGTTAAACTAATCGGCATAACATCTGTAATATAAACATTATTTGCCATGCCACTGCCTATGTTCGTAAAGGCAATCGTATAAGTTATCGTATTTCCTAACGTAATACTCCCTGGGTTAACCGTTTTCACAATGGCTAAATCAGGCGCATTGCTATACGGCGACTCATCATACCCCATGTCAGGCATACTCCCTTGTGGGCGCGGCTCGCCCTCAAAATCAGTCGTAATATTAAGATTTATCCCTTTATCTACTGCCATGCTAGAGGCCGTCAAAGTGTAATTAGTCGTATCATAAAAGGCCGCCGTACCCGTAATAGAATTACTGCCACTATTAACCGTACCAGTGATGGGAGTCACATTACCCGCAAAAAGGTTGTAATTTTGGTATATAACCCCATTGTTCTGATGCAAGCCACGAAATTGGTTAGCAATAATACTATTGGTAATAAATAAGGTGCCACCATTCATATAAATTCCCTGACGTGTTACACCAACAGTAGAACTAGCTATAGTGGTATGAATGATTTCTACGATGCCAGTTGTGGTAATGTATAACGCCATGCCTGAACTAACCGAATGATTGTTAGCAAACAGGGTATTGACTAAACGACTTTGGGACCCGATAGACCTGTAGTCAAAGAAAATCGCCCCGCCTCTTGCCTGCGAATTATTACCAACAAACTGTGACTGACTTAAAACTAAGGTACGGCTAACATAAATGGCCCCACCACCATAATTACTACAACTAGTACACTGATTATTTTCAAAATAGCTATCACTAATAAAACCATCTTGTTCCAAATCTATTGCACCGCCTGCAATTGCCGAAGTGTTATTAAGAAAAATTGCATTATTAATTAATACAGTTGTTGTTTCATTAGCCCAAACTGCACCTCCCCCACCATTTGTAGGATGGCTTGTGAAATTATTATCAAAAGTGGTATAGGTAATGACCAGAGTTGTGCCTGAAGACCCTACCCCTCCACCGCGTCGCGCAGAACTATTGGCCTTGAAATAACTATTTCCTATGGTTAAGCTGTGTTCACTATATGCCCCGCCACCGTTATATCTGGCCGCATTACTGATAAAGGTCATGTTTGTTAAAGTTAAATCATTCGCCGCAAAAACGCCCCCCCCACATCCACTAGGGCAAGTTGCTGTATCACTCATCACCCCATTGGTAATTTTTAAGTTGCTCAAGTGACCCATTACCCCTGTATTCGTGACCATAACCACCCGCCCCAGGCCGAGTGCGTCTAACGTAGTCGGATACAGGCTAGGGTTAAACGCCCAAGTCGTATGAGTATATCCGCCTTGCATGGTTATACTTTTCGTAATATTAACCGTTTGGTTTGTCCCTAAAATATTCTGCACCCCCGCGCAATACCCCGCCACCTTCACCGTATCGCCCGCGCTAGCCGCACTTGCGGCCTGCTGCACCGCCGAGGCATTGGTACTCGAAAAAACCGTTATGCCATTGTTATGCGTGGCGTAACAACTATCCCCCATGTAGCGCACCACTGCAAAATCATTATTGCTCCCATTATAACTATACCCCACCACTACAATCTTGCTATCGTTTTGTATTGCCATTTCTTGGCCACGGTCATCACTGCTGCCAATAGACGTAGTCACAATGCCCCCCACCCCAAAACCATTATCCAGTGACCCATTACCGTTATAGCGTACCATTGCAAAATCATCATTGCTCCCATTATTGCTATACCCCGCCATTAGAATCTTGCCATCGGTTTGTATCGCCATCGTACGGACAAACTCAGTATTGCTGCCAATAGGAGTGGTGACTTTGCCATCACTATCAAAAGTAATATCCAATGACCCATTACTGTTATACCGCACCAATTGAAAATCATAATTAGCTCCGTTATTGCCATGCCCCGCCACCACAATCTTGCCATCGGTTTGTATTGCTACCCCCCAACCTTCGTTAGAACCGCTACTAGTAGGAGTGGTCACTTTGCCATCGGTATCAAAAGTCGTATCCAATGACCCATTACTGTTATAACGTACCACCGCAAAATCATCATTGATTCCATTATTGCTAAACCCCGCCACCACAATTTTGCCATCGCTTTGTATCGCCATCGCACGACCAATGTCATTACTACTCCCAATGGGAGTGGTCACAATGCCCCCCGTCCCAAAACTACTATCTAACGTTCCCGTAATAGTATAACGCACCACCGCAAAATCGTGAGTGACCCCATTATTACTATACCCCGCCACCACAATTTTGCCATCACTTTGTATCGCCATGGCATAACCACTTTCAGAAATAGCCCCAATGGCAGTGGTCACAATGCCCCCCGTCCCAAAACTACTATCTAACGTTCCTGTAATAAAATAACGCACCACCCCAAAATCATTATTACTCCCGTTATGGCTACTACCCGCTACCACAATCTTGCCATCAACTTGTATCGCGATGGCTTCACCTTGGTCATGACTACTCCCAACGGCAGTAGTCACAATGCCCGCTATCCCAAAACTACTATCTAACGTTCCTGTAATAAAATAACGTACCACCCCAAAATCATTATTACTCCCATTATGGTTAGTACCCGCTACCACAATCTTGCCATCGCTTTGTATCGCTATGGCACCACTACTGTTATTACTACCCCCAAAATCAGTTGTCACAATACCCCCCACCCCAAAACTAGGGTCTAACGGATTTGGCCCTTGGGCCAGGGCGGTTGGCACAAACATGGTCAACCTGGCGATGAATAAAACACTCACGCTAATAAGAATAGATAACGATGGACGAATCATGGCGTTTAATTTCATAAGTTTCTCTCGCTTACATGGCTATTGGGGGAATTTTTACAGGAGTGCGACGATTCAGCTTTGCTTATTTATCGTGTGACAAACCTAACGGTTTGCACTCCAATTTATGACCATTTTAAAGCATAAAAACGCCCATCATTGACGGATGAACCACCAATCAACAACAGGCGTAATAGTTTAGCAATATAGTTGCTGCCAGGAGTCGGCTATCCCGTAGAGGCTACTGTACAGATAAGACCTTCCCATGTCACTCTTCATCATAAATGTATCTCATGCTAAAAAAGGCGGTTATTTTAGCCCCACAAAAATCAGTGAACCTGAATTATAGCTCACCTTACGCAGTGGGCAATTTGACAATATCACTGAAGACTCCGCAGAAAGTAACTATACAGAATACAATGATATTGTAAATACAAGAAAAATAAGTAGTTTAATCCTACCTGTTCAATAGACATTATACCGATTTAATGATTTTCGTAGGGGCAGGGCTTGTCCCTGCCCACAATGGGGGCAGGCTTGTCCCTGCCCACAATGGGGGCAAGCACAAGGCATTGCCCCTACAAAATGTCAACGATTTTTTAATCGGTATAAACTCTAATATATTAATTCAAGTATTTTACCTTTTAAGATTATACAAAAAACCTCTAAAGAAATTTTGGTTCTTACCAGCATAGATGATTTTGAAGAAGATTATTTAGAACGATTAATTAGCATGGCTCAAAAACTTACTGAGGGGTGGGCAAATGAAATTCATGAAGAATCCCTCAAGATACTGCCTACCCAAACGGTTTTCGGCCCCGATAATCTCACTTTTAGGTCATTGAGCTTGTTATCTTGTGTAGTATATTATTCACTCGGCGTTTGCAGATAAATGGCAAAGAAGGCCAACACCACGCCCAGCAATAAACCCGCCGCCGCGCCAACGGCTAAATTGAGGGGAACATTGGGGCGAATGGGTCTCTGGGGGAGGCGGGCTGAGTCAAGGGGTTGGAGGGCGAAGGAAGTGTAATGTTTTTTAGTGAAATCAATCGTCTCGGTGCCGACTTGATTGGTAAAATCACGCACAATTTCGGGGTGAGTGCCTTGCCCCGTAATTCTTAAGACCAATGTACCCGCCATGAGTTGGCTATCTATCTGCAAAAAGGGTCTTAATTCGTTGGCAATCGCCAGCTTATCGGTGGCTAATTTTTTAATGGTATTACTAGAGGCAACCTCCGCATACGTTGAGGCGATTTCGGAACGGGTACTTAATAAGCTGAAAACAGAAACATCTGTCCGCACATCGGAGACATTTGGCGCAACCAAAAAGGTGGCGGTGGTTTCATAAATGGGAATTTGGCTAAAGGTGAAATAAGCGGTAATGGCAAAGGTGACGACGAAAGCAATGACCACTAACCACCATTTTTGGGCTACCATGCGGAGATAAATTTTCAATTCCATGGGCTGAAATGTTTTAAAACGTAAACCGCCAAACGTAAGGGCTTACGTTTCACGTTTCACGTTTTCATGTTACAATAGGCGGGATGAACCCAACAGATTTATCCATTATAGCGCAACTTGAACAAAGAATCGAACTCCAAGAGTCCCAGTTACAACAGCAAGCCCGCCAGTTGCAACAATTGCAAACGCAATTCGCGGCCATGCAAAATCAGGGCAACTCGTCAGAAGATGTAACGCCTGAACGGTATCAAGCGAGTGGTGGCGTGTTAACGCAATTGGACAGCCATGCCAAAGCCATTACGAATTTGCACCGCGAATTGGATAAGGGACAACGGTATGAGGAGCAATTGGCGGTGGCGCGGCATGATTATGACCGCTTGCATAAAGAGGCCACGTTGGTCAAAGACCGCCTTGATAAATTGCAACATTATATGGAGGAGCGTGTTCATTCGCTGACCTATTTTGAGGAGCAACGGCGCAATGACTCTCGCCGTTTGAGTGAATTGCAAGCGGAATTGCCTAA
>JFJP01040522.1_pt1 | contig 11087 bp, 8 predicted proteins | sample 431651 | NCBI WGS metagenome assembly JFJP01 (sample SAMN02602958, study PRJNA72255) | Microbial mat metagenome, whole genome shotgun sequencing project. | biome: fresh water; feature: sink hole; material: water; isolation source: purple microbial (photo- and chemosynthetic) mats found in... | reverse complement strand
GTCCAGAAGTATAATCGGCTGGTCAAAGTGCTTGAAGACCTGTATAAAAAACAGGATGAAGGTATGCAGATCTCACGGGTAGAATATATCCGGATGGACAATTTGAATGACAAGGTGCTGGTGGCACAGAGCGGATCAGGTTGAAACACATGGAAGAAAATTACGAGAAAGAAGAAGAACAGGCTCTCGCCAAAGTTGAGATTGAGCGTGAACCCGGTGAACTTGTGGTCGGTCTGGATATCGGCACGACCAAGATCTGTTGTGTGGTCGGTGAAGTAACCGAAGATGCCACCGAAATTATCGGTGTCGGCATAGTCCCTTCTCAGGGATTGAAAAAAGGCATTGTGGTCAATATCGAGAGCACCGTCAATTCGATCAAACAGGCGGTGCGTCAAGCCGAAGAGGCTGCAGGCTGTAATCTGCATTCGGTGGATGTCTTTGTGGGCATTGCCGGCAACCATATCAAGGGCTTCAACAGTCCTGGGATTCTGGCGATAAACAACCGTGAAATCAAGAAGGCTGATATCGACGAGGTGATCACCGCCGCCCGGACGGTCAAGATTTCGGAAAACCAGAGGGTCATCCATGTAATGCCCCAGGAATATATGGTCGATGACCACACCGGTATCCAGAACCCCATCGGCATGACCGGAGTGAGGCTGGTGACCAATGTCCACATCGTTACGGCCGATATCGGTGCTGTCCATAATCTCGTCACCTGCTGCAACAAGGCTGGCCTTGAAGTTGCCGATATTGTATTGGAATCTATCGCTTCGGCGAATGCCGTGCTCAGTCCCGACGAAATGGAACTGGGGGTTGTTCTTGTCGATATCGGCGGAGGAACCACAGATCTGGCGGTATTCTGTGACGGCACTATCCGTCATACCTGTGAGATCGGTCTGGGTGGGCACAACCTGACCAATGATCTTTCCGTGGGGCTACGCACTCCGCTGCAGGAGGCCGAGCGTCTGAAGGAGGACTTCGGTGGTGCGATCTCCTCGATTATCAAGCCAAATCTTGTAGTTGACGTGCCAACGGTGGGTGATCGCGATCCGCGAAAAGTGACCCAGAAGGTCCTGGTCGATATCCTCGAGGCCCGAATGATTGAAATCCTTGAGATGGTAGACCGCGAATTGGTGGCCTCGGGCCAGAAAAATAGGATCAACGGCGGGGTGGTGATCACCGGCGGAACAGCTCTTCTGGCCAATATCGTCGATCTTGCCGAACAGATTTTTGATATGCCTGTGCGCATAGGATACCCGGCAGGTATCACCGGACGGGTCGACGAGGTGTACTCTCCGCGCTGCACAACAGGTGTCGGACTTGTCATGTATGGGCGAAAAAAAACCAAGGATGGCAAGCATAATGATGGCTCGGTTATGAACCGGATGAAGGGCTGGATTAAAAAAATTATGTAGGGCTGAGTTTTTGGTTGAGGGAATATCCGCAAGTGCTATATTGCGTAAATCAATACGAAATATCGCCTTCGCGGCTGAAGGCTAAGTCATATATCAGGGAGAGCATATGCCGTTCAGAATGGCAGAATCAGAAGGTATAGCAGTGGTGAAGGTCATCGGTGTCGGAGGAGGTGGCGGAAATGCCATCAACACCATGGTGGCTAACAGACTCCAGGGTGTCGAATTTATCGTCGCCAACACTGACAAGCAAGCCCTGAATCTTTCGAAGGCCGATATCTGCCTCCAGATAGGTCCAGGTATTACCAAGGGCCTGGGAGCTGGGGCTGATCCGGAAACCGGAGCTCAGGCCGCGCTGGAATCGCTGGAAGACCTGAAAGCTGCTCTTAAAGGCAGTGATATGGTATTTGTTACGGCCGGTCTGGGAGGTGGAACAGGCACGGGTGCCGCCCCAGTTGTCGCCAGGGCCAGCAAGGAGCTAGGTGCCCTCACCGTGGCGGTGGTGACCAAACCATTTAGTTTTGAAGGTAAACATCGGGCGAGCAATGCCGAAGCCGGCTGGAAAGAACTGCAAAAGTATGCCGATACCATTATAACCGTCCCCAACGATCGCCTGCTCTCTTTGATGCAGAAGACCAGCAAGCTCTCGGATATGCTGGGAATGGCTGATACCGTCCTGCTGCAGGCTGTCAAAGGTATCACCGATCTGATCAATATGCCTGGTCTGATCAATGCTGATTTCGCCGACCTGCGCACCGTTATGCGGGAAGTCGGGCCAGCAGTCATGGGATCGGGCAGGGCTGTTGGTGAGAACCGAGCCCTTGAAGCGGCAAAAAGGGCCATCGACAACCAGCTTCTCGAGGATGTAGGTATCGACGGGGCTCGCGGATTGATCATCAACATCTCTGCCTCAGAAGACACCTTCACCCTTGCCGAATTCATGGAGGCTTCCGCGCTTATCCAGGAAAAGGTTGACGAAGACGCCAAGATCGTCGTTGGCGCCCTGTATGACAATGCCCTCGGAGACGAACTGCAGGTCACGGTAATCGCTACCGGGGTTGGCGATGTCCTGAAGAAAAAGGAAACGATTGCCCAGGTAGATGATCTCCACAAGAAGAAACAGAACCGCGAACCCGAGGTGATTACCAGCGTAGTCCCTGCTCCGGCAAACCGTCATCCGCGGGTGGCTCCTCTGCCGGGATCGAACTTCGATTCCTTTGAAAATCTTGGCGTGTCGAATATCAACGAAGGGGATCGGGGCCGGAAAGGCCAGGGCTGGAACGAAGACTATCTTGAAACACCCACCTACCTCCGGAAAAAGGCCAACTAGGCGGAGGAGCCGGCATCGGAAAGCGGAAATCCTTCTCGGGTAATACTTCTTCCCGGCGACACATGCTGCTTGAGAGGGAGAGAGGAAGGTACCTGAAGAAATGGACGGGCCGACTGCCAGTTGCTCTGGTCTATCCTAATACGTATAAGGTTGGCATGTCGAGCCTCGGCTACCAACTTGTTTACAGCCTGCTCAATGAAGAGGAGGCTGTTGTCTGTGAACGGTTTTTTCTCCCCGAAAGCGGTGAACCTCTCCGCTCGATTGAATCTGCCAGGCCCCTCGATCATTTTTCTCTTATATTTATTTCCCTCAGTTTCGAACACGATTATCAGCATCTCATTGAACTGCTTCTTCTTGCAGGCATAGAGCCTTTTGCTGAGAAACGGACAGGAGAGATTTCTCCTGCTTCGCCTCTTCTTGTCTGCGGCGGGGTCATCGCTTTTATGAATCCCGAGCCGGTTTCACCCTTTATCGATCTCTTTCTGGTAGGTGAGGCTGAACCGGTTCTGGCGGAACTTATAGACGCACTGGCCAAGGGGCTTGCTGCAAAAAAAGACCGGCATACCCTCCTTGCAGAGCTCTGCCTGAAGGTTTCAGGTTGTTATGTACCAGAATTGTATCTTCCCGAGTATAGCGTTGACGGCGCGTTGAAGGCATACCATTGGCCAACGGGGTTTCCGGCGAGAATAAAAAAAGTTACCCTTGCCGGCTGTGAGCGGGCGGGGCATTCACAATTGCTGACCAGCGAAGCGGAGTTTTCAGAACTCTATCTGACTGAACTCGGACGCGGTTGTTCCCGTGGTTGCCGGTTCTGCACCGCCGGTTTTATTTACAGGCCACCACGGTTGTGGGATGCCGAGGCGGTGATAGCCGGACTTGCAGAACGGGATGATACTGTCAGCAGGGTTGGGCTTCTGGGTATGGAAATGGCTGGGAATGAGACCCTTGAGGAGATTGCCGCCCATCTCAGTGAGACCGGATGTGCCTTGTCGTTTTCTTCGCTCAGGGCCGACAGAATTACCCCGGGAATCCTGCAACTGCTGGCTGACAGCCATCTCAAGACAGTTGCCATTGCCCCGGACGGGGCTTCCGAAAGATTGCGAAGGGTTATCAACAAAGGCCTGACAGAGGAGGACCTGCTGTCAGCCGCTGAGCGGCTAGCAGAGGCCGGACTCTTTATTTTGAAGCTCTATTTGATGATTGGCCTGCCGACCGAAACGGACGATGACCTGCAGGAAGCTGTTGATCTCATCAAAAAGATAAAGAGCCGCATTGACCCGATAGGTCGATCGCGGGGGCGTCTCTGTGAACTCCGTATTTCTATCAACTGTTTTGCTCCCAAACCCTGGACCCCCTTCCAGTATCATCCGTTTGCCACAAGTGAGCGGCTGGCTAAAGGGGAGATGGGCCTGGCGCGGGATGCCATCAATCGTCTTAAGCGAAGTTTTGCATTCCTCCGACAGGGTTTGGCAGATCTTGCCAATGTACATTTGACGCATGATAAACCTGAACAGGTATTGTTTCAGGCTGTGCTTGCCAGGGGGGATCGCCGGCTTGCGCCTGTGCTTTTTGATATGGCCAGAAATGGCACATCCTGGAAACAGGCAATGAAGAGACATGGCCTGACGCCGGAACAGTTCGCGATCTGCGGCTATGACGAAACATCATGTTTCCCCTGGGAAATAATCGATCACGGGATAGAGTCCGGTTATCTCTGGCAGGAGTATCTGAAATCCTTCAGCGGCAGGATTACGGCACCTTGCGATACTCTGGTCTGTCGTCGGTGCGGAGTGTGTCATGGACAGTAAAAAACAGCCGCGCGAGGTCCTCGACTCGATCCGTCAGCAAAAGCTCGATGCCGGCCTGCAGCCCTTCAAACTTGTTAAATATTTTTCCTTTTCCAGTCTTGGGGTCATTCTGATCTTCACCCTCTTTCTGTCCTGGATAATCTCCAACCATGCCAGGCGGGTCATGCTTGAGCAGAGCGAGGAATATTCTCTGCTACTGGCAGAGAATATCAATCAGCAGGTTTTCCGCAGATTCGTCCTGCCGGCTGTGGTGCGTTACGGCGGCATTGCCTTGAGTAACCCCGAGCAGTTTGAAAATCTCGATCGTATCGTGCGAGGCGTTATTCAGGGATTGAAGATCGATTCGGTGACCATCTATGATTCGCGTGTCAATATCATTTCTTATTCAACCGTGGCCGATCTGGTCGGTAAAAAAGACGTTGGCGGGGTAGAGTACAAAAAATCCCTGGAGGGGGATGCCAACTCAAAATTCATCTACAGCGGTTCAGTGTTCAGTCTGCTATCTGTCACTCCTGCCGTCAGCTGTCAGCTCAGGACCTATATTCCTTTCCGCCAGGTCCGCGACGAGGGCGAGAGCGGCGGGGTGGTGATGGGAGTGATCGAAATCGTCAAGGACCTGTCGAAAGAGTATGCCAATATCATCAAACTGCAGGCCCGCATCATACTTGTCTCAGCGGTAGTTATGGCGGTTTTGTTTCTGGTCCTGCGGACCATCGTTTCAAGGGCCGGCAAGATCATGGAGGCCAAAGCCCTCGAGCGGCTCAAACTCGAAGAGACCCTGAACCAGACCGAGCGGTTGGCTCATCTCGGCACCATGGTGGCGACGGTCTCCCACGAGATCAAGAGCCCTCTGGGCATCGTCCGCAGTACTGCCGAAATTCTTGAGAAACGTATTCAAAAGGTGGCGCCAGGAAATGAGCATTTGGCCCGCATTATTGTCGATGAGGCAATGCGACTTAATAGAATTGTTGTGGAATTCCTTGATTTTGCCCGACCCCAAAAGATGCACCTGGAAAAGGGGAATATCAATGAGATTGCTGAAAAAGTCCTCGCTTTCATCAGTCCGATGCTCAAAGAGCAGCAGATTATCCTGACGACCGTTCTGGCCTTGGACCTGCCTGCCATTGCGATAGACCGTGATCAATTATACCGGGCTCTTCTCAATATATTGCTGAATGCCGTGCAGGCAATGGAGGGTGGCGGTAGTCTGCAGATCACTACACAGTATCAGGATGATAAACGCAGGATCGCAATCTTAATCCGAGACAGTGGCGCTGGAATGACCGAGGAGAAAGCAGCCCAGATCTTTGAACCTTTCTTTACTGACAAGAATAAGGGCACGGGCTTGGGGCTTGCAATCACCAGGAATATAATAGAAAGCCATGGCGGCGAGATCCTGGTGGAGAGCATGCCGCAGGAAGGTACCTGTTTCACCATCTGTCTTCCGGCAGGGTGAGCACATTGCGGCCGAAAACAGAGCAGCCTGTGGGGTCACTTAAGATGCAGGTGTCTATTGCCTGATTATGTCAATCCCTTGTCCTTGAGAAAAGGGCCATATCTCTTATCTTCATTGGTGATATGCTCTATCCACCACCTCCGCAGAAAGGCATAGATATCTTGGGCTGTGGCGAGTTCGTCAGCATTCCTTTTGTCAGAAAATGCTTCAATCTTCTGCCGATATCCAAGGTGAGAGGCCTGCTGTTCAGAGATACCGGGGTATTCGTAGCTCCGTAAAAGCTCTTCTTCGTCATGAAAATGCCGTTCAGCATATTCTGTCATTTCAGCATGCACGTTACCGACCGCTTCAAGACTCTGTTTGTCTCGGAGAATTGTGTACATCTGGTTTATCAGATGGATAAGGCGCTTATGCTGGGTGTCCATTGACTGGACGCCGGTTTCATACGTCTCCCGCCATTTTATGATATCCATGCTGATCTCCTTGTCTTGCGATGAAAAGTGTCCTCTATTTTCAGTTATTTCGTGCACACCTGAATGCCCAGTTTTGGAAAAAACAAGAGTGTTAAGTCAAGTATAGCACAGCTAAAGAAAATGAGGGGACAATTGACCGAAGAACTGCAGAAATGTCGATAGGCACCTTGAAGGACAACCATCACATGCACAAGGAGAATAGAGGTGTATGGATTGATTTGCCTTCTGAAGCAGAGTCTGTGCCGCAAAAAGCCTTGTTTTTTCTTATTGCCAGTGTTCATATGCCAATATCTGATTTTTGAATTACGTCATAACTTCAATGCAATGGAGGTTGCCGATGGGCAAGCGAATAGTCATTATCGGCGGTGTTGCCGCTGGACCAAAGGCGGCATGCCGGGTCAAACGGGTCATGCCCGATGCCGATGTCACACTGATTGACCAGGATAGTTTAATCTCGTATGGCGGGTGCGGCATTCCCTACTATGTCTCGGGAGATGTCGCTGATGAGAAGGAGCTCCGCTCTACCAGTTTTCATATGCTGCGTGACGAGTATTTCTTTGAAAAGGCTAAAGGGGTCAAAACACTTACTTCAACCAGGGCCCTGTTAATCAACCGGCGTGAGAAATTTGTCACGCTAGAGAATGTCCGGAGCGGTGAACGGTCGAATATATCTTATGACAACCTGATGATCGCCACCGGCAGCCAGCCTGTGGTTCTGCCTATTCCTGGAAAGGATGCGGACGGGGTCTTTACTATCAGCGACCTGCACAAGGCTATTGAGATAAAGGATCGTATCGCCAGAGGAGGAGTGGGGAAGGCTGTGGTGATAGGCGGCGGGGCGATAGGCATAGAAATGGCCGAGGCTCTCACTGACCTCTGGGGGGTTGAGACTGCCATTGTCGAGTATATGGATCAACTCCTGCCGAGAATTGTCGATTGGCCGATGGCTGAGGCCCTGGCTCAGCACCTGCGGGAACATAATGTCGAGGTGTTTCTCGGTGAACCGGCAGCGGAAATCCTTGAGAAGGACGGTAAGGCGGTGGGGGTAAGGACTGCCAGGCGGACACTTGAGGCCGATATGGTGATTATGGCGGCTGGCGTCCGTCCCCGGTCTCAACTGGCGCGGGATGCAGGTCTGCATGTCTCGGACCTGGGTGCCATTGTTGTCAATGAGCGGATGCAGACTTCCGATCCCTCAATCTATGCTGCCGGCGACTGTGTTGAAATCCGCCATCTCGTCACGGGGAAAAATCTTTTTGCCCCCCTGGGAAGCCTGGCCAACAAGGAAGGCCGCGTTGCTGCCGACAATATGGCCGGTATTCCTTCCATCTTCAGGGGCGGGATTGCCAGCTTTGTCATGAAAGCCTTTGATATGTCGATCGGTGCTACTGGCATCAGCCTCGAGACGGCCAGGGCCGAGGGGTTTGAGGCGGATGTATCCCTGACCGCCCCTTCGGATCGGGCTCATTTTTTCCCTGGCAGTGCTATCGTTTGTCTCGAGATGGTTTTTGACAGGCGGACGAGGAGAGTTCTGGGGCTCCAGGGTATTGGACCGATGAACGACGCTCTGTCGGTCCGGTTGGATGCGGCCGCCGTCGCCATATCAGCCGGAGCGACAATCGAAACCTTTACCAATATGGAGATGGCCTATGCCCCGCCGTTCTCAACCGCCATTGATGCGATAAACGCCGCTGCCTATGTCGCTGAGAATCTTTGTGACGGCAGGATGCGCCAGATCACCCTGCGTTCGTATGTTGATTGGCTCGCGGATTTTTCCTCGAGACCTGACTGGGTCGCCCTTGATGTCCGTCATGTCAAACAGGCTGAACCTTTGGTTGGAAAATTCGGCCCTGAGAAATGGCTCTCGGTTCCCTATGAAGAGGTCCGGGACCGCTATCGGGAACTGCCGCAGGACAAAACGCTGATCATCATCTGCAACGCCGGCTCTCGGTCATTTGAGGTCCAGGTCTTTCTTGATTCCGTTGGCTGGAAGAACACTATGGTCATGCCGGGCGGTTTTAACCTGATCCGTCGGATGGATGCCAGTCTCATGGCGTGATGGTCAGGCAGACTCATATAAGGACCATGCCTGCAGCTGGTTCTACCGATCTGCATGCATGGCTTCTCGTAAAAAAACCCGCAAACATATTAGACAAAGCGTGTGTTGCTGTGATAGGATGAGCCATGAAAGGGGGAAATTACCTTATATCAATAAGTTCGATTGCTATTTTCTGGTATGCGCATTCTCTGAGGTGAAATCATTATGGCTGATCTCAATCCCCAACACATGGTTGAAGAAATACAAGAGAACATCAGAACGGGAGATTCCCTGAAGGCTCAACTCGTTCTGGCGCATATCGGCAATGTCGATATCAAATCCAGGAACCGCCTTGTCTATGCTCTCTCCAAGGGGGATGTCGAATTTACCGTGCCTCTTCTGCTCTATCTTTTGACTGAACACCAGGCCGTCACAGCGGAGATGCCGGTCATACGCGATACTCTCCTCTCCAACTTGCTGGCCTATCCGGAAAAGATCGAGATTTTTCTCCGGTCGCCAGCCATCAAAGACAAGACTGAACTGATCAAAGTGGCTGGTGAACTCCGGTATGAAGAGGCCGTGCCAGCCCTGCTCGATATCATTGCCACTTCCCAGAATGAGGCGGAAATTCTTCTCATTATTGAAAATCTCGGGCTTATCGGTGATCCTGAATCGATCAACACCCTGACTGATTATCTCTATGCCGCCAATCGAGACTTGATCATTGCCGCAATCCAATCCCTTGGTCAGGTCGGTACTCCGACAGCCATGCATCGTCTGGCCGAGAGGATGGGCACGGACAATGAGATAGATTATCTGATACTGTCTATCTTTGCCGAGGTTCAGGACCAGATCTCGCTTGAAAAACTCAACGCCACAATCCGTTCGCATTATGCTCATATGCGGACCTATGCCAAGCAGCAACTGACCCATATCGGGCCGAAGGCGGTACCGATTCTTATTGATAACCTGCAGCAGGATGATCCGGATTTTCTCATCCACACCCTGAACGTCCTCGGCGATATCGGTGATGAATCTGCCATCAACCCGATCCGCAAACTGCTGGCCAATGAACCCAGAAGTGCCAATGTCCGTTTTGCAGCCTACGAGGCCCTGGCCTTACTGCCTCTGAAGAAAGGGGCCTACACTTTGACAGCTGGTCTTACCGACCCCGAAGATCATGTCTGTGTGGCGGCTGCCAGGGCAATCGACCAGAATTACTCGGACATCCTCATGGCGGGTATCAGAAACCTTCTAAGAGGGCCTGAGACCGAGGCCCGGCATATCGCCAAGATCATCGTCAATGCCCAGGTCGACAAGATTTTCATGAGCCTGGCAGAGGATGAGATTTTCCAGAAGCTTGCTCTGGTGTATCTGCCGCACGCCCATAAGGATATTCGGGAACGCTACCACCAGTTGCTGGCTGATGCCGGGATGAAGGATTTCGCCCGCAAGATTATCGGCAAGGATGACGAGAATATCCGTCTGAAGGTTGTGGCTGTCGATGATTCGAGGATGATCCTCAATATCTACAAGGCAACGCTGTATGAACTCGGCTACGAACCGGTACTCTTTGAGTTTCCTGCTTCGGCGATTGAATGGCTGCAGAATGAAAAGCCAGCCGCTGTCTTGACTGATTTAAACATGCCTGACATTACAGGTATTCAACTCGCTAGGAAGATACGCGAGAAGTATGACGCCGGGGTCCTGCCTGTCATTATGGTGACCACCCAGAATGAGAGCCAGGACAATGAGGCAGCCATGGCTGCCGGGATTAATGCCATCCTGCATAAACCTTTCAATGTGAAGTCGCTGGGGGCGGCTATGGAGAAACTGCTGAAGTAAGAAAACCTGCCAGGGTGTCGAAAGAGCGACCGACATCTTCGGGGCGATGGGCGTCTGAGCCGGCAACGAGCGGGATGTCATGGGCGACAATCCTGCGCAGCAGTGGGGCGGAGGGAAAGGGTTCACCTCGGATCGCCAGACCTGAGGTGTTGATTTCAGCAGACATTCCTTTCATCTTGACCGCCTCGAGTAATACATCAATCTGGTCGAGATGGCTGGAAGAGTATGTGAGGCCGGGAAGATAACGCAGGGCAGCGTCAAGATGGCAGAGGACAGTTCCCGGCAGAACCTCTACGGCTTCTTTCAAGTTCTTGAAATAGCTGTCGAGAATCGAAGCGGGTCCGATATCGTGAGCCCGTCGGATGTTTTCTTCCTTGCGACTGAGCAGGTTGAGATGGTGATGATGATCTGCCATCCTGGCATAATGGAAGGAGACGCCGATCCTGTCCCAGCGCCTGCCCGCGAGTCGCTTCAGCAGTTCTTCCGCGCATTCCGGATTGAAACCGACTTCCACTCCCAGGCCGATTTTGAGCCGGTCTCCGTACTGTTGACGCAATCGTTTTCCTTCCAGAAAATAGAGATCGAAATCCTCTTCCGTCAGCCAGGTTGACTCATGGTAGCTGATGCCGGCCTCCATGTGCTCGAGAAAACAGATCTCTGCCAAGCCCTTTCTGATTGCGGCCAGGACGTAATCCTCCATCTCGCCCTTGGCGTGATGACAG
>JFJP01027562.1_pt1 | contig 11088 bp, 13 predicted proteins | sample 431651 | NCBI WGS metagenome assembly JFJP01 (sample SAMN02602958, study PRJNA72255) | Microbial mat metagenome, whole genome shotgun sequencing project. | biome: fresh water; feature: sink hole; material: water; isolation source: purple microbial (photo- and chemosynthetic) mats found in... | reverse complement strand
GTGTAAAATACATATCAAAATAAAAAATAAATTAAAAATTAAAGGTGGAATTTCGATACAAATGACCAAGAAGAAAACCCCCCCCTTCCACAGAGATCTTCGTTTAAATTAGATAATATTTCCAAACAATCGTCTGTTGAGAAAAAAAAACCGGAAAAGATCACAAGTCTAACAAAGAGCGGGGGAGATCATTTTTACCCAGAGTTTGAGGGATTTAATGAAGAAGAAAAATAAAATAATTGCAAAGAAAAAGTTATAATAAATTGTGAAAAAACATGCATTTCTCAAATTTTATTTTGTTTCTTTTAATTTTTTTTTTTAAATTTGAAGATTTCTCACCAAATTATAATTTATAACCAAAAATTAAAAAATTTTTTTTATTAAATGATTCATCAAATAATTTAAAATTTCTCCAAATTCCTGAAAAATTCTTCAAACTCTTTTAATTTTTCGATGTTTGCGAACTTCAATAAAATTTTGACTTTATTTGGAAAAATCCATCCTGAAGCATTGCAAATAATTTCTAAACTCAATTGATCTTTCAATGTGAAAATCTTGCAATCATCTATCCTGAATTTTATTTCAGAGATTTTTTCCTCGAATTTCCCCTTATCTTTGCTTTTATCGAACATCATAATATTCCCATCAACAGTGATGATCAAAAGACTTTCTAAGAATTTGCTCTTTAAAAAATTGCCCACATCGCGAAAAACCAAGAAATGTTTCAAAATAAACGGGTTTTTCTCATAATTTTCAAGTAAAAACTCTTCGTTTTCCAGCGAAAACTCTATGAAAAATTGTTTTAAATCATTAGAATTCAGTTCATATTCAATAGGTTTCTTAAGAAAATCTTTAATTTCTTCAATTTCAGATTCGAAAAGCATGTTTTTTATCTCGAAATTCTTTTGAATTTCCTCTAAAGGATTAAAAGCTAATAATAAATCCTGAAGAAACTTGATTTCTGTGTTTTCATCACAACATTTCTGAAAATATAAGGATAAACTCTTATTCACAGCTTCTAAACGCTGATATTCAAATTTTACGGTTTCTTCCCAGAAATCCATCAGTTCTTTGCCAATAAGCTTATTCAAAGTGATTTCTTCTGAAACCGCATGCATAAAACATAAGTTTTCTTGTAAAATATCTTCCTTTTTATCATTTTTCTCTGAAAAAAAACGAGTTTTGCTAAGATTCGAGAAAGTTTTGTTATATTCAAGAAATTTCGCTTTTATTTCTGTTTTTTTCTCTTTTGATTTCACTTTAAACCCTGCGAAGTTTTCTATTTGATTTTTCAGTCTTTTTTCGAAGTCCAATTCACGATTTTCTAGGATTTCTTTGAGAATTACTGATTCGATAATTCTATTGAACTCAATCAATTGTTTGTATTTTTTGCTATGAAATTCATCGATTTCCATCAATGTTTTTGACATAAAAGGATAGCATAAATTCTGCGTTTCATTGAGGTTTCTGAATAAAAATCCCAATTTAGGGATTTTATTCACTGTAAATTGACAGATTTCGTTGTTTTGATCGATTATCGCTTTGAAATACCTGATCAAATCAGCCAAACTATTGCGAGAAATCACTGTTTTCTTTTCGATTCGCATGAAGAGTTCTTTGATAAGATTATTCTGTTTTTTAAAAAAATTGTCGTTTTTATTAAAACATTGCAAAAATTTCAAATGAAATTCATCAATTTTTGAAAAAAAACTTTCAGGCATTGGAATTTTGTATTTTTCCTGGAAAATTAGCGATTTGGAACGTTTTCGGATATTCTGCTGGGTTTCTAAGTTTTCTGTGATGCATTTGTCTGGGGTCGTGGTGTTGTGGGTGAGTTTTAAATGGGATTCAATGGGTTCTGATTGAAGAAATTTATTAGTTTTCTCTTCTTCGGAGTTTTTATTCATTAGCAAAAAATTTTTTATTTAAGTTCCCTTTAATTTTTAAATTTTTTACAAAAATTTGAAAATCCTCTGTTTTATTAAGAAAATTTATATTAAATATTTTTATTGGTGGGTTAGAGAATGAGGCTTTTAATAGGTTTTATATTTGTTTTGTTTACGAAGCTCTTCGAGCAAAACGTTTGAATATAAGTTGAAATCGTTCAAACTGTCTTGAATATCCTTGTATTTATCCTGATTTCCGTTTAAGACACTCTTAATGCTGTTTACAAGATTATCAACGCTCGCGTTCAAAGCTGCTTTTTCTCTATTCAATTTTCTATTGCCTGCAACATCTGTTGGGTTCATGAATTTTCCAAATATTTTTAGTCTTCTATTTGAATAAAAACAATGGTTTTTTTTTAAATTTTTGCTAGATTTTTAATTTGTTTTTAAAATTAAATTCTTCTAGTTTTTTTTTCAAAATAGTAGCTAAATTTTAAAAAATTTGACGTCAAATGTCATTTAAAAAAAAATTCACCATCATAAAACAGCATAATACCCTTAATAACCGTCTTACTCAAAAAAACCATTTCAAATTTTTCATAATGTAATCATTTCTCTAATATAAAGGAATAAAAAAATCCATACTTTAATTTAACAATAAAAAAGAGGGGGGTTTCGATATTTTATTTTTTTTAAATAAAGATCATTCGTTTTTGGTCTCTTCCTCTCCATGCTTCTCGCTTTCAGGTTTGGCTTCATCTTTCCTTCGTTTCAGCAGTTTAAAGCTCTCAACTCCCTTCAAAATCATCTCCCCTTCTAAAGGGATTTCTTTATTTAGAGTACTGCCGCATTTCATACACTCTTCTTGGGGCAAACTAACATTGGTGGGATAATTCTCTAAATTAGAATCTCCTCCTATAGAAGTCATTGAAATCGAGGCCTGAGACTTGGAGACTTGTTTATTGAAGATAGAGGATTTGCTCTTTTGGAAAAAAGCATCGATTTTTTCAATAGGATCTGCTATATGGACATTTTCAGAGTCCAGAAATTTGTTTATATGTTTTTCGAGCTCAGAAGATATCATATTGGAAGACTCTTGGACTTCGAGGTTCTCGTAGCGATTCTGGAGGAGGAAAACATCCTCGAGATAGATAGAATTTGAAAATTTTGGTGGCATTTTATTGGGAAAATAAACGGATTAAGAAAGAAATTAGATATAAAATAAGAAGATTATAAAAAATACTCTGTTTGAGTTTTTATTTCAGGAAAATCACTTTTTTGTAAGTTTAATGTGGAATCTTTCACTGGAGTTTTAAAGGGGGGTCTTTGAGGAAATTAATGTCCGAAAGAAAGTGAATAATAGAAATATTAGTTATTTAAATTTTTTTTTATTTTTTGTGAGGTAATTTCACTAGTTTTTTGTTTAATATTTGACATTTCTTCAATGTAAAAAAAAATAAAATTAAGTACTTAATTTTTATTAATAAATACTATTTTTTAATTATTGTCCAATCTGAAAGGAAGTATATTCATATTATTCACATTGTTCATATATCGCATTTTTTTTGATTGAAAGTATTTCTCACATTTATCAATGGGAGAAGACATATAAATATTTTCTGATTCTAAAAAATGGATTATTCTCTTTTCCATAGGTGAAGAAACAATGAGTTCTTCATTCACATAAGTGCTTGGCAGGAAAGCATTTGATGATGAATTAACAATTTCAGGTTCCATTTTGAAAATTTTTTGAAGAAGTAATGATGTATTGTGATTGATAAATTTAAATTATTTTTTATAAATTAAAAAATATTGTGTTTTATATCATTTTTGTAAAAAACTCTCGATTTTTTTATGAATTATACAAAATATATATAAAAAAAAAAAAACGATGTTTAATTTCATTTTATTTTTTTTAAAAAAGGGGTTTTTTTGAACAAAAAATAGGGGGAAAAATTGAAATTTTTTTTGGTTTTACTAATTTTTTTTAGTTGATTTTATTGAAAAAATTGGTTTGAATTTCTTTTTTTTTTTGGTTATGATATTCATATCCTCTCTCCATTGGCATTCTCTTCCTTGCATTCTTCTTGCTTTGCATGAACATTATCCTGATCTAAATTTTCGCTTAGCTCATTTTTCTGAATACTTTGAATTTTTTCATTAGTGTTTTCATTATTTTCTTTAATTTTATCCAAATTTTCGTTTTTTTCATTTTGTTCCAAATTTTTTTTTTTCCCGTTTTGTTCTGAAATTTCAATTTTTTTATCATTTTCAACAATTTTTTCCTCATTTTCATTCGAAATTGTAAGACTAATCTCTTCTTTTTTCAGTTTTTCTGCAATAAATTTTAATGGAGATAAAGGCTTTGCTGGAGATAATGGTTTAAGTGGAGAAGAAGGCGAGCTTTTTCCATAGGATTCTTCTGAATTTTTAGAATCTTCATTATTCAGCTCGAAATCGTAATTTTCTAAAAAGAATTTCACGTCTTTTGATGGGTCATTTAACAAAATTTTTGCTATTTCAATGAGTTCTGGATTTTTTTTCATTTTTCCTGTAGAAAAAACAGAAGAACAAAAATTTTAAAAATCAATTAAATTAGTTTTTGGAAATTTTGACGGTTACCATTGCTTTTGAAATGTCTGGATATCACTTTTGCGAGGGTTAATCTGACATTGCAAACTTTGTCATTGACTAAATTTTTGAAGGATGGCATAATGTGTTGGATGAATATCTCGGGGTAGTTCAACAGCTTTTCAGACATAAACAAAAAACTGCGTTTATAAAAAGATTATTCATAAATTTATTTTATTTAAAAAAAAAATCAAAAAAATTTTGATTAAAACTTTAATAAAAATAAAAAAATTTATCAAAAAATACAAATTTTTTTTTGTAAAAAGAAAAATTTTAAAAAAAAAAGACTGACGCTTGTCTTTGGTTGAATCTTGAAGAAAAGCTGAATCCTTTGATATTTTCGATCACACACGTTTTATAAAGTTCTTCTTTTTCTTTAATGAGTTTCAGCAGCACCGATGAAATCTTCTTTGAGGCTTTTTCTCTTACAATAGAAACGGGATCATTGCATAATTTGAAGCTGATAGGTGAAATAATTCTAAAAACAGTTTCTGCATGATAAATATTCGCCAACTTATCTATTTGTCTAGCAATTAATTCTCTAATCCTCCACTTTTTGGGATCTTTCTAAAGAAAATTCAAACATTTTTTCATTAATTTAAGTTTAAAAATGAAGAAAAAAAACCTGTAATTGCAAAAACACATCAATTAGGTTTTCTTTTTTATCAGTGTCGAAAACAGTCAAAAAACTTGACAAGTTTTTTATGGCTCCATGTTTTACTTCATCATCTAAAGAATTTCGTTGAATAGATTTCACAAATAAACAAATGAAACAAATGGAGATTAAAAACAATTTTAATAAGAAGATTTTTTAAACAAAATATATGGAAACAAACTTTGATCTTTCAATATTGTTTCTAAAATTGTGATCAGATCCTTTTCCGCTCTATCTGGACCAATTATTCTGGCAATTTCATGCAAAGAACAAGCTAATGGTCTTCTTATCTTTTCGATTAAATAATAAAAATTGTTTATGTTTTGATATCAATTTTATAAATTTTGCTTACTTCTGGCCCTTTTTTCATCATTGTTAAAAACATTTTGCTCATTTGTGGCCATCTCCCAGCTCCAAAAGCTTGTAACACGGCAGGGAAATTAAACGCACAGGAGATGATTATCTAAAAAGTTAAGAAATATTTTTAAAAAATACAATCTTCTTGTTTTTTTTTTAAACTTCGTTTTCAGGACTCAAATTATTTAAAGTTGAATCAGTCATCATACAATAATTTTCATAAAGTTTTTCTGAGATATTCAGCCCAGCCAATGTTGAGATAAAGGGTCCCAATTGTTTATATGAAGAGATCTTAACCCATTTATTGGTGTCTTTGAGGAATTTCAACATTATAGTTGTCAAAGTGGATTCCCGATCATTTGGTTCGCACATTTTAGTTATATCCACCAAATTGTCAATACAAGCTTTTCTTACAACCCAAGCAGAGTCATTCGTAAGACTTCAGAAATCGCATTAAAAATTAAAAACAAATTTAATAAAAATTATAAAAAAAAGAAAAATTATGTTCTTATCAAAAAAGTTTATGTATATTTATTTTATGTTTTAGCAAGCTATAAAGTCCAAAGTTTTCATATATAAAATATATAGAACAAAAATCACATATATTCAAAAATTAAAAAGCTAAAATTTCAAAAAAATCGGCCTCTGAATTTAATAAAAAATATCTAACTTAATGAAGAAAGGTAGTAATCGTTGTTTGAAGAACCCATGAGTTACAACTCTTGACAACAAGCTGAGATTATTAATGGCTTCTTTCCGGACTCTGATCTGCGGATCCTCACCCAAAGAAAGGAACTCCAAACCAACGAATTGCTCACATAAATCCTTTCCAAAGGATGAAGCCATTTTGCTGAGAAGCTGAATTCTTTATGAAAACAATGAAATTTCAAAGGTAAAAAACCTGGACTGCCACGATTCTATTATTTTCATTTAGATCGTCATGAGCCATGCTTAAGACAGTCGTAAGAATGTATTTCCCACGATCTTCCTCATTTAGAATATATGCAATCTTGCCTATTTCTTCACCAGCCTCTTCTTTTATCTGCATATTCTGACTGGTTAATAGTTTGGAAAGGTTCGGAAGCAATGAATCCACGATTTCTTTATAATTTTTCTTCTTCTAAACATTATAATTATTTATTTTTTGAATGATAAATCAAAGGAAACTTGATGCAAAAAAGTGGTTAAAGGAGTAATTTGTGATAAAACTGCCAATTTTATATTATCTGCTTCATTAGTCTTTAGAAAAAATCTTAAGGTCTATTTTTAAAAAATTAAAATACTAATTCATCTAAAATCTGTCCCAAATTCTTAACCCCTTCATCATCAATAATTTCAATCAATTCAGCCAAATGTTTAACATATGAGAGCCTTTATATTAGATTTTTATATGGAGTGTGTTGAGTTTTTACTGTTCTGCTGGACTTGCGGATTTCAGATTTAAGAGCTTTTCAAGAGCGAGAGCTGGGTTAAACTCTACGTAAACTGCATTTGGATCCACTTTGAACTCCTTAATCTCCTTAAATGTTTCTTCTTGATTTATTTGATCTTCAAATGTTTTATTGAAGTTCATTAAAGGGGAAGAATTAAAGAAATGAGTGATTTATTTTTTTAATTATTTTTAGTTTTTTGGATTGAAAAATAAAAAATTGTTTGTTTTATTTAGAAAACAATTGGAAATATTTTATTGTTTTTTTTCACGAATTTTTTTTATTTTAATAATAATTTAAAATATGTTTTTTTTTTAATAATTATGAAAGGTTGATTATTTTTTATTTGGTTTGTTTTAAATTTTTTCTCTCCATTTATAGTCAATCAAATAAAGTAAAAACATACAAATTAAATTCTTTCTTTCGAAAAATCTTTTCTTTGGATATTTATATGAGCAGAAAGCTATTTTATTCAGTTAGCATAAAATTGTTTAAGGTTTAAAATTTTCGATTGGTTTTCAATTGTTTTTCATTGAATTTCGGCTAATTTTGAAAAAAATTGCTCAAAAGATTCAAATTAAGGTCTCTAAAATCTTATTAATAAAGAATAAAAATATCACCCTTATAATAAATACTTCAAACCCCAAAAAATAAATGATCACCAGATTATTAATCACAAACAGAGGAGAAATCGCCTGTAGAGTCATTAAAACAGCTAAAAGGTAATTTACAAAATTTAAAAAACTCCTTAAATTTTTTTTTAAAACAGGCTTGGTATTCATTGTGTAGCAATCTACAGTGATATCGATAAATATTCCAAACATGTTGAATTAGCAGATTCAGCATATCATATAGGTCCCAACCCATCAGGTTTCTTTTAAGACCTATTTTCTCAAATAAAATAAAAGTTTTTTCCAGCACTAAGCTATTTGAATGCTCCAAAGGTTTTAGACGTTGCTTTTGATACCAAAGTTCAGGCTATTCATCCAGGTTTTGGGTTTTTGTCTGAAAATGCCGATTTTGCTGATCAATGTGAGAAAAAGAAATTGCTTTTCGTTGGTCCACCCAGCTCTGCCATTAGAAAAATGGGGTCGAAGAGCGAGGCAAAGAAAATTATGATCAATGCTAATGTGCCTGTGGTTCCAGGTTATCATGGCGAAAATCAACAAGATGATTTCCTATTTGAAGAAGCTAAAAAAATGGGCTTTCCTGTCATGATAAAAGCTGTGATGGGTGGTGGTGGCAAGGTTATTTTAATAATAAAATTAAAAGATTTTTGATGAAAATTTGATAAAAAGGGGATGAGAATAGTTAGATGTAAAGAGGAATTCATGGATAGTTTGCATTCTTCAAGACGAGAATCTCTAAAATCGTTTAAGGATGATAATGTTCTTATTGAGAAATATATTGAAAGACCAAGACATATTGAAATTCAAGTGTTTGGAGATAAATTTGGTAATTATGTTCATCTTTATGAAAGAGACTGCTCTTTTCAAAGAAGACATCAAAAGGTTATTGAGGAAGCTCCTTCAAATATTGATAGAGCTTTAATTGATAAAATAGGTCAGTCAGCTATAGATGCCGCAAAAGCTGTTGGTTATTATAATGCAGGGACTGTTGAATTCATCTTTGACACTGATAATAATCAATATTATTTCATGGAAATGAACACCAGATTACAAGTCGAACATCCAATCACTGAGATGATCACTGGACAAGATTTGGTAGAATGGCAATTAATGGTGGCCTCTGGACAAAAATTGCCAAAAACACAAAAGGATATCAGAATTAATGGACATTCAATAGAAGCTAGAATCTATTCTGAAGATCCATATGTTAATTTTTTGCCATCAACTGGACAATTAAAATATTTTAGAGAACCAAAACTTGAAGGTTTGTTTTAATGAATATTGAATGGGTTTGAAGGGATTGAATTTATTAGAGGGTGTTAGAATTGATAGTGGAGTTCGAGAAAAAGATGCCATTTCGATCTATTACGATCCTATGATTTCAAAATTGATTACTTGGGGAAAAAATAGAGAAGAAGCTATAAATAAAATGCACGATTCATTGGCTCAATATAGAGTAAATCGAAAAAATCTTAATGAAAATTTTAAGAATATTATTTTAATATCAAGGTTGTTGGACTACCAAATAACATTAAATTCTTGAAGAATGTCTGTTTAAATAAAGACTTTCAAAAAGGAAATTTTGATACTTCATTTATTGAGAAACATGAAGTTTTTTCTTTTTTTTTCTTTAATTAGATTTATATTTTAAAATAATTACAGGGTGAATTGCTTGTGAAAAGCAAAGAATTAAGCAAAAGAGATCTATTAACTTGCGCTATAGGACAAATTGTGATGGAAAGTGATCTGGCCCAGAATGTGATGCCTGTTGACTTTTATAATTTTAGGGTCAATTACAATTTAAAGAAAACAATAACTATTGCCATCAAAGGATATCATTTGGACATGCCTGAAAAAGTTTTTCATTTTGAAAAAAAATATGTATTCTTTTTATAAAGTTTGAAGTTGATGTTGAATTGTTTCCACAACACGTTTATACAGTGGTTATTAGAGAATCAGGCAAAAAGGAAATCCTTGCAAGATTTGAAGAAGTGAAAGTTAAAATGGATTATTTGAACAAAGTCTTGAGAATAGAAAACAGTCAAGAAATTTACACCAAAGCAGTAAAAAAAATAAAAAAAAATTAAAACTAAAAAAAATAAAAAATAATTAATTTTCTGTTTTTGATAGCTCTTTTTTGAAGACAATAGCTTTCATACATTCGATGAAAATGGTGATGCTATTCATATTGTAAACTATTCAATCAAATTCTTTTTATTTTTAAAAAAACATCATTAGGAATGTTTGTCAAATTTATTGCCAGAAGTCGTTCTTGTTGATCAAAATGCTGCTAAAACAGTTAAATCTCCCATGCCTGGAACTTTGATAAAAGTTTATGCAAAGGTTGGGGATGAAATAAAGAAAGGAGGAATGCTTTGTATTGTTGAAGCTATGAAGATGGAAGTAATTTTTAATTTTTGATTGGTTTTGTGGTGAAATAAGTGTTGTTTAGCATGTTATTAAAGCACCTGACAACATTAAGATTCAGAAATTGAATTTCAAAGAGGGGGTGTTTGTTGAAGCTGGCACAAGTTTAATTGAATTTGAAAAAAGTTAATTATTTTTTATATTAAAATGAAAAAATTTAACATCCAAAATAAAAAGAATTTTTGAATTATTTTATTTTTTTAATTAAATTTTTTCTTAAAAATCAATGTTTTTTTTTTATAAAATCTATTTTTCTTTAAAAAATCTTTAAAATAATTGTTTAACTATTTCTTTGCTGCTGAAATTTTTGTTTTATTTTAATGAGTTTTTATTTTTTGTCGTTGAAATATTTCGTTGTTATTTTTATTATTAAATTTCCGATAAATTAAAATTCGATCCTACATGACTCCAATATTCTTGCATCTAATCAAAAATAAAATTGAAAACAAACCGAAATAAAATGAAATTAAATAATCCATACAGCTTTGGCATATTCGACTTCAAATTTCGACATCATCTTTACAAGTTTATAATATTTCTCTAATTTATCCGACTTTATAAACAAATTAAAAAAATTCTTTAATTTTTCCCTATTTATTACTTTAAATCTATCAATTTCAATATAACCGACAATGACAGTTATTATATCGCAAACAAATTGAACATTTTCTAAATCAGCTTTGGTCTTGTTTTTAAAAATTTAATTCAAAAAAAAATTTGGATTAAAATTATATTCTTTACTGCTGCAATTTGTTTTTCTAAACTGGTGATTTTATCCTCCTTTGTGCCTTTCGAGAAAATACTAGCTATTGAGGTTTTTCCAGCCAATAGCCTTTGTAAATCAAGGTTCAATTCCTTTAATTTCGTCTCTATTTTCTCTTTTGTCACCTCATAGTAATGTTTCTGATTGAAACTTTCTTGGAAAGACTTTGAATTTTTTAGCAAATTTTTTTTATAATAATTAAATCATGAAATGAATAAATAAACAGATTGATCGATATATTATATTATATTATATTATATTATATTTATTACGGCAATGTCATTAGCTTCAGTTCTCAGCATTGTTGACA
>JFJP01013057.1_pt1 | contig 11089 bp, 10 predicted proteins | sample 431651 | NCBI WGS metagenome assembly JFJP01 (sample SAMN02602958, study PRJNA72255) | Microbial mat metagenome, whole genome shotgun sequencing project. | biome: fresh water; feature: sink hole; material: water; isolation source: purple microbial (photo- and chemosynthetic) mats found in... | reverse complement strand
CTACGGCGGCGGCACATCCACTTTACAAACCAAGAGCGAGTTTTGGGCATGGGAACGTACCAAAGGAGACTACTCAGGCACCACCTTGACACTTATCGCGCCGCGAAATCCCTGCTTGGGACGAGCGTGGGTGAGCCTTATTTGCGGGTGAAAAAGTTTTGTCGGTAAAAGGTTAGACAAATCTGCCCCGCTAACCTATAATCAACCAATAAGCCCCGCGGCTGGAACCACGAGGCTTTGAAAATGTACTACGCGATTGGGCGCGCAGTCCATAGGGAGATAATAGCATAATCCTGCCGCCTTCGCAAATCAAATTGTGCGGGCGGTTTTGTTAGTTTGGATTATTGTTATAAATCACACTCTCTGGCGTACATCTACAAATTTGATGTCGTTGCGAATTGCCATCTTTACTCTTTGACGGCGCGGCAATCTTCTTTTAAAACAGGAGATTGCTTCGGCGCACCAGCCCTGACGGGCGGTGAACGCTTCGCAATGACATTTGTACGGTAGAGAGAATTGGAACGGGAGTATTAGAGATGTCTATTGCCTTGGGATTTTACGATGTCTTTTCGTATGCGGTGCCGGGAATGTTTTATTTGTACCTGATAAATGAAGTCCTGCGCATCGCGGGCTGGAAATATATCAACATCATTCAGTTGACGCAAAGCGGCAATGCCGCCCCAAACGCCCTGGTTGTACTATTGCTCGGAATACTCGCCTTTGTAATGGGTCATGTATTTGAAGCCATTCGCTCGACTCTTCTGGATAAAATTCTCTATTTCGGCAGCCGCGACAGGGCGCTCGAAAACTTAAAGAAGCGTCTGGCAAATGCAGATATCAAAGTTGAATTTCATTTCGATGAATGGGCTATTTATCAGGAAGTACTGCGAATTCGAAACCCTGAGGCTGTGATCGAGCAGGAGCGCTTGAAGTCGGTTGCTTTGATGCTTCGGAACTTAAGTTTTGGCGCGTTGATGTTGGCGTTTTTACAATTGTCCGAATTTCTCAACAACTCACAGCAATCTTATCATCTGGTTGTTTGCGGGCTTGCCGTCCTGGCTTCTTATTTCATGTATAGCCGTTCCAAGCGTTTCGATGAGTGGTTTTTTCGCACCGTTTACACACAGGTTTTGGTGTATGGCGGAAACGTAAAAGACATCATACACAACTCCACGCCTGCCTGGAAGGAAAGTGTAAAACTCGAAAAACCACACGAAAAAACAAAGAACGCTTCCCGAAAAAAACCAGAGAATTTTCGCAAATCTATGTAACCCATAATCAGGCGACGGAATCCGCCAGAACATTCCAAGCATCAAGACCGAAGAAAAATACCTCCTCAACTGGAAGGAAGACGAAGCCGATAATGCAGGCTATAAAATTGACAAACACCTGCGTAAATTGTGCGAAAAAAGCCGCCGCCTCGAACTGATCCACAATTTCATGCTCTTCGACGGTGAAACAAAATTACTGGTTCATAGCAGGAAATTCTTCACAAGCCAAATGATAAACAGTCTCTGTTCGCAAAAAACAAGAAAATCCTTCACCACTGAGAACACAGAGAGCACGGAGTTTTTTATGGCTTTCTCTGTGCGCTCCGTGGTGAAATCTCTTTCGGCTTGTCCTAGTTAAGGACAAGTTATCGAAATCCAGTAATTTGGAGAGCGCCCAGCATCATTCCAGGCATAGACACCTACATCGAACGTTGTTCCTGTAAACCACACAAAACTACCTTGATGAGAGGTGGTATTTGCTCCATACGAAGCATCACCATCGGGGGAGTTTACTCCAAAACCCTTCTCGTTATCGGAATTGTCCAACCAGGACACATTAAATGTGTATGTCGCTGTACCGTCACCATTATCCGGACAGGATACTGACGAATTTGTAATGGTAGGTTGATTAGGCTTCGGAATTGGGGTTGCGCTTTTCAGAGGCACAGGGGTATCTGGAACAGGCGGCGCATTGGGCGCGGTTGGGGGTATGGATGTGGACGTAAATGTCACTGCTAAAGTTGAGGCTACCGCACTGGATGTCTTCTTTGTAGGGGTAGGGGTAACTGTAACAGCCGCAACGGATGTAGTCTGAGCAGATGAGGGAGTGCCAACTTCGGTTACAGTGAGAGCGTCGCCGCTGATAGTTGCATACTTACCCCATAACCAGCAGGTTGAGCCACCAGGCATCTTGATAACCCAATAATTGTAGCCTGTATTTTTCCCAACAACTTCTGCCGCCAACCCAACCGGTAACGAGTACACACTGGCATAACTTGTACCCGGTCCTTTGCGACAGTTTGTTTCCACACTCACGGTTACTGTTACAGCAGTAGGTGCGGATGTGGCAGTACCTGCCGCACCTGCTACAGGTTGATCCACAGCGGTTGGGGTAGGCGAATTTACAACACCCGGATCGGCAGGGTTTTCAACAACAACGGCGCCAAGGGTTGCCACCTGTTCACCTTGTTGGAGCAATTGAGCCTGAGCGGTAATCGTTGCCGCAAGGTTCGGTTCTTCCACGACCTGAATATTTTCAAGTCCACAGGCGAGCATGGTAAGAATAAGGACTATGGATAAAAGGATTGTCTTATTTCTCTTGCTCATTTTTGTTTCTCCTCGAATAAAATTTTACAAAGTAAGATGTGAGTGACAGAGCAATACCGATATTCAATTTTGATGCGATCCTTTCCGCCTTCCACGTAAATTTGCTTTCTGCTATTTGCGTGGAGTGGATGCCCGCAAAATTTATTTCGGCTTTATGGCTTTTTATTCCCCAACAATTCACTCTATTTTCATGTAAATAGTCGTATTCAACAATAGGAAAAAAGTCAGTTACTACACGCCTCGACCGTATCTGCCACAATTTGTTTGAAAAGGATAAATCCGAGGTCAAATCCAAACTGGTTGGCGCACTTATCCAATTTCTATTTTGGAATTTTCAATGAAGAATGTGTCGCCCAGAAGGTATATTAGATTTCATTATTGAAAGGAACATAAATTCAGCGGGGATAGCGCAATAAGTCAGTAGAGGGGAAGTCAACTCAAAAAAAGCGAGAGAGCAACTCAAAAAGATAACGACACCTTCGTATCAGATAATGTGATTGGAAGAATCCAAATCTGAAAACGGAGGTGTCGTGATGGAAATTGTATCGTATTGTTCATCAAGAGGGGTGATGCGATTTGCCTGCGCGAAAGCAGGCTGCGCAGACTGCATGGAAGCATTGCTGTACGAAAACAGAGGGTTAGTATGGGTGATGGTCACCAAGCAGTTTCCGGGTAACGCGGATTATGCAGATCTGCTGCAAGAGGGGCGGATCGGGTTATGGCGGGCAATAGAAAGATATGAACCAGACCGGGGAGTAACATTCGGAAGTTATGCCAGCCTGGTCATTCAACATCAGGTGTGGAGAGCAGTGAAGCGCTCGCAAAAATTGGAAGGCTGGCTGGAAGCAAACTATGTGTGGGATAGTCTGGGCGCACTGCTTTCGATCTGGCAGGAAGAACAGATCCATCAAGCATTGGAAGAGGAATTGGAAGTTCTTCCTACGCTCTGGCGGCAGGCGATTGAATTTCATTATGGATGGTCAGGCGGAGCGCCGCAAACGTTTTCAGAAATAGGGAATGAATTTGGAGTAAGCCGCAGTCGGGTCTCGCAGTTGCATCAACAAGCGTTGAAGATATTAAGATTGCCGGGAATCTCCATCCACTTGCGAACCATTTGCGAGCGACAAGAGCGCAGGCATTATCGCCAGGCGCTGCGGCAAAATCGCGGCAAGAGGGGGCGCAAATGAAAACTGTTTTGATTCCATCAGCGCAGATTATTGAACGCGTTGAAATTTTCAGCAGCCCTTTTCAAAAACTTGAGCGACTATCCCGTGCAGAGTTTGTTGAAAGTCGCGGACTCCCTGCGGCGGAACGTCGCTTGGAACTGCCCTACTTTGTCGAAACGTTTCGTTGGGAAAATATTCAACCGCTCTTGCCGTTGCAATTACCCACACCCGGAAAAGCACACGACTGGATGGGACGTCTGTGTCGTTCATATTATCAGTGGCTGGGAACTGATGATATTGATATTTTGCGCCTCGACGAGTTTGAACTCATGCTGCGCTTGTTCGACTTTGCACCCTGGCGACCGTATTTCGCAGCTCGTTTTCGCAGTCAGTATGGTCCGCCACCTTTCGATCCGCTCAGTCTGGGGTTGGGCATGTTCCTCGCGTATCAACAAAGATGGGATTGGGAACGTCTGGTGGCAGAACTGAAATCACCCACACGCGGACAGGACTACTGCCGCCGATTGGGTTTCAACCTTGATGATTTGCCATCACCTTCCACCTTCCGCGTAGCGTTCAACGAGACCGCATTGGATTGGTTCACTGCCTGCCAAGACAGTCTCATTCAGGGATTGATGGCGTATCAACTCATCCCAACACACAGCACCTTTCCCGGCGATCCAATTGAGCATGGTGTTTCAGTTTCCACCGATTGTCAACTGATCGCCTCGCGCTCGCGGATGGTATGCAGACATCAAGTGCCTGCCTGCTCAGTATCCGCGGTCAAACGTGAGTGTCCCGCAAGGCTGGCAGGCAAGGAAGGCTGCGCGTGCGACACGCCCCACTGTTATGACCACTGCCGCTTCGCCACCTGGCGCGATCCGCGGGCTGCTTATGTCTACTACAGCGGTTCCAATCAGCCCAACAGGACTAACCCCAATGCTTCCAAAGAATCAACCCCGCACGGAAAACATCACTTCGGATACAAGTCCAAAGCATTCAATATTGTTGATGATCGCCTATCGTTGTTCTGGACCATCACGGGTCCTTGTACTCCCGCCAATCGCAATGACCATCTGCTAACCATCCCCGGTTTTGATGAACTACGCAAACGACATCCCGATCTCAAGATCGGCGAGGTACTTGGGGATGCGGGCGAAGGCATCGAGGAAATTCTCCAATTTATTCACGACGATCTTCACGCTTTGCGCACGATCCGCATCCGTCATGCGGAGGGGGATGATGTCCCACTGACTTGCCTCGACCGCGGTTTCGATCAAAACGGTGTTCCGCTTTGTCCACACGGTTATCGCCTCGCCTGCAATGGGCATGATTATCAGCGTCATTCCACGAAATGGGTCTGCCGTCTCAAATGCATTCATCAACCCGATCCTGATATTCCCGGCGCGCATCCTCACATCTCGCGCGAAACTTGCCCTTATGCCGATCAAAATCATCCGCTTGGGTTTTCTCTTTCCACTGCACTAACCTTGCCCAATGGTTCCATACGTTTAGCGCGTGACATGCAAGTTGGTTCTGATACATGGAAATTACGGATGGGCAGACAGTCCTATTCTGAAAGCCGCAATGCCATCCAGGCACGCAGGCAGATCAAACGCGCTCCATCTTTTGGATTATCCAATACCGCAAAATCCATGCTTGTCAGCGATACATTATCTCTGGCGTTCAATCTCACGCGTTTGATCTGTGAAGCCACTCGTCATGCATCTCTTTGCTCCCGTTCGCCTTGACCGCATTTAATTGACGCGTTTCTTTCTACAAAACTTTTCGCTTGCCGGAAAGTTTGTTTCCGCTTGCCTATTTGTCATTTCTACTCATTCATCAAATTCAAATTTTGCATTACAATCCCATTTGGTATTCAACTTTATACTTTCTAAAATCTGACCAACCCATTTTCTGATGCCAGGCGCATTGCTTATCGCTTTCTTTCTTCATTAGAAGGACTTATTGCCAAATCCCCAGCGCATCATTTATCGACAAAATCCCATGTGTGGTCTATACTTAAATGATAAGCCCCGTAGGAGCGAACTCCCTCGAGGCTTTCAAATGGATTACGCGATTCAGGCGCGAATCGATAGTGAGATATGGTTGCACAATCCTACCGCCTTCACAAATTGCGTGGGCGGTTTTTATTGTCTGTCATGCTTGATTCTCCATGTAAAAGCTTTTTGAAATTACAAAGGGATAAAAACGAAATCACGTCCCGCCATCAAACGCAGCGAGGCTGGCGGCGATTTGATCAATATCGAAAACTGACGGAAACTGCGGGAATGGCTGATACCCGCTGGTGATGAATGAAATATAAAAGGAGAAATATATGACAGAAACAAATGTACTTCCATGGGTTGAGGTCAACGAAATGATGGATAATGATTATCGTCAACAAGTGGTCATGGACGCGCTAAGTTACTACCCAAAGGCTTCTTCAGAATTAAATAAATTTGCATTGGACATTCTCAAGAAGACGATCCACATGAATGGATTTCGCTCATTTCAAAGTATCCCGCCTCACATGGCAAAAATACAGGTTGTGAAAGAATTTAAAACAAATGATCTTCTAGCCACAGCGATCATTTGTTTGTGGGCTGAAAAACAACACGAAATTATTGAGACCCTCACGAATGCAGCGCGAGAAGCGAATATTCCTGTAAACGAAAAATGGGACTGGCATGAAGCGCGTCACGGCTTTGTTCAGGGTGAGGATGTGCCAGACCTCGATCAATTAGCCACTAAACTTGCCGCAGAAAAAACAAAGCCTGAATCAGATCATTATCTTTTGGCTGCGTTATGGTTAAGCAACAGTCTTTTTGTCGAACAAGCGCAGGATCAGCAGGTTTAAAAGTTTTTTACCAAAGCGACGAGAAAAAATCTGCGAGATGTGCAGGCAAAAAATAATCCGCGAATACATGCGAGTTGGGGTTTCAGATTAGCAAAAATCCGTGCGTATTCGCGGACAAACAACCTGACCACGCTTGATAAACTCGAAAGAGAAAACAAGCAAGGTTGATCGAAGGCGCCACATTGCGCTTGTTATATTCAGCCAAGGAGAATCAAAATGTCTGACATCAAATACGAAATCATTAAAAAGATCGGTGTGCTTTCAAAATCCGCGTCAAAGTGGACCAAGGAAATCAACCTGATCAGTTGGAACGACGAAGACGCAAACTATGACATCCGCGAATGGTCGCCAGACCGCAAGAAAAGGGGCAAAGGTGTAAGCCTATCGAGGGAGGAACTATCCGCGCTGAAAGAGTTGCTAAATAGATTGGAAATCTAAATAACAAGCAAGTCCGGTGGTTGAAGACAAAACAAAAAGGATGGGTACATGCCAGAAAAACAAATCAAACAAAGCAAGGCGATGAGCGTCAGCAAATCCATATCTCTGCGTAAACTTATCCCATATCTTCTCTTTCAATCAATCCTGCTCGTTACCGCCTGCGCGACAACGCCAGATACGGCAACTTCATCCCTCGCGCTAACAGACTGCACCTTGTCCTCTTCGGGTATGCCGCTTGAGGTATCTGCCAAATGTGGAACGTTGGAAGTTCTTGAAAACCCGTCCAACCCACAAGGGCGTAAGATCAATCTCAACGTTGCGGTTATGCCAGCAATCAGCCGCAGCGCTGAAGCGGAGCCTTTGTTTGTTCTTGCAGGCGGACCGGGACAATCCATCGTCGAAGTGTTCCCAGCCATGTACAGCAGTCTGTATCGAATTCACGAGAAGCGGGATATTGTGTTGGTGGATCAGCGCGGCACTGGAAAATCCAATCCGTTGCGCTGTCTTGATTCGAATGACGAATCTGTGGACGATGAGCAAGCGATTGCATTGCTCAAAGAATGTCCAAAAACACTGGATGCGGATCTCAAATATTACACCACCGATCTTGCTATGCAGGATCTAGATCAGGTGCGCGCCGCTCTTGGGTATCAATCCATTAATTTGTACGGCGTTTCATACGGCACACGCGCCGCACTGACCTACTTGAAGATGTATCCCAAACAAGTTCGAAGCGTGGTGCTGGACGCGGTGGTCGATCCCGCTTTCGTTCTGTATCAGGACGCTGCTCAGGATGGGCAAAAATCTCTGGAATTTTTTCTCTCCCGCTGTGAAGCAGATAAAGACTGCGCGTCCGCGTATCCCAAATTGAGGGAGGAACTTGATTCCATTTTGCAGGATTTGGATAAAACTCCGGCAGTCATCACCATCCCCCACCCCAACACTGCAAATCCGCTGGAACTTACGGTCAGCAAAGCGTTTTTCACCAGCATGATTTTTAACACATTGTATTCGCCCGATCTTGTGGCTCTGCTGCCTTTGAGTATTCATCAGGTGTACACAGAAAAAAATTACGTGCCGCTGATTGCGCAGGCATATCTGCTGGATGGCGGCGTGTACGATGGGATGTTTTACGCAGTCACCTGTTCGGAAGATGCGCCGCTTCTCTCTCCAGTTGAAGCAAAAAAGGCTGGCGCCGAAAGCGTCTTCGGTGACCGCACGCTGGATTTCATCGAAGTGTGCAACGCCTGGACAAAGGGCAACGCGCCGCCCGTTTTGCGCGCGCCGGTCTCTTCCGATGTTCCGGTGCTGATCCTGTCTGGGGAAGCCGATCCGATCACGCCGCCCTGGCACGCTGAACATTTATCCAAGTCTTTGCCAAACAGCCTGCACTTGATCTTCAAGGGCATGGGACATGGGAATATAACCACCGAATGTGCAACGAAGATTATGGATAATTTCATTGAGGGCGCAACGATCAAGGGGCTGGATACGTCCTGCGTAAAAGCCGTCACGCCGCCGCCGTTCTTTGTTGACTTTAGCGGTCCACAGCCATAAAAGGATATATCATGATTGAAGTTCAGAATCTTTCCAAATCATTCGGCAAGGTAAACGCGGTTCAAAACGTATCCTTTTCCGCCGCCAACGGACAGATCACCGGTCTGCTCGGTCCCAATGGCGCCGGAAAAAGTACAACTCTGCGCATGTTGTACACCCTGCTCAAACCAAACAGCGGACTGGCGCGCATTGATGGATTTGACATTAGCCAATCGCCAATTGAAGTACAGACCCGCATCGGCGTTCTTTCAGATGCGCAGGGAATCTACGAACGTCTGACAACGCGCGAAAATATCCGTTACTTTGGTCAACTGCATGGGATGAGTGATCAGGAACTTGAGAAGCGCATGGCTGAATTAATAGTCATGCTGGATATGCATTCCATCGCCGATAGAAGAACAAAGGGGTTCTCCACCGGCGAGCGGCTCAAGGTTGCCATTGCGCGCGCTCTCGTGCATGACCCAGGCAATGTTTTGCTGGATGAGCCAACCAACGGGCTGGATGTCAAAAGCACCCGCGCCATGCGGCAGTTCATCCGCAAACTGCGTGATGATGGGAAGTGTGTGATCCTGACCAGTCACATCATGCAGGAGGTCGTCGCGCTTTGCGATCAGATCGTCATCATTTCGAATGGGGGCGTTGCGGCGCAGGGGACGCCCGATGAGTTGTTGCAAAAAACTGGAAAAGATAATCTCGAAGATGCGTTTATCGAGATCATTGGCACCGACGAGGGATTGGCATGAAGCAGGTCTGGATCATCTTTCAAACAGAAGTATTGGACAACATCCGCGATACGCGCAGTTTGATAATTGGAGTGTTTTTCTCGGCGCTGTTTGGTCCGATCATGATGGGCGGATTGCTGCTCATGATTGGCTCCAGTTTTCGAAAAGACCTGGAGAAGCCGCTGACCCTGCCCGTGCAGAATCCTGAATATGCGCCAACCTTGATTCGATTTCTTGAAAGCCACGATGTGATCACGGTGCCCGCCCCTGCTGATCCGGAAACTGCGGTGAAAGTTGGCGATGTGGATGTGGTGTTGGTCATTCCCGAAAAATTCAGCGAGGAATTTTCTTCAAGCAAACCGGCAACAGTTCAACTGGTTCTGGATAGTTCCAGACAGACTTCGATGGTCAACATTCTTAGGATACAAACTCTGCTGGACGGCTACAACGCATATCTCGGCAAATTGCGGCTTGTCGTGCGCGGCATCAATCCGGAAGTGACAGATGTGATTGCAATTGACAAGGTTGATGTTGCGACACCTCAGACGCGGGTGATGATGCTCCTTTCGATGCTGCCCTATTTCATTATCTTTGGAGTATTCAGCAGTTCATCTTCAATAATTATAGACAGCACTGCGGGAGAACGGGAGCGCAAATCTTTGGAGCCGTTGTTGATCAATCCCGTGCCGCGCAGGGTTTTTGTTTTTGGAAAAATTCTGTCCTCGTTTCCATTTTCCATCGCAAACCTGGCGCTAACCTTGATCGGTTTTGGGCTTGTATTTAATGTCATTCCGCTTGAAAAGTATCTCGGAATGCAGCTCGGTTTGAACGTGACGACCTTGATCTGGATCTTCCTGATCTGCCTGCCGGTGATATATCTAGCCAGCGCGATTCAGATCGTGGTGGCATCGTTCGCGCGCACACCGAAAGAAGCAGGAAATTACCTGCCATTTATTGCGCTTATCCCGTCCCTGCCGGGGTTGGCGCTTGCTTTCTTTCCGGTGAAATCAAACCTGTGGCTGATGTTGATCCCGACATTTGGGCAGCAATTATTGATCAATCAATTGCTGCGCCTTGAGCCGATCAGCGCCTGGAATATTATCACCTCGGTGTTGGCGACCTTGTTGGTTTCTGTTCTCTTCACATGGCTGGGCATTCTGCTCTACAAGCGTGAGCAAGTGATGTTTAGGGGCGGCTAAAACCTGGATGGAAAGGCGGACAAGATGATGATGCATGACACTCCTCTCACCAGTCTTTGGTTTGTTTTTGGAAATAATACCTTGGCGAGAAAAAATGTTAGACAAATCCCCGCGTCTAGTCTATACTCAACAAAGAAGCCCCGCGGAACGGCAATCCCGCGAGGCTTTAGAAATGGACTACGCGATTCAGGCGCGAGTCGATAGGTGATAATAGCACAGTCCTACCGCCTTCGCAAATCAAATTGCGTGGGCGGTATTTTTATATAAAAAACGCAAATGTCGTCATCCACCTCCTCCAACTTTTTTTACTTACAAGTTTGCGATGAGCAGCTTGTATTTTTAGGCGCATTGGCGGAAAAGTATGTTGCAACAAAGATGGGGACGCATCAGACTGAAAAAGAAGAAAGCCAATATGAGTTGTTGCGCCGCTTGCGGGATGAAAATGTCTTGCCACGAGATATTTATCAATTGTTTGGCGAAGTCCAAAGAGTGGGGAATGTTACCAATCACGCCACCCAAGGCGATTCTTCAACTGCTCTCAACGTCTTAA
>JFJP01012405.1_pt1 | contig 11089 bp, 9 predicted proteins | sample 431651 | NCBI WGS metagenome assembly JFJP01 (sample SAMN02602958, study PRJNA72255) | Microbial mat metagenome, whole genome shotgun sequencing project. | biome: fresh water; feature: sink hole; material: water; isolation source: purple microbial (photo- and chemosynthetic) mats found in... | reverse complement strand
GGCGGGAAAGATCAACAGTTGTACCGTCTTTGAGCGAAAAAACCTCCACAGTCTCATCCACGTCGTTGTCAACAGTCACATTGCTGATGCGGGAACGCGCGGCATGGCGTGTCAGCCCTTTCTTTACACTTGCCAAAATCTGGGCGGGAGACGCGGGTTTTAGCAAATAATCATGAATGCGTAAGCGTAAAGCCTGAATGGCGGTTTCGGTTGAGCCAAAAGCAGTCAGCAGGATTACTTCTGTTTCGGGCGAAATTTGGTTGATAACCTGCACAACCTCCAGCCCGTCCATGCCGGGCATGCGTAAATCTACGATCATCAAATCAGTGCGGACAAATTCGACTGCCGCCTGACCATTGGGAGCAGATGTTACGTTGTGTCCCTCCAGCTTAAGGATGTCTGTCAGGGATTGGCGCGCAACGGGTTCATCATCAACCACCAGAATATTGGACTTCATTGTTATCCTCCTATCGGTAAAAATATACGAAAACAAGCGCCGGGACCGCGTTCGGGGAGTAACTCCAACGTGCCTCCATGCGCTGTAATTATATTGTAACTCACTGTCAAACCCAAGCCTGTCCCCCCATCTTTGGTACTAAAGAATGGCTCGAAAATATTTGCCTGTTTTTCTAGGGGAATGCCGGTGCCGCGGTCTTGAAACATGATTTCTATGCCGCCTTTCAAAGGACGGGTTGTGATGTTCAATACCCCGCCGTCGGGCATGGCGTCTACTGCGTTCAGGATTAAATTGATGAACACCTGCTGCATTTGGCTTCCAACTGCCTTGATGGTTGGAATTGTCCCGATGAAATCAACAATAATTTTGACGTTCGATTCTGAAAGCTGTTTAGACATCAAGTTTAAGATATATTGCAGCATTTCGGCAAGGTCAACTTTTTCGAGAGAGGTTGCGCCAGGGCGGTAGAAGTCTAACATGCGGCGAACCGTAACGATCAACCGTTCAAGCTCGGTACGGGCAAGACCAAAATATTCGTCGCGTTTTTCCTGCGGCAGATCCTGGCGTCCTGCAAGGTGCAGACAGTTCTGAACAGCCTGCAATGGGTTATTGACTTCATGCGCAATGGATGCGCTCATCCGTCCTGCGGCAGCCATTTTTTCAGCTTGCAGTAATGCCTTTTGAGATTCTTCGACCTTGCGGACATAGTCTAGCTGTTCGGCATATAGGCGGGAGTTTTCCAATGCGACGGCAGCCTGACGCGCGAGGATCTGAAATAGCTCCAGGTCTGATTCGCGCAGTGGCGGCTCGTTTGTGGTGCGGGCGGCACACAAGACCATCCGAAGGTTTGGGCGGAGAATCGGCACTAGGATAACAGCGCCCAGATTGAGGGCGGAGAGGTTTTTTCTCAGGGATGGGTCGCCAGGTCCATTCGCGTTAATCAGCATGGTCGAGGATGAGTCGTCTACGCGGGTAATCAAATCAAAAAAAAGTTTTGGAAGTTCTTTTCCGCGTGAGGCGAGCAGCGAAAATTTTCCATCTTTTTTTTGATAGCAGGCGGCGTACGAACATTGCAGATGTAAACAAATGGCATTGATGATAAGGTCGAGCAGCGGCTCGCGGCGCGTTTCAGAAAGCAGGGATTCTGTGACAGAGAACAGTGGGCGCAATGCCTGGGTGCGGGCGGCGTCGCGCTTTTGCTGGCTGTCGGCGAGGGCGAGTTTGACGGCATCAACCAGTTCGCTGCCTTTGCTAAACGGTTTGAGGATGAGACCATCCACTCCCTGCCGTAAGGCTCGAATGGCGGTTTCAACTGTTCCATGACCGGTCATGATGAGCATGGCGGCATCAGGTTGCAGTTGTTGCGCGTGCTGGATTACTTCAAAGCCATCCACTTCGGGCATACGAATGTCTACCAGCAGCAGGTCAATTTTATTATCTTTTAGATAATTAATAGCTTCACGCGGGCTGGTTTGGGTTTCGACGTTGTAGCCGGCGCGCGTGAGAAGTCGTTTGCACAAAAGGGCAATGCCGGGTTCGTCGTCAACTACAAATACGATGGGCGTTTCCATGTTAAATAGGCAGCCAGACAGAGAATGTTGAGCCTTTCTTTGGCTCGCTTGAAATTTCGATGATTCCACCGTGATCGGTGACAATGCCGTATGTTACTGAAAGTCCCAAGCCTGTACCGCCGCGATCTCCTTTTGTGGTGAAGAATGGTTCAAAGACTCGACCTTGGTCTGCGGGTTGAATGCCGATACCGCTATCTTTGACAGCCATGATGACTCCGTTGCGGTCTTCGCGCGCGGCTGTTTGGGTATTGACAAGAAGTTCGCCGCCCTTGGGCATGGCTTGCAGGGCGTTGTGAATCAAGTTGAGCAGGACCTGTTTCATTTGATTATGGTCAATGGAAACCCATGGCAGTTTTTTATCAAGTTGGAGGGTGAGGCTGACGCCATTGGTTTGGATCAGATGCCTGGTCAATGCAATGACATCATTGACAACTTCGTTCAGGTCGGCTCGGATGCGGGTTCGTTCGCCCTGGCGCGAGAAATCCAGCAGGCGGCGAACAACATCACTGGCGCGGTGCGCTTCGCGCGAAACCATTTCCAATTCGTCACGGTATGCAAAATCGAGCGGTAAATCTTCCAACACGAGTTCTGAAAACCCTGTGACCGTGGTCAGTGGGTTATTTAATTCGTGGGCAATGCCTGCCGCCATTTCGCCGACTGCGGCAAGTTTGGCTGCCTGGATCAATCGATTTTCTGCGGAGCGCTGCGCTTCCATGCGCGCATTTAATTCTATCTCAATGGCTCGCAACTGACGGATGGTTTCCTGCAATTTTTGATATTGGTTTGCGCTGGTAATAACCGAAGTGAGAATACCGGCAAGAGACTCGATCGAGATCAGGTCGTTGTGTGAAAATGCGTTTTGCTCGCGGCTTTCTACATCAATGATTCCAAGAATATTTTCGCCGTCCTTCAAGGCTACGCATATTTCGGACCGCGCCTCCCAACCATTGAGCGATACATGCATTTTCTCTTGTCTTGTGTCGTTGATCAAAATACTTTCGCCGGTTCGGAATACATACCCCGTGACGCCATTGCTGGCAAGGAATTCACGACCTGCAAGCGCGCGGTTAACAACTTCAGACTGTGTGCCGCCGATGCCCTGAATAAATTTATTCTGTTCGTTATCCATCAATAAAATGGCGGCTAACTCGTATTTGAAATATTGAGCCACCAAATCAGCCGAGATGGAGGCGACTTCTTTTTTATCAGTCAAGCCGATGACTTGCTGCACCACTTCGTGGATCAAGCCGAGGCTGCGGGCGCGTCCTTCGGCTTCTTCACGCAGCCGTGTATATTCGATCAAACCTGCCAGATGGCTGGCGATGACCACCATTAAATGTTCGTCATATTGACTGAAAGCTTCGGCGCGCAAGTTTTCAATAATCAATACGCCAATGCCTTGTCCGCGATATTTTAGCGGGACAATCAACATGGAACGCGCGCCCTTGTTCAAAGGCACAAACCCTTCCTTGAGCGTATCTACAATACGGCGCGCGCGCCCATCCTTTAGCATGTGCTGAATGGAATGCCCAGCAAGCGACGCGCTGATCACGTTTAACTTTCCTTCAAACATGCGGTAGTCGCGTAAGATGCGCCCGTCGCTGGAGCGAAGAAAGAGCGCGATTAATTCAGTGTTAAATGCGCGCGAGAGCAAGCCAAACACACGCCGCGCAATTTGATCCAAATTTTGGGCGGAGGAAATTGTAAGCACGAAGTCGTTGAGCAAGCCAAGCCGCCGCAAATGAGCCGCCATTTCAGAAAATGTGACCAACACCTCGACCGAAGGCGAAACGCGCGATGCCAGTTCGCGCAACAATCCCAACTCGCTGCGCGAAAATTCCTTTTGCCGCCAAAGGGTCACAACCCCAATCAGCCGCTGACCAATGACCAGCGGCAGGCAGAGCCAAACTTTGGTACCAGACTTGAGCGAACCGTAGGGAAGATTATCCCAATTGGGCTGTTCGTGCGTGATGACCACGTCAGACAAAGAGCGATTCACGCGGCGGAGAATTGGATTCTCCTCGATCAGCATGGACACGCCTTTGGCTTTTGTGTCGTTCCATTCGGCTTGAATATCCAAAGACTCGCCGCGGCGAATTGCCAGCCACGCGCCCTGACAGGTGGATAGTTGAACGAACGCGCCCAATGTCTTTTCGATGGCGAGAGGCAGGTCAGACGAAAGCCCAGATTGCAGATCAGGAAGAAAGGGTTGATTGGAAGAAGCAGAGGAACCCGACAGAAGCGATGTGACTAATTTCCAAATGCGCTGGGCGTCTGTAGATTGTTTATCTGCGCCAACCAAGATGGCTTGCGAAGACCCCGCAATTGGAAAGGTGAAGATACGTTTGGCTTCGAGGTTGCTTCCTTCGGGATTTGAACTAGAACGTGAATACCCCCCGCTTAACGCGCCGCACAGCCAGGCATCAATGGATGGTCTCGCCATGATGCTCATCAACTCATTCTGCGCCGATTTGTTGAGATGATACGCAGCGCGCAACAACCACGCTCCGCCAACGCGCTCAGCCAGAACAGCCCAAACGGCTGAAGAGAGTTGTGCTGCATCTTTGAGTATGGATTGAATGCTGCTATCTGTTTGCATGACTGTGCTTCAAATTATACCCGCTCCCTCACGCCGAACTTCCAAAACTTTAGCAGAAGAACTTTTCAAACGCGAAGAACAACATTGATCCCCACTCTCTTTTTTCTTGTGTACTTCGCGTTATAGGGTTTTTCCATCGGCTACAGAAAATCCCAACAAAGAACGTTAGCCAGAGATACTGCCCAGTTCTCCAGAAGCGCCCAGCCAGCCAAGCATGACAACAAAGTAGGCAATCACACAACAAATTGAAATCACCGTCAGCCCAATTTGGATCCAACCCATCACGATCCCTGCGGTTGCCATGCCGTCACCTGAAGTCGTCGGCGGCACGGAACGGGTTTCCTTGCGCGCCGCATAGCCTGTCAAAATTGCAACAATGCTGGCGATAAAAGGGAACACTGTAAATCCCAATATTCCAGCAACCAGACTGATGATCGCCAAGGTGCTGGAAGGCAGAATGTTATTCGTATTTTGCGGGTTATTTTGCTCGTACATTATTTATCTCCTTTATGTCATAACTCGATGCTATTCAATAGCGCTTTCAACGCCAGCAATTCTTCTTTTGACAGGGTCACACCCTTGCCCATCTTAACCCCATCAGGCGCCCAATCGCGGATATCATACTTCGGCTCGCGGTCATTCCAACTGATCAGGTTGAGTTCCTTCGCCCAACCCGATGCAGATTTGGACACCACCCCAACTTTTTGGACGATTTCAAATTTGATTTCAGACATTGCTTCTCCTTAAGGATAATACTCAAATCACATGAATTTTTCGGAGTCTATCAAGGTCAAATTGCATTCCCGATTTTTACCAAGTATACCCGACGCATTCTGATGCGGGATGAATAACTTGACAGAAAGTTACCTAACTGCGTGGCTTTTTTGGTAAACCGCCAATTAGACAATCACTGTTCAACTATAACAAGAGAAGCGTTCCACCCAAATGGTAAAATACATAAATGACAACCCTTACTATCATCGGCGGCGGATTGGCAGGCAGTGAAGCCGCCTGGCAATCTGCCCAACGCGGACTAAAAGTGCGGCTGTACGAAATGCGCCCATCTACCCCAACAGGCGCGCATCTCAGCAGTGATCTCGCCGAACTAGTCTGCTCCAACTCACTTGGCTCCAACCTGCCTGACCGCGCCTCTGGCGTACTAAAAAACGAACTCAGATATTTGAATTCAATGTTACTCGAATGTGCCGAAGCCTCTGCGCTCCCCGCAGGCGCGGCACTGGCGGTTGATCGTGAAGCCTTTGCGCGTTTAGTTACCGAAAAAATTCAAAGTCACCCAAACATTGAAATTGTCCGTGAAGAGGTGACGGATATTCCGCAAACGCCCGCCATCATTGCCAGCGGACCACTCACCTCCGCGAGTCTCTCGCAATCTATCGCAAAACTAAGCGGCGAAGAGCATCTCTTTTTTTTCGACGCCATCGCGCCCATTGTCCACGCCGAATCAATCAACATGGAAATTGCCTTTCGCGCCTCGCGCTACAACAAAGGCGAACAGGATGAGGGCGACTACATCAACTGCCCATTCACGAAGGATGAATATTACGCCTTTGTCAGCGCCCTGCAAAATGCCGAGCGCATTGAATTGCGTTCATTTGAAGATGCGATTCTCGCGGGTGTAAAGGCAGGGCAATTCTTTGAAGGCTGTCTGCCCATCGAAGTCATCGCAGAACGCGGGGTTGATTCGCTTGCATACGGTCCCATGCGCCCCGTCGGACTTCGTGACCCGCGCACAGACCGGCGCCCATACGCGGTCGTACAACTCCGCCAGGATAATCTGGCAGGCAGTCTTTACAATCTCGTCGGCTTTCAAACCAACCTCAAATTCCCCGAACAAAAACGCGTTCTGCGTATGATCCCCGGTCTCGAAAATGCCGAGTTCGAACGATTCGGTCAGATGCATCGCAACACCTTCATCGCCTCGCCAAAACTTCTACGCCCCACCCTTCAGCACATCACCCGTGATGACCTTTTATTTGCAGGTCAAATTACCGGCGTCGAAGGGTATATGGGCAATATCGCCACCGGACTATTGGCAGGCATCAATGCCGCGCAACTGCTCGAAGGGAAAAATCCGCTCGTCCTTCCACGCGAAACCATGCTTGGCGCGCTTTGTCATTACATCACCCACGCCGACCTAAAAGATTTCCAGCCTATGAAAGCCAACTTTGGAATTCTCCCCGCATTGGTTCTTGAAAAAAGAACGGGCAAGCATGAACGCGGTCAACTTTACGCAAACCGCGCCAGTGATGTATTACAGCAATATATCTCTGGAGTCCAGCAGCTTGCAGTTGAATCTACACAGGGCTTATATAAAAATGACTAGACGAACAGCCACCATTTATTTGACATTCATTGGGATTTTGCTGATTCTCACCCTGGGATTGTATGCCGCCTCCTTTGCCCACCGTCAGCTTGATTCGGTTTCCTTTGACAGTTCTCACGCCTATGCCGACGTGCAAACACAAGTCAGCTTCGGTCCAAGAATTCCAGGGACAGAAGGTCACGCCCAAATTATCGAGTGGCTTCGCGCCGAGTTGGAATCAGCAGGCTGGCTGGTCGAAGTACAACAAACTGAACGCATGGGACACCCCATCTACAACATCATCGCCAAAAGAAATGCCGAACCCCCGCAGATCATTCTCGGCGCACATTACGACACGCGCATGATCGCAGATCACGACCCCGACCCTGCCAAACAAACCGAACCCGTACCCGGCGCAAACGACGGCGCATCGGGCGTAGCTGTTTTGCTTGAACTAGCACGCGCCCTGCCCGATGACACCACCCCTGTCTGGCTGGTATTCTTCGACGCCGAAGACAACGGACGCATCGAAGGTTGGGATTGGATTTTAGGTTCGCGCGCCTTCGCTGAAGAAATCCCTGTCAAACCGCAAGCAGTCGTCATCGTAGATATGATCGGCGATGCAGATTTGAATATTTATCTTGAAAAAAATTCCAACATCCCCATTCGCACCGAAATATGGTCAACCGCCGAAAAACTTGGCTACGGCGACAAATTCATCAACGAAGAAAAATTCAGCATGTTGGATGACCACACCCCCTTCCTCGAAGCCGGCATCCCCGCTGTAGACCTAATTGACTTTGACTATCCCTACTGGCACACCACACAAGACACGCCCGACAAAGTCTCCGCCGAATCTCTGCAAGCCGTCGGAGACACCCTTTTGCATTGGATCATGGAATAATGGAGTCAAACGCTGCGCATCCTGGCTTTTGACACGCATGAGCAAATGACCGAAGCCGTTAGACTCTGAAAAATATGGTCAAAAGTTCAAACAAGGCGTAAACTAAAGCAAATGACAATACACGACTCGCTACAACAGATCCGCACACAATGGACCGAACGCATCTCGCGCGAACTCGCGCACGGAGAAGGCGTACGCACCGGCTTTGTGGAACAGTTGGAACGCTTTTACGACCTGCTTGAACAGACCGTCATCACAGGCGACACCGCCTGGCTCGACCCGATTCTATACGACTGGGGACACTCGCCCACCGAAACCAACCTGGAAGAAGGCGGGTATGAAGTATCGTTCATCATCAATCGCATAACCGCCCTAACCATCGGAGTAACACGCGAAAACCTCGGCGAAAAAGATGCCCTGGAATTAATTGCAGCGGTCATCCCCATCTTCACACACAGTTTAAGCGTCGTTGTCCGCTATGAAATGGAGACGCGCGTGGCGCATATCTCCAACGAGTTGAACAAAACGCAAGACAAACTTCAGCAATTGGATCGCCACAAGTCCAATTTTATTTCAGTAGCGGCGCATGAACTAAAAACGCCACTGACCCTCATCGAAGGCTACACCACCATGATGGTAGATATGGTCGAACAGTCGGGACAGTCGCCCATTGATAGTATGCTAAAAGGCGTAAACACAGGCATCATGCGCCTGCGCCAGATCATTGACGACATGATTGACGTCTCATTAATTGACAATCATTTATTAACCCTCAACATCCAGCCAATATGGATCAGCCACTTATTAAACCTGCTGAATAACGAACTAAAAAAAGCCGTCGCCAGCCGCAAGCAAACATTGGTCATCAATCAATTTAATGGAAATGACTTAATGATCTACGGTGACACCGAACGGCTTTATCAGGCGCTGCACAATGTCGCGGCGAATGCAATCAAATACACGCCCGACGGAGGCACGATCACAATAGATGGGCAGTTGCTGCCCGGCTTCGTTGAGATCACAGTCACTGATACAGGCATCGGCATCTCTGCCGAAAATCAAGCCTTGATTTTCGAGAAATTTGGTCAACTCGGCAGAACCGACCTGCACTCCAGTGGAAAAACAAAATTCAAAGGTGGTGGTCCCGGCTTAGGGCTGCCCATCACCCGCGGCATCATCGAAGCGCACGGCGGCACAATTTGGGTTGAATCAGACGGATATGACGAAGTAAAATTAAAAGGTTCGACCTTCCATATCTTATTCCCTACACGCACCGAAGCAACTGATCCTGTGATGACAAAGTTCTTCGGCGCATTTGAACAAAAAAAACAAGAAGTAGAAACGGAAACCAGTGGCAAAGAAATTCCCCCAACCAACAACCCCTCCTCGTGAACGCGCCTTTCTCGTCGGCGTTGAAATCCGCGGCAACCAACAACTCCTCTCGCTTGAAGATTCTCTTGCAGAGCTTGCGTTGCTTGCCGATACCGCAGGTGTAGACGTAGTCGGCGAACTCACTCAAAAACTGGATCGCCCCCACGTTGTAACCTACATCGGACCCGGCAAAGTAGAGGAATTGATAGCTCTTGCAGAAGAAACCCTCGCCGATGTAGTCATCTTCGACGATGAACTTTCGCCGCGCCACCAGCGTGAATTGCAAAAAGCACTCGGCAACACCCTGCGCCTGATCGACCGCACCGCGCTCATTCTGGATATTTTTGCCCAACACGCGCACACCAGCGAAGGCATGTTGCAGGTGGAACTGGCGCAATACGAATACAACCTGCCGCGCCTGACCCGCGCCTGGACTCACCTCGAAAGACAAGCTGGCGGCGGCGGCGGACGAGCTGGTTCAACAGGCGGCGTAGGCTTGCGCGGTCCCGGCGAAACTCAACTGGAAGTGGACAAACGCGCCATCCGCAAGCGCATCACCCACATTAAACGCGAGCTTGAAAAAGTGGAAGCGCACCGCACACGGTACCGCGCGCAACGCAAACGCTCGCGTATTCCCACTGTTGCCATTGTTGGCTATACAAATGCAGGCAAGTCCACACTGCTGAATCAGATTTCGAGGTCAGATGTATATGCCGCCGATCAGCTATTTGCAACACTTGACCCAACCACCCGCCGCGTGCAGTTGCCAGGCGACGATCTAGCGTTGTTCACCGATACCGTCGGCTTCATTCAAAAACTTCCTACCGCGTTAATTGCCGCCTTCCACGCCACGCTGGAGGAAATTGCAGAAGCTGACTTATTGCTGCACATCGTTGATATTTCCCACCCCAACGCGCTCGATCAATTCCGCTCTGTGCAGGAAACCTTAGCCGAAATTGATGCCGACCATATTCCAATGGTCACAGCGTTGAATAAATCTGACCTGTTGCAACACCCCGAACAAGCGCGCGAAATTTTAAAAGATTTCCCCAAGTCCATTTCCATCTCCGCCATCGAAGGCACTGGCATCAAAGACCTGTTGCACTTGATTCGAGAAGAGCTATTCGAATCGTACAGCCCAATCCATGTAAGACTCCCATATAAACAGGGCGCCTTGATCTCGCTATTTCATGAACTGGGACAAGTGGAGCGCGTGGAACACGAGCGCGGCGGCATGGTTATGCAGGGACGCATCCCCGGCAGGCTGTTGGCGCAATTTGCCGCCTGGCATGCAAAACCAATCGAGGCGCGTGAAACGCTGGATAACTTTGAAGAAGACAATGATTTGGAAGAGGAATAATGTCAAAATTTTTAGATCGCATGTCTGAATTTCTGGCGCATCGAAAGGGCTTACTCCCAATCATCGGTCTGATTTTGATTCTGATTAACCTGGTAATTCAGTTCATTTTCCCCGGTAATTTTCTGGCGACCACCAACCTATTCCTACACTTTGGGTTGATCGTTGCGATCTTCGGCTTGATGCTGTCCTGGGCTTTATAAGGCAGTCTGCAAGAGTACTTTCAAACACAGGCGCACAAAAATTTAATAGGCAATTTTTTAGACAGTTTCTCGTATCATCTCAAAAAGTCGGGGTGAGTGAGACTTCGGAAGCCTGCTGTGTGCCCCAAAATGTTGAGAAGATACAGTTTCTCACCCATCCAGCGGAGATTTGACGGCAAGTCCGCCGCGTTGGAGGACATGAGTGTAGATCATGGTGGTTTTTACATCTTTGTGCCCGAGGAGTTCCTGGACAGTGCGAATGTCGTATCCGTTTTGCAGAAGGTGGGTGGCGAAACTGTGTCTG
>JFJP01036416.1_pt1 | contig 11090 bp, 9 predicted proteins | sample 431651 | NCBI WGS metagenome assembly JFJP01 (sample SAMN02602958, study PRJNA72255) | Microbial mat metagenome, whole genome shotgun sequencing project. | biome: fresh water; feature: sink hole; material: water; isolation source: purple microbial (photo- and chemosynthetic) mats found in... | reverse complement strand
CTCGCGATCGGCAATCCCTTCGGTCTCCAGCGGACGCTCACCACCGGCATCGTGTCGGCCCTCGGCAGGCCCATCCAGACCGAAGCGGGCACCATCATAAAGGACATGATCCAGACCGACACGGCCATCAATCCGGGAAACTCGGGAGGACCGCTCCTCGACACCCAGGGACGCATGATCGGCATCAACACGATGATCTACTCGACTTCGGGAAGCTCCGCCGGCATCGGCTTCGCAATCCCGGTCAACACCGCAAAGCGCGTCGTCTCCGAGCTCATCCAGTTCGGCAAGGTGCGCCGCGGCTCGATCGACGCGGAGCTCGTCCAGCTCAACGCCTCGATCGCGAGCTATGCGCGCCTCTCCACCGAAAAGGGACTTCTCGTGTCGCGCATCGGCAGCGGCAGCAACGCCGAAAAAGCCGGTCTCAAGGGCGGTTCCGACGCGGTGCGCTACGGCTCGAGCCGGAACAGTTCGGTCATCTATCTCGGCGGCGACATCATCACGTCCATAGCGGGAAACCCGGTCGAAAGCCTTACCGACTATTATTCGGCCCTCGAATCCAGGAAACCGGGCGAAACGGTGGAACTGACGGTGCTTCGGGGCAAGCAGCAGATATCGCTCAAGATAACGCTCGCCGAACGCACGAACTGAACGAATAACAAGGAAGGCACATGAGACCGTTTACCGTTGTCTCGGAATACGAGCCCGCAGGCGACCAGGCCGAGGCAATCAAGGCGCTCGCCGGCGGACTCAAGGCCGGGGACCGTTTCCAGACCCTCAAGGGCGTCACCGGCTCGGGAAAGACCTTCACGATGGCGAAGATCATCGAAGAGGTTCGCCGCCCAGCTCTACCGCGAGTTCAAGAGCTTCTTCCCGAACAACGCGGTCGAGTACTTCGTCTCGTATTACGACTATTACCAGCCGGAAGCCTACGTGCCCTCGCGCGACCTCTACATCGAAAAAGACGCGTCGATCAACGACGAGATCGACCGGCTCCGCCTAGCTGCAACTTTCAGCCTGATGGAACGCCGCGACGTCATCGTCGTGTCGACCGTGTCGTGCATCTACGGCCTCGGCCTGCCCGAATCCTACCGCGACATGCGCATCCAGATCGAAAAAGGCAGATCCCTCAATCCCGACGAGCTCAAGAAAAAACTGGTAGCCCTCCAGTACGAGCGGAACGACGCGGTCCTCGAGCGGGGCCGCTTCCGCGTGAAGGGCGACGTGCTCGAAGTCTACCCCGCGTATCTCGAGGAGGCGTACCGCATCGAGTTCGACTGGGAGGACATCACGCGCATCAGGCGCTTCAACCCGATCTCGGGTGCGGTTACGCAGGATTACGACGAGCTTTCGATCTACCCGGCCAAGCACTTCGTCATGAAGGAAGACGCGATCCCGAACGCCCTCGCGCGCATCAGGGAGCAGCTCGACGAACAGCTCGAGCGCTTCAGGATACAGGGAAAGCTCTTCGAGGCCGAACGCCTGAAGACCCGTACCGAGTACGACCTCGAGATGCTCTCGGAAATGGGATACTGTCCCGGCATCGAGAACTATTCGGCGCCGATAGCGGAGCGCAATCCCGGCGAACCGCCCTCCACCCTCTTCCATTATTTCCCCGACGACTTCCTTCTTTTCATGGACGAAAGCCACGTGACCTTCTCGCAGATAGGCGCGATGTACGAAGGCGACCGCTCGCGCAAGCAGAACCTCGTCGACTTCGGTTTCCGCCTGCCCTGCGCGATGGACAACCGGCCGCTCAAGGCCTCCGAGTTCGAGGCGATGCTCAACCAGGCCATCTTCGTGTCGGCGACACCCCGCGAGGAGGAGATCAAGCGCTCCACCCGCGTCGTCGAGCAGGTCATCCGCCCGACGGGACTTTTGGACCCGGTGGTCGAAGTACGTCCGAGCGAAGGACAGATGGAGGACATCTACCGGGAGATCAAGCTGCGCGTCGAGCGCGACGAGCGGAGCCTCATCCTCACCCTTACCAAGCGCATGGCCGAGGACCTGACGGACTATCTCGTCGGTCTCGGGCTCAAGGTGAAATACATCCATTCGGAAGTGGAGACGATCGAGCGGGTCGAAATATTGAAGGGCCTCCGCATGGGGGAATTCGACATCCTCGTCGGAATCAACCTCCTCCGCGAAGGCATCGACCTCCCCGAAGTGTCGTACATCGGCATCCTCGACGCCGACAAGATCGGCTTTTTGCGGTCGACGACCAGTCTCGTGCAGATCATCGGCCGCGCCGCGCGAAACCAGAACGGCATGGTCGTCATGTACGCGGACCGCATGAGCGACGCGATGAAGACCGCGATCGACGAGACCAACCGGCGGCGGAAAATACAGGAAGACTGGAATACCGCGAACGGCATGACCCCGACGACGATCAAGAAGAAGATAAACGACATCCTGACGCGCCAGGCGGAGATCAAACAGGAAGGAGCCGCCACCGAGACGAGCGTGCTCGTCAACAGCTTCAACCTCCTGATGCCGACCGAGCGGAAGAAACTCGTCAAGCTGCTCGAACAGCAGATGGGCGAATACGCCGAGCTTCTCCAGTTCGAGGAAGCCGCGACCATCCGGGACAAGATCGCCGAAATCAAAAAAATGGATTGAACGCCTATTTCAGGAGCTGCGACAGCTGGTGGTCGAATTCGGCCCCGGAGAGCGATCCTGCGAGGAAGAGTTTTACGAGCTCGCGGATCTCGACGGGGAATTTCTTCCAGTACACGGTCGTCCATGACATGCTTCCGCCCGAATATTCCACGAACTGGCATATCATCCCGTACATCGCGTCGGGCGGCACCCCGTTGATCAGACCCTTCCGGGCAAGGCCCGAATACCGGTCTGCAGGAGCGGGGACGGCTCCTTCGGGCGAGGTCAGGACCTTTCCCTTTTCGTTCATGGCCATGTATTGGGGAATCCAGGCGTCGATGAGCTCCTCCATCTGTTCCTGCGAAAGCTCGGGAGCTTCCTTTCGGATCATGTTGGCGGCGAATTCGCGGAAGGTGTTGCGGATGCTGTCCATGCTCGAATTGATCGAATCCTGGACCGCGCCGCTCATCTGCCGGGCTGCCCGCCCCGGATCGAGCGAAATGATGCCGGTGCTGGCGGAAAGGTCCTTTCGGCGCCGCTCGACGGCGGCTTCGAGGGCGTCAATCTCGCGGAGGGTGCAGCGGTTCAGGACATAATCCAGGACGGCCATGAGTTCGGACTGCTTTCCGGTTTCTTTCATCCCGTAAAAATACCCTTTTCGTCCGTTAAGCGCAAGTTCCGGACGGAAATCGCATTCCCGGCGCCAAACACTTGCAATTGGCACGCCTTCACTTTATCCTCAATAGCAATGGAACTGGAAATTTTGGGCTCGGGCACCAGCCACGGCGTGCCGGTAATCGGCTGCGACTGTGCGGTTTGCACCTCGACAGACAAGAACGACAATCGAATGCGCGCCAGCGCGCTGCTTCGCGACGACGACGGCACGGCTATCCTGATCGATGCGGGTCCCGAATTCCGCATACAGGCGCTCCGTGCGGGCATCAGGCGGCTCGACGCGGTACTTATCACCCATTCACATGCCGACCACATCCACGGCCTCGACGACATCCGGATTTTCTCGACCCGTGCGGACATGCCGGTCTACGCCGATCCCTGGAGCGTGGAAGAGATACTCCAGCGTTTTTCGTATATTTTCAAGATGACCCAGGAAGGCGGGGGAAAACCGCACATCAAACTGATGACGGTCTGCGGGGCGCCCGGCTGCTCGCCGCCGGAACTGGTTTTGGCGGGAAAACGGATCCAGCCGATCCCCCTGTATCACGGAAAACTCCAGATTCTCGGCTGGAGGTGCGGAAACACCGCGTATCTCACCGACTGCAACGGAATCCCCGAGCACTCCTACCGGTTGCTCGAGGGGACGGAAAACCTCGTCATTGACGCGCTCCGGCTCCGCCCGCATTCGACCCACTTCAACTTTTCGCAGGCATTGGAGCAGATCGACCGCATCAAGCCGAAACAGGCCTGGTTCACCCATATCTGCCACGATTTTACGCACCGCCAAATCCTGGAATGGCTCGCGAAAAACGCTCCGGGCAAAAAAATAGAGCCCGCTTTCGACGGGCTCCGCATTTCGATCCGCTGAATCAGACCTTTTTGGTGATATAACCGCTGCGAAGGCAGCGTGTGCACATCTTGATGGTCAGGGTTGTTCCGCCGATTTCGGTCTTTACGTTGACCGTGTTCGGTTTCCAGAGACGGCGGGAATGGTTGTAGGACTTGCTGACCTTGTTTCCGCTGATCGTACCCTTGCCGCAAATTTGACATTTCCGAGACATATTGAACCTACCTTTCCGAAAGGGACCAAACCCCTCTTAATTTCTATAAATGGAAGCTCATAATACCAGAATCGACAATCAGTGTAAAGTACCTTACCGTCAAATCGTCCCTTCATAGACGATTTTTTCCCTGCTGTCGACGGTCACCGTAAAGCCCGGCTCGAGGATTTTCATGGCGCCGGAGACCTGGGATACCCAAATGAGTGAAGGATTTATCATCGAGAGGACTTCGTCGCTGATCTCGCTCGGGTTTTCGATGATGAGTCCGCTGACGACACGGAGCAGCGGTACGAAGGACATGTCCAGGTTGCGGGTGACGAGAATCTCGCCGCCTTTCTTCCGGAGGGCGACGAAGGCGTCTTCGAGGGTCTCGGCACGCACGACGCGGCCGGTCGCCCGGAACCCCCCGCCGTTCGCTTCGGTGGAGGCGTCCTCCCGTCCCGGACGGACGGTGCATCCGCCGCCGTACAGGCCACGGGCCAGCACGTTTCCGACAAAAAGGACGCGGATGGAATTGACCATCATCGGGCTGACGATCGGCATTCCGGCGACCATGACCACCTTGTCCGAACGCCTCAGGGCGCCTGCATCGAGGGCCACGCGCATGGCGTTTTGGGTCATTTCCTCGGAATCCTCGGCAACCTTGACCAGAAGCGGCACCACGCCCCAGTTGAGGAGCAGCTGGCGCTGCACGGTGTCGTTCGGCGTCGCGGCGATGATCGGCTGTTCGGGCCGGAACATGCTCAGAAGGCGCGCGGTATTGCCCGAGATGGTCGGGGTCACGATGGCGGCGGCCTTGATGTCCGTGGCGGTCCGGTACGCGGCATGGGCCATTATTTCGGCGATGCCGCCGCGTTCCCGGTCGAACCGCTGGAACTGGCGCATCTTGTTCTTGTAGTCGTCGGAAGCCTCGACCGTAACGGCGATCTTGACCATCATCTTGACGGCCTCGACCGGATACGCGCCGTTTGCCGTCTCGCCCGAAAGCATCACCGCGTCCGTACCGTCGAAAATGGCGTTGGCAACGTCGGTGAGCTCGGCCCGCGTAGGCCGCGGGTTGGTGATCATGGAATCGAGCATTTGGGTCGCGGTGATCACCGGTTTTCCGGTCCTGTTGCAGGCCTGGATGATGCGCTTCTGGGCGAGCGGGATTCGCTCGGTGGCCAGCTGCACCCCGAGGTCGCCGCGCGCGACCATGACCCCGGCCGCAACCTCGATTATGTCCTCGATGTTGTCGAGGCCTTCCTCGTTTTCTATCTTGGCGATGATGCGGACCTTGGAGCCGAAGGGTTCGATGAAACGGAGGATGGAAATGACGTCGGCGGGGGAACTGACGAAACTCGCGGCGATGTAGTCGATGCCCATGCCGATGCCGAATTCGATGTCCTTCTTGTCCTGTTCGCTCAATACCGGAATATCGGGGTGTATGCCGATGATATTGACGTTCTTCCTGCTGCCGATCTTTCCTCCGTTGAGGGCCCGGCAGGTTATCACCGATTTTCCGTCGGTTTCGAGGACCAGAAGCTCGACGAGGCCGTCGGCTATGAGTATGCGGCAGTCCGCCTTGATCTCCTCGGGCAGTTTTTTCCAGCTGAGCGAAATTCGGCCGGGTTTTCCGTCCGCAGCCACGCTTTCACAGCCGTCGTTCGTCACCAGAAAGAGGTCTCCCTCGCGGATCTCGATCTTGCCGTCGCCCGCGACGATGCCGGTGCGGATCTCGGGCCCCTTCGTGTCGAGGAGAAGCGCGCAGGGAATTCCGGTGATCCGGGACGCCTCACGGACGTTTTCCATGTTTTTCCGGTGATAGGGGTGGTCGCTGTGCGAGAAATTGAAGCGGGCGACGTTCATGCCCGAGCGCAAAAGTTCGCAGACTACGGCGATATCCTCGGTAGTCGGTCCCATCGAGCAAACGATCTTGGTTTTTCTTGAAAACATCGGCGGCTCCTCTCTTTGTTCGGGCTATTCGGGCATCCGGAGGATGGTATCGATCTTCGCGAGTTCGCCCGCGGAAAGGGGGCTGCCTTCGAGCGCCAACAGGTTCTCGTCCAGCTGGGCGACGGAACTCGCGCCGACGAGGATCGAGGTCGAGCGTGCATCGCGGAGCAGCCACTTTATGGCGACCCGCGCGAGGGTTTCTCCACGCTCGAGGGCGACCGCGTTGAGCGCGTTCAGCTTTTTCATCATGGCGTCCGTCAGGCGCTCGGGTTTCAGGAACACGCCCTTGGACGCACGGGAACCTTCGGGAATATGGCCGTCGAGGTAGCGGTCGGTGAGCAAGCCTTGGGCGAGCGGCGAAAAAAGGATGGTGCCCACGCCTTCGCGGCCGACGAGGTCCATGAGCCCGTCTTCGACCCAGCGGTCGAGCATCGAATAACGCGCCTGATGGATCAGACAGGGAGTTCCCAGTTCGCGGAGGATCTTGAAAGCCTTTTCGGCTTCGGCGGGTTTGTAGTTTGAGATTCCGGCATAGAGCGCCTTCCCCGAGCGCACGAGGTGGTCGAGGGCGCCCATCGATTCCTCGAGCGGGGTGTCCGGATCGGGTCGATGGTGGTAGAAGATGTCCACGTAGTCGAGCTTCATGCGCTTGAGGCTCTGCTCGCAGCTCGAGACGATGTATTTGCGTGATCCGAAATCGCCGTAAGGACCGCTCCACATGCCGTAGCCGGCCTTGCTCGAGATGACGAGCTCGTCGCGGTAGGGTCTGAGGTTTTTTTCCATCATGGTGCCGAAAAAGGACTCCGCCGAACCCGGGGGCGGTCCGTAGTTGTTGGCCAGGTCGAAATGGGTGATGCCGCGGTCGAATGCGTGCAGGAGGATTTTCTCTCCGACGGCGGCGGAATCGACGGCGCCGAAGTTGTGCCAGAGGCCGAGGGAGATTTCGGGGAGCTTGATGCCGCTTTTTCCGCACCGGCGGTAATTCATCGTCTCGTAGCGTTTTTCGTCGGCCGCATATACTGTCATGGTCGCTCCTTGTCCTGTGCCGCAGTTGGATGCTCTTGTCAACCAATTGCCGAATTGATATTATATACCATTGTATGAAAACACTGAATGCTCCCGGCGATTTGAACATCTCGCGCGTACTCCGTTTGATATGGCAGCTCAAGGGCATCAGTCGTATAGAAATAGCACAACAACTGGGTATTGACAAGTCGACGGTAACCAAAATAGTGTCGTCGCTCGAGGAAATCGGCATCATCCGCGCTTTCGCGCAGGGCAGCGCCGGTCCCCAGGGCGGGCGAAAACCCATCCAGCTCGAGATCGCCCCCGAATTCGGCGCGGCGCTCGGCATCGAACTGAGTACCGACGGGCTCCTCATCACCCTCGTCAACCTGCACGGCGAAATCCTCGCGAGCATCCAGCACCGGACGAACATCACCTCGGTATTCGAAGCCTTCGATACCGCCATCGAAAAAATCAACCCGGTGATCGAGTCGCTCGGCATGCCGATCCTCGGCATAGGCGTCGGTCTTCCCGCCGTCGTCAATACCGAGACGGGAAGCATCATCCAGTCGGTGCCGCTCATGATCAACGATCCCGTCGAATTCTGTTCCTGGGCCAAGGCAAAATACAACACGCCGGTCTATATCGAAAACGACGCACGCTGCGGCTGTCTCGGCGAGATCACCATCCGGCACGGGGTCAACCTTGACAACGCCCTGTTCCTGCTCGCCGAAATCAGGCGGATCACCGGTACCACCACGAGCCCGAAGAACCTTTCGGTCGGCTGCGGTTTCATCCTGAACGGCCAGACCCATTACGGGAAGGATTTTTCGGCCGGGGAATTCCGCAGCATCCTGTGGGAAAGCGGAAACCTGGGACAGTTCCAGTCCAGCGACTTGAGCGGCGACAAGATCGGCTCTGACATGTCCGTCACCGCGTCTGTGTTCGCCGAACTCGCGCGGCACATCGCACTGCTCGTCAATGTGCTCAATCTCAATTATGTATTCCTGGGAGGGCTTCCCGAGGACCTGACGGACAGCCTGGGCGAAAAAATACGCGCCGCGATAAAACACAACTGGCCCTATACGCTGCCGATCAAATGCGAGGTGATTCCCGCGTCCCTCGGCAACAAGGCCGTCGCGTACGGCGCGGCCGGGCATTGTCTCCAACGGTTTTTCTCGCTTCCCAACATATCCCAGCCGTCGGGAAACGGCCCCTCGATCAAGGAAACCCTTTCGGCCTTCAAGGAAATCTGAAGCCCGGCCGCAAGCCGCATGGATCAAATGGCCCCGAGCGAACCGCGGATCACCAGGGAGGAGTCGAGCTGCACGGAAGAAACCTGCTGTTTGGCTATCATGGCGACAAGCGCCTGCGCGGCCGTCTCGCCCTTGACGAAGCCCGGCTGGCGGAGCGTGCTCAGCGGCGGATTCATGAATACCGAAAAGGGGATGTCGTCGAAACCCACCACCGATATGTCGCCGGGGATCGACAAGCCCTCGATCCTGCATTCTTCGTAGACGCCGAACGCCTGAACGTCCGCGAGGCAGATGATGACCGTCGGCTTCCGCTTCTCGGCCAGCACCTCGCGCGCCGCGAGCCGGCCGCTTTCTATCGAAACTTCCGTCGAATAAATCCGTATGCCCGTATGTCCGCCGAAGGACAGTCCGTGTCTCTGGAGCGCCCGGTTGAAGCCGGTAAGCCGCGTATCGTTCGTCAGGCTGAAATGGTCTCCGTTGTCCCAGAGCGTGACGTTCCGCAGGGTGAAGATGGCGATCTCGCGGTGGCCCGCGACAAGAACCGCGTCCATAAGTTCTTCGGCGGCCTTCTCGTCGTCGATGCCCACATTGACGATGCCCTCGTCGCTGGCCCCGTCGATCGTCACGAACGGAAGTCCCCGCTGGTTGAACAGCTCCAGCACGCTCATGCCGGGCGCGATGCCGAGCGTGATAATGCCGTCGACCGCCGCGTTGCGCACGGTCTGCGCGAGGACTCCCTTGAGGGGCGACAGCACGCCGAGGGACAGGCCCTCGCGGTCGCAGACGAAACCGACTCCGCGCATGATCTCGGCGATATAGGGATTGAGGAACACTTCCTGTATTGATTGGGGCAGGAGAAGACCGATCGATTTGGTCTGCTTCATCGCGAGGGTTCGCGCGACCGGGTCGGGGACATACCCGAGCTCGCGGGCTATGTCCATGATCCGCACGTAGGTTTCCTTCGATATCTTCGACGGATTGTTGAAGGCGAAGGAAACTGTCGTTTTGGATACACCGGCCTTGCGCGCAATATCGTTGATCGTCGTTCTCATGTTGGCATCCCTTTACCGCGCGTCCATATTACCACTATTTGATCGAACCCGCCAGCATTCCCTTCACGATATATTTCTGCGCGAGGAGGAAGCAGATGATGATCGGGATCATCGCGAGAAGGACCGCTGTCATGATGAGGTCCCACTGCTTGACGAAGGCGCCGGCGAAGTTCGAGACGGCGAGCGGCAGGGTCTGGATCGCGTTTCCCTTGCCGAGGACGAGAAGCGGCAGGAGGTAATCGTTCCAGATCCAGATTCCGTTGAGGACGGCGACCGTATCTCGTGCCGCTTGCAGCCGTCGATCGTCGCGGCTTCCTCGAGCTCGAGCGGGATGCTCTTTATGAAGCCGTGGAACATGAAGATGGAAAGCGAGATGCCGAATCCGACATAACAGATGATCATCCCGGCATAGGTCCGCAGGAGCCTGATCCCGGTAAAGTCGGTGATGGTCCTCAGCCAGGTGAGGAGCGGAAACATGACGATCTGGAAGGGAATGACCATCGCCGCGACGAAGATGAAGAACACGGTGTTCGACAGCTTCGTCTTGGTGCGCACCAGGACCCACGCGGCCTGGGCCGACAGGAGATTGAGGAACGCGAGGGAACTGATGGTGATGACGAAGGAGGAGAACAGGGACGACGGATAATGGATGTTGTCGCTCGTCCAGATGGTCTTGATGTTCTTTATAATGTTCCCCCGCGGAGTTGAGCAATACGAGCACGAAGGGAAACAGGAACAGGATGAACAGGAGTATGGTCGCGAGCTCGCCCTGTATCCGCGAGAATTTTACGCTTTTCATAATTCGAGCTCCTTCTTCTTGTTTATCGATACCTGTATGAGCGAAACGATCGCGAGAACGAGGAAGAACACCACGGCGCGGGCCTGGCCCATCGCGAGTTTGTTCGAGAGGAAGGCCGTATTGTAGATATTGAGGGCAAGAAGTTCGGTGCCGAGGATCGGGGTTCCGTTGAACATGGCCGAAGGACCGCCGCTGGTGAGCGAGACGTTGACGTCGAACTGCTTGAATGATTGCACGAGAGTGAGGAACATCGTGACGGTGAAAGCCTGGGCGACCATCGGCATTACGATGGCCCTGACGCGCTGGAACGTATTGGCTCCGTCGATCATGGCCTGTTCGTGAAGTTCCGCGGGAACGCCTTCGATGGCGGCGATATAGATCATCATGATGTAACCGGCATATTGCCAGGTGCCCACGATTACGAGGGCTATGATGGCGGTGGACTGGTTGGCGAGCATGAGGTTTTCGGGAACGGCGAGCGAAGCGAATATCTTGCTGAAACCCGCAAGGGACGGAAGGGCGTTGTTGAAAATGAACTGCCAGATATAACCGAGGATGAGTCCGCCGATAAGGTTGGGAACGAAAAAACCAACCCGGTATATTTTACGGAATTTGAGTTTGCTCGTGACGAGCATGGCAAGGATGAAGGCGACAAGGTTTATGAAGATCATGTTGAAGAAGGTGTAGATGACGGTGACGCCGAAGGAAT
>JFJP01005962.1_pt1 | contig 11090 bp, 11 predicted proteins | sample 431651 | NCBI WGS metagenome assembly JFJP01 (sample SAMN02602958, study PRJNA72255) | Microbial mat metagenome, whole genome shotgun sequencing project. | biome: fresh water; feature: sink hole; material: water; isolation source: purple microbial (photo- and chemosynthetic) mats found in... | reverse complement strand
TGCCGGCACCCGAGGTGGTCACCAAACTGGCGCAAAACTCGGCTTTGGGCGAAGTGCTGGCCAGCGGGCTACAGGCGCTTCACGCCAACCCGCGCTGCAGCGAGGAAGAGCTGCACGCGGTGATGGAAAGCGCGGGTCGCCTGGCCGCGCACCGGCTTGAGCGTTACCTGAGTGCGCTGGCAACCATCGCCTCGGCAGCACCGCTGATGGGCCTGTTTGGCACGGTCATCGGCATGATCGAGATTTTTGGCTCGCAAACACCTGGTGCTGCTACCGGTGGCAACCCGGCACAGCTGGCGCACGGCATTTCGGTGGCGCTGTACAACACGGCGTTCGGGCTGATGGTGGCGATACCGTCACTGATCTTTTGGCGCTATTTCCGCGCCCGGGTGGATGCCTATCTGCTGACGCTGGAGCTGGCCGCTGAGCGACTGGCGCGCCACCTCAACAACCAGCGCAAATAGCCCCAGCCGCCCATGAATTTCCGCACCAGCTCCAAAGACGAGCCTGAAATCAACCTGATCCCGTTCATTGACGTGCTGCTGGTGATTCTGATTTTTTTGATGCTCTCCACCACTTACAGCAAGTTCACCGAGCTACAGCTCAAGCTGCCGGTGGCTGATGTGGAAGCCCAGCGCGACTACCCCAAAGAAGTGCTGGTGTCGGTCAGCAGCGAGGGGGGCTACAGCGTCAACAAGCAAGCGGTGGTCGGGCGCAGCGTGGCCGACCTGGCGCAGGCCCTACAGAACGCTGCCAAAGCCGGCAAGGAATCAGTGGTCGTCATCCATGCCGATGCCACCGCCCGGCACCAGGCGGTGATCACGGTGATGGAAGCAGCGCGGCGCGCCGGGCTGTCGCAAATCACCTTTGCCACCCAGTCTTCAGCGGCAGGTGGCTCGCCCTGAACTTGTGACCAACGCGCAGCCCTCTAACTGCCATGGTCTCGCGACCATCCAGAATCATGAAGCGCAGCGGTAGAAGCGGCTCCCAGCCGCATTCAAAGCGACAGGATGCCGCTTCTACTGAGGCGTTTCACGTTGACTGGCAACACACACTCACCCAGAGTTGGGGGCAGCGCGGTCTGCTGGCCTGGCTGTTGTGGCCACTGTCGCTGATCTACCGGTTGCTGGTGGTACTGCGCCACGCGCTGTACCGCAGCGGCCTGCGGCACACCACGCGTCTGCCGGTGCCAGTGATTGTGGTGGGCAATGTGGTGGCCGGTGGTGCCGGCAAAACGCCGGTGGTTCTGGCGCTGGTGGCGCATTTGCAGCAGCTCGGCATCGCCGTCGGCGTGATTTCACGGGGCTACGGTCGCCGCTCAAACGACTGCCTGGAAGTCACTCCCGAACGTAGCGCGCAAGAAGTCGGCGACGAGCCAACGCTGATTCAGCGCCGCACCGGTGTGCCGGTATTTGTGGCAGCGCAGCGAACAGAGGCCGCCAAAGCCCTGCTGGCGCGCTACCCGCGCACCCAGCTCATCGTCAGCGACGACGGCCTGCAGCACCTGAGCCTGGCGCGCGATCTGGAAATTGGCGTGTTTGACGACCGGGGTGTGGGCAACGGCTGGCTGCTGCCGGCCGGCCCGTTGCGCGAACCCTGGCCGCGCGCTTTCGATCTGGTGTTGCACACGGGCACGCAACCCGCGTTTGCTGGTTTTTGGGGTCAGCGCCGACTGGCCGACTACGCACTGCGCGCCGATGGGTCATCCAAGTTGTTGGCTGATTTAGCCAACCCACAATCAGTTAACGCCCCCAGTCGTGCAACAGCGACTGCATCGGCAACGCGGGCAACATCAACGCCACCGACACCGCCAGCGGCTGCATTTGCCTCAGAATCCGACTCAAGGCCCCTTCTGGCGCTGGCAGCCATTGCCCAACCCGAGGCTTTTTTTGCCATGTTGCGCGCCAAAGGCTTGCTGTTGGCACACACGCTGGCACTCCCGGATCACTATGATTTCAGTAGCTGGCAGCGCAATGAAAACATAGGCTACAGGTTGATTTGTACCGAAAAGGATGCGGTCAAGTTGTGGCCACTGGAACCACAGGCGCTGGCCGTGCCACTGCTGTTTGATCTACCGCCAGCGTTTTGGCATGCGCTCGATACCCGGCTCGGCCGGCTGCTCAAGCGCCCTGCCCCGGCCAACCCGCTGAATCGACACGGAGCGTAAAACGCTATCATCCCGCCATGGACACACGACTACTTGAACTGCTGGTTTGCCCGGTCACCAAAGGGCCGCTTGAATACAACCGTGAAAAACAGGAGCTGACTTCGCACAGCGCACGCCTGGCGTATCCGGTGCGCGACGGCATCCCGATCCTGCTGGAAAACGAGGCCAGACCCCTCACCGACGAAGAACTTGGGCTGTAGCAGCCTTTGGCCCTGTGCGGCTGAAGTGATCGATGTGCCCAACTGGTGACGTTGTGATTCAGCGCACCAGTGACATCCATCTTGTTTAACGAACCACGCTTTCGGCCCATGCCTTTTACCGTTCTGATTCCCGCCCGACTGGCTTCCACCCGCCTGCCCAACAAACCGCTGGCCGACATCGCCGGCATACCGATGGTGGTACGGGTAGCGCAGCGGGTGCTGTCGATGCGTACCGCAGGCGCACCACCGCGTGTGGTGGTGGCCGCCGACAGCGCGCAGATTGTGGCGGCTTGCCAGGCGCATGGCATCGACGTGGTGCTGACCCGCGTGGACCATCCCAGTGGCAGCGACCGCCTGGCCGAAGCGTGTGACCTGCTCGGGTTAGCCTGCGATGACATCGTGGTCAATGTGCAGGGTGACGAACCACTAATCGACACCGATCTCGTGCGAGAGGTCGCAGAATTATTAACAAATCAGCCTCTAGCCCATATCAGTACTGCGGTACACGCTATTGACTCAGTAGCAGACTTTCACAACCCAAATATCGTCAAAGCGGTACTGGACGCACAAAACATGGCGTTGTACTTTAGCCGTGCCCCGATTGCCTGGCCACGCGATACCCCTGATGCGCTGCCGCAACCGGCCCCGCTGCGGCACATTGGTATTTATGGTTACCGGGTTGGTTTTTTGCGGCTGTTCCCCACGCTGGCACAAGCGCCGCTGGAGCGCACTGAATCGCTGGAGCAACTGCGGGCGCTGTGGCACGGCTACCGCATTGCCGTTCATGTGTCAGATCACGCGCCGGGTCCGGGTGTGGACACGCCAGAAGACCTGGAGCGGGTGCGTCGCCTGTTCGCGGCATGACATCATCACCTGCATCGGTCCCGCGACATGCCACCGCTGCGACAGCCCTGCCGTAAGCCTTCCATAAAGCCGCCCGTGCTATTCTCGCGCCCGAGCAAGCGGCATCAAAGCGGTCATTTGAATCGCGGCTGCCAACCAGATTTTTTATTCATTTCCCAAGGACAAACATGAGACTGATTTTGTTGGGCGCACCTGGCGCTGGTAAAGGCACACAAGCCACCTTCATTTGCCAGAAATACGGCATTCCCCAAATTTCCACCGGCGACATGCTGCGCGCCGCCGTCAAGGCCGGCACGCCGCTGGGTGTGCAGGCCAAGCAGGTGATGGATGCCGGCGGCCTGGTCAGCGACGACCTGATCATCAACCTGGTCAAAGAGCGCATTGCGCAAGACGATTGCGCCAACGGCTTCCTGTTTGACGGCTTTCCACGCACCATCCCGCAAGCCGATGCGATGAAAGCTGCCGGGGTCAAACTCGACTATGTGCTGGAGATCGACGTGCCATTTGATGCCATCATCGACCGCATGAGCGGACGCCGCTCGCACCCCGCATCCGGCCGTACCTACCACGTCAAGTTCAATCCGCCCAAAGTGGCCGGTGTCGATGATGTGACTGGCGAGCCGCTGGTGCAACGCGCCGACGACCAGGAAGAAACCGTCAAAAAGCGCCTGGATGTGTACAGCGCCCAAACCCGTCCGCTGGTTGATTACTACTCAAATTGGGCTGCTGCCGAGCCCGCAGCCGCCCCTAAATACCGCGCCATCAGTGGCACCGGTGGTGTGGACGACATCACCGCGCGCGCCTTTGCAGCGTTGGCGAGTTAACGCGATACACCCAGATTCACGGTGCGATTTGGTGCATCGTGAAAGTGGCCGAGGGGTTGAAACACCACCCCTTCGACCAAACCCAGGGCAAACAGCAGGCCCGGTTCGGGCTGTTTCAAGCCATTAACGTGAAACAACGCTGGATGTTCTGTAGGATCTGCGCCCTCGCAGCGAACCAGCGCACGTCGGTAAATACCCATTCGCGGCGAGGGTGACGCTCCTACAAAGTTTCATTCTTCAGGGTGGGCATTGCGCCCATGCCAGTTAGAAGTTCCAGCATCAAGGAAATGCGTGCCTTGACTGGCGATAAGCCTTTCGAGTCAACGAACGCGCTGCTGCCAGTTGGCAGCACCCGACCATTGGCGCAGCGGGTGGCACGCACCACCCGAACACCCGATGCCACCGCACGCTGAAGCGCTACCTCAAGATTTTCGTGCAGGGTGCCATTGCCGGTACCGGCTACCACAATGCCTTGCACGGGTGCCACGCCAGCGGCTGGTAGCAGCAGCGCATCCACCAAGGCACCGCTGCACCCGGCGTAACTCATGACGATCTCGACACGCGGCCAGGGCAGCTCATGTACATCAAAATAAATAGCTAGTAGCGCATATCCATCAAGGGCTAGAGGCCAATTTCTTGTTAATCTGAGGTGTGATTCCTCAACATAACCCAGCGGGCCTGCATCCCCCGAGCTGAAGGCATCCAACCGGTAAGTGTGGTTTTTTTGCACATCCAGCGCCGCATGAACCACGCCAGCGCACACCGCCACCACACCGCACGCGCCAGGGGTCAAAACCACGGCCACGGCATCCAGCAGATTTTGCGGGCCATCCGGGTTCAGCGCCGAGGCCGGCCGCATGGCGCAGGTCAACACCACGGGCTTGGTGTTCTGCAATGCATGCGGCAGCACGGCGTGCAAAAAATAAGCGGTTTCTTCCAGCGTATCGGTGCCATGGGTTATGACGATGCCCGTCACATCCGGCTGCGCCAGGTGGTGGCAAACACGCCCGGCAAGCGCCCGCCAGATGGCAAAACTCATGTCTTTGCTGTCAATCTGCGCCACCTGTTCGCTTACCAATGCCTGGCCTGCCAGCAGCGCCCCAAGCCCCGGCACATCGGCCAGCACATCCGCCACGCCCAGCTGCGCGGCGGTATAGCCAATGTTGTCTGACGCACTGTCAGCGCGGCCGGCAATCGTGCCGCCGGTACCCAACACCACAATTATTTTTGAATTTTGATCGCCAATCACTTGCAGACCTTCATAAACTGGTTAAAAATACAGCCACTGGATAGGCAAACAGTAGCCACCATTTATCCAGTACCGCGTGCCTTGTCCCCCCTGCCCTCATTTCGCAATCAGGAGTCATCATGCTCATCAGACCCAAACTGACGGACCGCCAGCAACAGATCCTTGATCTTATCCAGAGCGCCATCGCGCGCACCGGCGCACCGCCCACGCGGGCTGAAATTGCCTCAGAGCTCGGTTTCAAATCTGCCAACGCCGCCGAAGAGCATCTGCAAGCACTGGCGCGCAAAGGTGCCATCGAACTGGTCAGCGGCACCTCACGCGGCATTCGGCTGCGCAGCGATGCACTGCGTTCCATCAACGAATCCCGCAGCCTTCAACTGGCCTCACCGCTTGCCGCATTGGCGCAGTTTGCCTTGCCGCTGATTGGCCGGGTGGCCGCCGGCTCGCCAATCCTGGCTCAAGAACACGTTGACAAAACCTACTACGTTGAAAGCAGCCTGTTCCAGCGCAAGCCCGATTACCTGCTCAAGGTGCGCGGCATGTCAATGCGCGATGCCGGCATCATGGACGGCGACCTGCTGGCGGTACAAACCACCCGCGATGCCAAAAATGGCCAGATCGTAGTGGCCAGACTGGGTGACGAGGTCACCGTCAAGCGCTTCATGCGCAACAAAAACCTGATTGAGCTGCACCCAGAAAACCCTGACTACCAGACCATTGTGGTGGAGCCAGGTGAACCTTTCGAGATCGAAGGCCTGGCGGTGGGTCTGATTCGCAACACCATGCTGATGTAGGTCTGCAAAAGTATCCAACCATTGTTCGGCCTTTATCCAGCCACTACCCTCCCCGCAAGACAAGTCCATGCTCACCGTGCAGCCCGAGGTTGCACCACAACAGTCAAAGGTTTCATCATGCCTACGCAGCACAGCAACCGCTTTCGCATCGCCACGCACCTCAACGCCCTGTGGTGTTGGCTGATGGCAAAACCCGGCCAGCCAGGCCAGGTCACTGCCAGCCGAATGGCCGCTTCGGCAGACATGCCCACACACCCGCAGCACACCCAACCAACACCAACTGACACCGCGTGCACCAGCATGCACCCTGCTGCACGCCAGCCGCTGCGGGTATTGCGCGTCATGGACACCGATCTGGCCCCGGCACAAATTGGCCGCTTGCGCATTTCCGGCCGCATGGCCGATGTATGTGCCGAACTAGACCGTTTGGCCGCGCATGAGTCCATGCTTCACTGAACTGGCCTCACGCCACGGCCCTCAGCATGGGCAAATTTCACTGATTTCAAAGAGGAAGCACATCACACCAAGGCACAATTGGTGGCATGAACATTGTGATCCTCGATGACTACCAAGATGCCGTCAGAAAACTGGCCTGCGCCATCAAACTTGAGCCTTTTCAGGCCAAGGTCTTTACCAATACTGTGAAAGGTCTGGGCCAACTGTCGGTGCGGCTCAAAGATGCTGACGTGATCGTGCTTAACCGTGAGCGCACCGAGATGCCGCGTGCGCTCATCGAAAAGCTACCCAAACTCAAGCTCGTAGTGCAAACCGGGCGGGTTGGGCCACACATCGACATCACTGCCTGCACCGAGCGCGGCATTGCCGTGGCAGAGGGCACAGGGTCACCCGTGGCACCTGCTGAGCTGGCCTGGGCCCTTATCATGGCCGCCGCCAGACGCTTGCCACAGTACATCGGAAACCTCAAGCACGGCGCGTGGCAACAGTCCGGCCTAAAGTCCAGCGGTACCCCGGCCAATTTTTGTCTGGGTACCACCCTCAAAGGCCGCACACTGGGTATTTGGGGATACGGAAAAATTGGGCAACTGGTGGCGGGCTATGGCCGTGCATTTGGCATGCGGGTGATGGTCTGGGGCCGCGAGCCATCGCGCGAGCGTGCCGTAATGGATGGATATGAAGTAGCCAGCAGCCGGTCTGAGCTGTTTGAGCAGTCTGATGTGTTGTCACTTCATTTGCGTCTGACCGCCGAAACGCAGGGGATTTTACGCCTCGAAGATCTCTCGAAAATGAAACCATCTGCGCTGTTTGTCAACATCTCGCGCGCCGAGCTGGTCGAGACCGATGCCTTGTTAAGCGCCCTGAACCGGGGGCACCCCGGCATGGCAGCCATTGATGTGTATGAATCCGAGCCCATTTTGCAAGGCCATGCGCTGCTGCGGCTGGAAAACTGCATTTGCACGCCCCACATCGGCTACGTTGAACTCGACAGCTATGAACTGTATTTTGGCGCAGCCTTTGACAACGTCATTAACTTCATCAAGGGTCGCCCGACCAACATCGTCAACCCTGGTGCGTTGCAGGTCAGACGCTAAAAAACTGGCAAGGCACAGGCTGTCAACGGCCAACACTGCTCAAACCAGACCACAGCTCATTCAAATCGTGAAAATGCCAGCGTGCCGGATCTTCGCGATTTTGAATACGCTCGGTGGCACTTGGGTTGGACAGGTCAATCATCGTCGGCACGATGCGCATATTGGATTTGGTTGAAAAAAACACCTTGATCTGCGGCGTGGTAAGCGACCCGGCCGACTGCTCGGTGACCACCCCAATGCGTCCGGAGGTCAAGCGCACCAGCGACCCCACAGGATAAATGCCCATGCTTTTGACAAATGCCTGAAACACCCGCATGTCGAAGTGGCCATTGGCCCATTCGGCCATTTTGCGCAGCGACTCGGCCGGGTCCCAGCCGGCCTTGTAGGGACGATTGGAAGTGATGGCATCGTAAACATCACACACTGCCCCCATTTTGGAATGCAGGCTGATCTGGTCACCGGCAAAGCGCTCGGGGTAGCCCGAGCCGTCCATTTTTTCGTGGTGATGCAACACAACATCGAGCGAGATGGGGTCCACCCCGCTGCTGGCCATGAGCATTTTGTAGCCTTCGGTCGGATGTGATTTGATGATGTCAAACTCGGCATCGGTGAGTTTGCCCGGCTTGTTGAGCACCTCGGTGGGCATCGCCACTTTGCCCAGGTCGTGCAACAACCCTGCCATACCGCAGGACCGGGTTTTCGCCTCATCCAACCCCAATTGCTTGGCCAGCGCCACCATCATGGCGCACACCGCCACCGAATGCATGTAGGTGTAATCGTCAGCGGTCTTGAGTCGTGCCAGACTGATGATGGCCCCCGGATTGCGCGCCACCGAATCAGTAATGTCCTCGACCAACTGCCGCGCCCCCCCCACATCCACCGCATTGCCCATGCGGACCTCTTCAAACATGGACACCACCGCCGCCTTTGACTCCAGGCAAATGCGCGCCGCGCGCTCAACCTCCTGGGCCGCCGACACCGGTTTGTTCTGTCGCACCGGCGACGAACGGTCAGGCTGCTGGGGTGGCAGCGCAGTCACGACAGGCGGTGGTTCGGCAACACTGACCACCGGCGCATCGGCGGGCACGTCCAGCCCCAGCTCGGCATCAATCCAGACCTCCTTGATCTTGCTGGCCAAAATCAGCTCGATGTCTTTCGCATCTTTGAGCACAAAGCTGGTGCGCCAAAACGGATGATCCATCCACGAGCCGCAAAACTCACGCAAATACATGCCGAGTTGCAATTGTTGAACACTGACACGCTTGAGCATGAATTTTTTGCTTGAATCTGAACAATTTGGCAGCGACTGCCCTCAACACCTAAAAACCTAATCAGCCCGAATGGCAACACCTAGCTGGCGTAGGTAGTTTGCCACATCCGGTGGCAAAGCCCGTGCGCTACGGACTTTTTCTGCCAAGTCGGCGGCTGGCCCGGTTTGCCCTAGCGCCGCCATCGACACGGCAGCCCCCAGCATCCAGCGCGGCTCATTCGGGTTCAGCGCCAGTGCCTGCTGATACGCCGCCACCGCCTGCGCATGGCGGCCAAGCCGTTGCGCCGCATTGCCGCGAATGGCCCAAATGTCGGCCACACCCGCCCATTGCGGCTGCAGCCGCTCCAGCGTGACCAACACCTCGGTGGTCTGACCGCCAAGCAAGCCAACACGGGCATATTCACGCACCAGCGCTACCGTGGCCGCATCGCCCTGCCCGCCCGGCGCTGACTCCAGTCGCTGCATGGCATCTTTGAGCAACTGCAGCGCGGCGCTGCGGTCACCGTCACCCCACAGCGTCTGGGCATGCAGCAGCAGTGCCTGCAGGGTGGCGGGCTTGCCAGCTGCTGGTTGTAGCGCAGCTGCGGGCGCGACGGATGCCGCCAGCGGCTGCACACTCTGGTGCGCTGTAGTCGGCACTGCGGCAGTGACCATCTGATTTAACGGCGGTGCGGCATCCATCGACAGTTTCAACGACAGACTGCCAGCTAGCGCCGGGGGTGGCGGTACAACCTGCGCCGCAACAGGGGCCGGACGCACACTTGACGCGGTTGCCAACGACAAGGCTGGGCGTGCAGCCGGATTGTCGGCTTTGGGTACAACTGCCACCGACACCACCAAGGGCGGCGCGACAGTGGCAGCGGCGCGGGTTGCGCTGGTCGGCGCTGCCGCTGGCACGACACTGGCAACCTGGGCCGCCACAGCGGGTGGCGCAGCTTGGGCTGCTACGGTGAGTGGCGCCGGCTGGGTTGCTGCGGGCGGCGCTACAGCAACCGGCGGCGTTGGCCGGTGCAGCAGCCACCACGCGGCAGCGGCAACGCCAGCCAACGCCAGCACGCCGTACATGCCCATCTGCACCACCGTCCGTGTTGCTCGACCGGCACGCAATGGCTGCGCTACGCCACTTGCCGCAGCGACCCTGCCAGCCGACAGGCCAGCACGCGCACCGTTTGGCACCCCGTCACGGCCAGGGCGCAATGCGCCCAGCGAGGCCAGCACATCGGCATTGGCCTGGCGGCTGTCCAGGTCACGCAGCATCTTGTTGATGACACTCATGCAACTTTTCCTCTGTGAAACAACCCTTGCCAGAAGCGCCAGCGCCCGCTTTTGCCGCCTGTTTGCACACCAGGCGTGTCCATGCCAGCCAAGCGCACATGCGCAGAAGTCACTCGGTGCGAGTCCTCTCCGTATGCCAGCATCAGGCATTTGTGGGCCAGCACATTGATCAACCTGGGCACGCCGCCACTGAGTCGGCCCAGCGCCTGTGCGGCATCCGGCTCAAAAACATGCAGATCAGTGGCATCGCTGAGCGCCGCAGTGGCCAGCCGGTGCAGCAGGTAATGCGGCACATGCTCAGCCTGCATTGGACCCAAGTACTCGCTGAAGGTAATGCGCTGCAACAGTTGCCGGATTTCGGGTGCGGCCAGTTTGGCGTCAAGTTCGGGCTGGCCCAGCAACACCAGTTGCAACAGCTTTTGTTTTTCTGTTTCAAGGTTGGACAGCAGGCGCAGGCTCTCGATGGAAGGCAGCGGGATGGCCTGCGCCTCGTCAATGAACACCACCACGCGCCGACCGGCCTCAGCGTGGCGCAACAAAGCCTTGCTCAACAAGCTCAACAGCGCATGGCGGCCATAAGACTGCAGCGGCCCTTGCGCCGCCACGGTCTGCGCACTGCTATGGTCGATGCACAACTCATCGAGCAAACTCAGCAACAGATCGTCAGGCCCCATGTCGGGGTTGGGAATGTAGGCGGTCACGCATTCATCGTGCAGCGTATTGAGCAACTGGCGGCACAGCACGGTTTTGCCGCAGCCGACCTCACCGACGATTTTCAGGAAACCCTCACCACTGCGCAGGGCCACCAGCAAGGTATTGAGGGCAGCCTGCGCGCCCTCGTGCGGGTAGAAAAAACTGCTGTCCGGGGTGATGGAAAACGGTGCTTCACGCAGGCCG
>JFJP01002352.1_pt1 | contig 11091 bp, 10 predicted proteins | sample 431651 | NCBI WGS metagenome assembly JFJP01 (sample SAMN02602958, study PRJNA72255) | Microbial mat metagenome, whole genome shotgun sequencing project. | biome: fresh water; feature: sink hole; material: water; isolation source: purple microbial (photo- and chemosynthetic) mats found in... | reverse complement strand
CCATGTCCTGCGTCAGCTTTTCCATCATGTAGCTGCCAGCCCAGGGATCGATGACGCTGGTGATGTGCGTCTCCTCCTGGATCAGTATCTGTGTATTGCGGGCGATGCGCGCCGAGGTTTCGGTGGGCAGGGCAATGGCTTCGTCGAAGGCATTGGTGTGCAGCGACTGGGTGCCGCCAAACACGGCAGCCATGGCCTCGATGGTGGTACGCACAACGTTGTTGTAGGGGTCCTGCTCGGTCAGCGACCAGCCCGAGGTCTGGCAGTGGGTGCGCAGCATCATCGATTTGGTATTTTTCGCGCCGAATTCCTTCATGATGCGCCACCACAGCAGCCGCGCCGCGCGCAACTTGGCGACTTCAAGATAGAAATTCATCCCGATGGCGAAAAAGAACGACAGCCGTCCGGCGAAGGCATCGACATCCAGCCCCTTCTTCATCGCGGTGCGCACATATTCCATGCCGTCGGCCAGGGTTAGCGCCAGTTCCAGCGCCTGCGTCGCCCCGGCTTCCTGGATGTGATATCCAGAGATGGAAATCGAGTTGAACTTCGGCATCTGCCCGGCGGTGTATTCGATGATGTCGGCAACGATGCGCATCGACGGTTCGGGCGGGTAGATGTAAGTGTTGCGGACCATGAACTCCTTGAGGATGTCGTTTTGGATGGTTCCCGACAGCTTGTCCTGGGCAACGCCCTGTTCCTCTGCGGCGACGATGTAGCCGGCCAGGATGGGCAGCACGGCGCCGTTCATGGTCATTGACACGCTGACCTTGTCGAGCGGAATGCCATCGAAGAGGATTTTCATGTCTTCCACCGAGTCGATGGCGACCCCCGCCTTGCCGACGTCGCCGACCACGCGCGGGTGGTCGGAATCGTAGCCGCGGTGGGTGGCAAGGTCGAAGGCCACCGACACGCCCTGTGCACCGGCGGCAAGCGCCTGGCGGTAAAAGGCGTTCGATTCCTCGGCGGTGGAGAAACCGGCGTACTGGCGGATGGTCCAGGGGCGGGCCGCGTACATGGTGGCCTGCGGTCCGCGCACGAAAGGCTCGAAACCCGGCAGGGTATTGGCGAAGGGCAGATTGGCGGTGTCGGCGGCCGTGTAGAGCGCCTTGACGCTCAGTCCTTCGGGCGTGATCCAGTCGAGAGCCGCGGTGTCGCCGCCGGGCGCGGATTTGGCGGCAGCCCGAGCCCATGCCTCGGGAGAAGCCGACGGCAATTCAGGAAAAGGGTCGGGTGCGGAACGGGTGGGTTGGCTCATGGCGATTGCTCCCTCGACAGGACGGAAAACGGTGGATTTTGCGGCGGCTGCATGACTGACGGCTGACAGCCATGATGCGCCCACCACCGCCAGCGACGCAACGAATGCCGCTGTTTATCTGTTTTTGCGCCACAAGTTTTGTAGTACCATTAACGCAGATTGTTGATACATAAGTATTTTCTTATTAACCAAGGAGATTTGGCATGAGCGACAAACCCGTCTGGCAATTGCAACCCGGGATCAAAATGACACCGGAGGTGGCGGCGGAAGTGATCAAGATTGCGTGCGGCTTGAAGTCGCTTTCGACCTACTGCTCGCTGATGCTCGAGCAGGAAGACAACCCTGAAGAATTGCAGAAAATCGTGATGGAAGGGCTGGAAGGAATCGGCAAGCTCTTTGAATCGCACACGGTGCTTTGATAAAAAGATAAGCGAGGAGATGAAACAATGGCACATATCGTAATACTTGGCGGCGGTGTTGGTGGCATGTCCGCCGCCTATGAAATGCAGGAACTGGCCCGTCCGCAGGACACGGTCACGGTGGTATCCAATCATTCCTATTTCCAGTTCACGCCGTCCAATCCCTGGGTCGCCGTCAGTTGGCGCAAGAAGGAAGACATCACCCTCGACGTGGAACCCTATCTGGCAAAGAAGGGCATCAAGTTCGTCGGCAAGGGCGCCAAGCGCGTGCATCCCGAAAAAAACCAGATCGAACTCGAGGATGGCAGCAACATTGCCTACGATTATTTGATCATCGCCACCGGCCCCAAGCTGGCTTTCGACGAAATCGAAGGCTTTGGCCCGGGCAAGAACACCCATTCGGTTTGTCACGTCGATCACGCCGTCGATGCCGCCAAGGACTGGGAAACCTTCTGCAAGGACCCCGGCCACATCGTCGTCGGCGCCGTGCAGGGTGCTTCGTGTTACGGCCCGGCCTATGAATTCGCCATGATCATGGACACGGATTTGCGCAAGCGCCGCATCCGCAGCAAGGTGCCGATGACCTTCGTCACCGCCGAGCCCTACGTTGGCCACCTCGGCCTCGGTGGCGTCGGCGACTCGAAGGGCATGATCGAGTCCATTCTGCGCAATCGTCACATCAAGTGGATCTGCAACGCCAAGGTCACCAAGGTCGAGGCGGGCAAAATGCACGTTGCCGAACATAACGACGACGGCACGTTGAAGAAAGAGCACACGCTGGACTTCAAGTTTTCGATGATGCTGCCGGCGTTCAAGGGCATCGACGCCGTCTTCGGCATCGAGGGGCTGACCAACCCGCGCGGCTTTATCCTCGCCGATCCGTTCCAGCGCAACCCGAAGTTCCAGAACATTTTCAGCGTCGGCGTCTGCGTCGCCATTCCTCCGGTGGAACCCACACCGGTGCCGACCGGCACGCCCAAGACCGGCTTCATGATCGAGTCGATGGTCACGGCCACGGTGCACAACATCCGCAATTTGCTCGACGGCAAGCAGCCCGACGAGAAGGCCACCTGGAATGCGGTCTGCCTTGCCGACTTTGGCGACAGCGGCGCTGCTTTCGTTGCCCTGCCGCAAATTCCGCCGCGCAACGTAAACTGGTTCGCGCAAGGCAAATGGGTGCATCTGGCCAAGATCGCCTTCGAGAAGTATTTCATTCGCAAGATGAAGAAGGGCAACACCGAGCCGGTTTATGAGAAGTACGTCATGAACATGCTGGGCATCAAAAAGCTCCACTAATCTGGATGCTCCCATCCCCCGCTTTCGGGCGGGGGAATCCACGCAACCGGCTGCCTTGGCGGCCGGTTGCGTGTTGGTAGCGTCCTGGTTTCATCCTTGTGCCGTACCGCTAGCGCCGACTTTTCTTATACTGGCGCAATGTCCACTGCCACAACCGCTCTCCCCTGGTCCCTCATCGATACCGTCCTGCTCGACATGGACGGCACCTTGCTCGACCTCAATTTCGACAACCATTTCTGGCAGGCGCATGTACCGGCGCGTTATGCCGAGTCGCGCGGCTTGCCACTGGCTGTCGGACGGGAAGAGTTGATGGCGCGTTACCATGCCCGCGCTGGCACGCTGGCGTGGTATTCGGTCGATTTCTGGGAGACGGAACTCGAACTCGACATCATGGCGCTCAAGGAAGAAGTAGCACACCTGATCGCCATACACCCCAGCGTGGTCGACTTCCTCTCGGCGGTACGTGATTCGGGCCGCCGCATCGTGCTGGTCACCAACGCGCACCACAAGAGCCTGACGCTAAAAATGGCCCGCACCGGCTTGCGGCAGCATTTTGACGCGCTCATTACCTCGCACGAACTCGGTCTGCCCAAGGAAGACGTGGCGTTCTGGGATTGCCTGCGCGCTGTCGAACCTTTCGATCCGGCTCGCGCGTTACTGGTCGACGACAGCCTGCCGGTGCTCGATTCCGCCCGCGCTTACGGCATCGCCCACCTGCGCGCCGTGCTGCAACCCGATACGCAACAGGCACGCAAGGACACCGGCAGCTACGCCGCCATCGCCAGTTTTGCCGAACTGTTGCCCTGCCCACGCATGGTGGCAGGCTGAAGGTGCCTGTTGGCGACTGCTGCAACCATTGCGACCGAGCGAATCAGCCAAACAGGCCGTGTAGCATCTTGGCCAGCAACACGATCAACACCAGCGCAAAGACCTTTTTCAGCGTCGCCACCGGCAACGTATGGGCTACGCGCGCGCCGAGCGGCGCCAGCAGCATGCTGGTCACAACGCAGGCGACCAGCGCCGGCAGATAAATGAAGCCGACGCTGCCGGGCGGCAGCTGCGTCGCGCCGTAACCGCCGATCAGATAGCCAGCGGTGCCCGCCAGCGCGATCGGCAGGCCAATGGCCGCCGAAGTGCCGATGGCGTTGTGCATCTTGACATTGCACCAGGCCATGAAAGGCACCGACAGCGAGCCGCCGCCAATGGCCACCAGCGCGGAAATCCCGCCAATGAAGGCGCCAACGCCGAACATGCCGGCCCGGCCCGGTAATTCGCGCGAAGGCTTGGGCTTGATGTTGAGAAGCATCTGCACCGCGACGTAGCCGATGAAAATGGCGAAGAAAATCGCCAGCGGCCGCGTCGGCACCTTCGCCGCCACCTGGGCGCCAGCCAGGGTGCCGACGACGATGCCCGGTGCGATGGCGCGGACGATGGGCCAGATCACCGCGCCATGCCGGTGATGCGCGCGCAGGCTGGAAATCGAGGTGAATATGATGGCCGCCAGCGAGGTGCCCAGCGCCAGATGCATCAGGTGAACCTCAGGAAAACCCTGCGCGGCGAACATCAGCGCCAATACCGGTACCATGATGGCGCCGCCGCCGACACCCAGCAGCCCGGCAAAAAAACCCGCCACCGCGCCGAGCGCGAGGTAGCCGACCAGCCAGACGGTCATGTGATCAGGTTACGGACGATGAAATCCCACTCGGCCGGATCGATCGGCGTGATCGATAGCCGGTTGCCGCGCTGGAGAATGCGCAGGTGGGCAAGTTCGGGATGGGCACGCAACTCGTCGAGACCAACCAGCCGCGTTTTCTGTGTCACCCGCACATCGACATTGACCCAGCGCGGGTTCTCAGGCGTCGATTTCGGATCGAAGTACGGGCTCTCCGGATCAAACTGCATTCGGTCCGGATAAGCCTTCTTCGCCACCTCGGCCAGCCCGGCGATGCCCGGTTGCGGGCAGGACGAGTGATAGAAAAACACCTTGTCGCCAACCGCCATCTGGTCGCGCATGAAATTGCGCGCCTGGTAATTACGTACGCCCCACCAATCGACGGTCTGGTTCGGCATTGCCAGCACGTCGTCGATACCAACGACGGAAGGCTCGGATTTCATCAGCCAGTAACGCATAACTCGTCTTTCCTTGTTCAGTATGAACTACCAAAATCCGCGTTGTTATTTGAACGCCGGCAGACCGCCGATGTAGCCGATATGCGCTACGAGGCGGAAGTTGAGCGTGCCGCGCCTGTTCCTGCCCCACTTCTCGCCGGCTTTCTGCGAGTGCATCCTGCTAATAAATCGGAGCTTGCAGTTTACGCCGGCACTTCCGCCAGCGGTATTCCTCACGCCCTGGCCGCGCCACCGGTCTACGCTACCGAACTACGGATCAGGTGATCGAAAGCGGAAAGGCTGGCCTTGGCGCCCTCGCCCATGGCGATGATGATCTGCTTGTAAGGCACCGTCGTCACATCCCCGGCGGCGAAGATGCCAGGCGCGGAGGTCTGGCCACGGGCGTCGATCTCGATTTCGCCGCGCGGTGACAGATTGACTGCGCCCTTGAGCCAGTCGGTGTTCGGCAACAGCCCGATCTGCACGAAAATACCCTCGAGATCGATCTGGTGCGTTGCGTTGCCGACGCGATCCTGATAGACGAGGCCGGTAAGCTTGCTGCCATCGCCGAGCACTTCGGTGGACAAGGCGCTGACGATGATGGTGACGTTGGGCAGGCTGCGCAACTTGTGCTGCAACACCGCGTCGGCGCGCAGCTTGCCGTCGAACTCGATCAGCGTGACATGGGCGACGATGCCGGCCAGGTCGATGGCCGCCTCGACGCCGGAGTTACCGCCACCGATCACCGCTACGCGCTTGCCCTTGAACAGCGGGCCGTCGCAGTGGGGGCAGAAGCAGACTCCCTTGCCCTTGTATTCCTGCTCGCCCGGCACATTCATCTCGCGCCAGCGGGCGCCGGTGGCGAGAATGACGGTCTTCGCCTTCAGGGTTGCGCCACTGGCAAGCTTCAATTCATGCTGTTTCTCGCCCGGCAGCAAAGCTTCCACTCGTTGCACGTTCATGACGTCGACGCCGTATTCCTTGACGTGCTGTTCCAGCGCCATGGCCAGTTGCGGGCCTTCGGTGTGCTTGACCGAGATGAAATTCTCGATGGCCAGCGTATCCAGCACCTGACCGCCGAAACGCTCGGCCACCACGCCGGTGCGGATGCCCTTGCGCGCCGCGTAGATCGCCGCCGCCGCACCGGCCGGGCCGCCCCCGACGACGAGCACGTCGAAGGTGTCCCTGGCGTCAAGCTTCTCGGTTTCGCGCGCCGCCACGCCGGTGTCGAGCTTGCCGACGATTTCCTCGATGCTCATGCGGCCGTGGCCGAAGGGCTCGCCATTGAGAAACACAACCGGCACGGCCATGATCTGGCGCGCCTCGACTTCCTTCTGGAAAAGCGCGCCGTCGATCATCACGCTGTCGACACCGGGGTTGAGCACCGCCATCAGATTCAGCGCCTGCACCACGTCCGGACAGTTATGGCAGGACAGCGAGATGAAAGTCTCGAAGCGGAATTTGCCCTGGATGCCCTTGATCTGCTCGATCAAGGCAGCCTCGACCTTGGGCGGATGGCCGCCGGTCTGCAATAGAGCGAGGATCAGGGATGTGAATTCGTGGCCCATCGGCACGCCAGCGAAACGGATGCGATGCGCCTCTCCCGGACGACCGACGGAGAAGGATGGCCGCCGGCTATCGTTGCCATCCTCGCGCACGCTGACCTTGGGCGACAGCGCGGCGATGTCCGCCAGCAGTTCGCTCATCTGGCGGGCGGCGTCGCTGCCGTCAGTCGAGGCGACGAGTTCGATGGGTTGCTGCAATTTTTCGAGATAGGCGGCGAGTTGGGTCTTGATGGCGGCGTCGAGCATGAAATTCTCCTGGCGGGGGGTTGCACTGGCAAGGCAAGCATTGTGTGACCTGCCTTGCCGCTGCAATCCCGGCCCCGCCCATGTATGTTGGGCCGGGCGGGACGGTTGGGGTTGGGGGTATTGTTATTAGATTTTTCCGACCAGATCGAGCGAGGGGGCCAGGGTGGCATCGCCCTCTTTCCACTTGGCCGGGCACACTTCACCCGGGTGGGATGCCACATACTGGGCGGCCTTGACCTTGCGCAGCAGTTCGGATGCATCGCGGCCGACGCCGCCGGCGTTGATCTCGATGATCTGGATCTTGCCCGCCGGGTCCATGACGAAGGTGCCGCGCTCGGCCAGGCCGGCGGACTCGATCATCACGCCGAAGGCGCGGCTGATGGCGCCGGTGGGGTCGCCGATCATCGGGTACTTGATCTTGCCGATGGTCTCCGACGAGTCGTGCCAAGCCTTGTGGGTGAAGTGGGTGTCGGTCGAGACGCCATAGATTTCGACGCCCAGCTTCTGGAAATCGCCGTAGAAGTCGGCCATGTCGCCCAACTCGGTCGGGCAGACAAAGGTAAAGTCGGCCGGGTAGAAGAACATCACCGACCACTTGCCCTTGAGCGAGGCTTCGGTGACATCGACAAACTTGCCGCCGTGAAAAGCGGTGGCTTTGAAAGGCTGGACTTCGGTATTGATGAGCGTGGTGTTCATGAGCGGTTCTCCTGGGTTGGCGTGAAATGAATTGCTGCGACAGGACGAATAATAGAAACGCCCAAAGAATTACGCCAATTGATTGTTGCCATTAGATAGATAGCCATTGACTATCAGCATTGGCGCCAGTAATTGCAGCGTGTCGCGTTCGGGATTGTCGATCACGGCGTGACCGCAGGGAATCCCCGTGGGACTAGCGGTACGGCAACGCAGCCTCGCTGCGGCCGCTGCGCTTATGTTTCAATGCCCGCAGCGGGCACGAGTCGCCAGAGCGAGGTGACTTCGGCGGCACGGGCGGCGTGCAGCGGGTCTGTTGCGTCGCGGGATTTGGGGTGCTGCGGGCGGGCATCGATGCGGCCGACGGGTTTCAGGCCGGTCGCGTCGAACAGGCCCAGCAATTCGGCACGGGTGCGCAGGCCCAGGTGCTCTGCCAGGTCGGAGAGAATCAGCCAGGCTTCGCCACCGTGGTCGAGATGCGCTGCCAAGCCGGCGAGAAAGCCACGCAGCATGTGGCTGTCGAGGTCGAAGATGGCGCGTTCCAGCGGCGAACTGGGGCGGGCCGGCACCCAGGGTGGATTGCAGACGATCAACGGGGCGCGACCGGGCGGGAAGAGGTCGGCCGCCACGATCTCGATCTGCCCGCGCCAACCCAGCCGTTCGATGTTTTCACTGGCGCAGGCCAGGGCGCGGGGGTCTTGATCGGTGGCCACGACACGGCCGATGCCGCGCCGCGCCAGCACGGCGGCGAGCACGCCGGTGCCGGTGCCGATATCGAAGGCCAGCGCGGGCAGCGGGTCGGGCAGGGGGGCGGTGGCGACCAGGTCCACATATTCGCCGCGGATGGGGGCGAAAACGCCATAGTGCGGATGGATGGACTGACCGATGGCGGCGAGCTTGATCCCCTTTTTCCGCCATTCATGGGCGCCGATCAAGCCCAGCAATTCGCGCAGCGAGGCGACATAGGGCGCGCTGGCGGCGCCATAAACTTCCATGCACGCCGCCTGCACATCCGGCGCGCGCCGCAGGGGAACGCGGTGATCGGCATCGAAGGGCAACAGCAGCATGCCCAGGATGCGGGCGCGGCGTGACAGGCTCTGCCGGTGCAGGTGGAAATCATCCGCCGCCGCCGCCGCAACTTTGCGCGGCTTCCTGTCGATGCGCCGGGCCAGTGCCAGCAGCAATTGGCGCGCATTTTGAAAGTCACCGCGCCAGAGCAGGGCGGTGCCTTCGCAAACCAGTCGAAAGGCGGCATCGGCGGCGATGCGGTCGTCGGCGACAATCACCCGCTGCGCCGGCGGCAGCCCGGCCTCCGAGCGCCAGTCGGCGGTGTGCGGCTCGCCGTTCTCGGTCCAGTGGATTTGCGGTCGCCCGTGCACTTCAGGTGTCAATTTCGGTTCCCTGCCGCCGTGCCGCTAGCGCCGACTTTTTGCCGAAAATGCATCGGGGCTAATAGGGCTTCAAGCCCAGCAAGCGTTCGAGCGCAAGTACGTGTGCGCGCTCTTCCTCGGCAAACTCCCAGGCCAGCCGCCGCACTTCCTCGTCGGACGAGGTGCACGCCACGTTGTCGTAAAACGCCGCCGCGCGATGCTCGGCGTCCAGCGCCATGTTGATGGCGGTATCGAGATCGATGATGTCAGTGGGCGACGGGAGCGGAGTGAGCGATTCCGGGGCGATCCCATTGGTTCCATCGGCCCGACCGTCGGCGTGGGAAAGTTCGGCAATGTCCGCAATGCCGGCGCGTTCGAGCACGCATTGCAGATGCTTGTGTGAATAGCCGGACATTTCCTGAAAGAACGCCACGGCGTGGCGATTCTGCTCGGCATCCATTACCGCGGCGGCCTTGTGGTAGATCAGTTCGGCTTCATGCTCAAGTCGTGCCGATTGAGCAAGGAAGGTTTCCAGATTCATGGTGTGGATTCTCTCGGTTTGCGTGGTCTGCAACCGGTGGATTTGCGCCTGCGCCAACATTTTGCGCCAGGCATCGCCAAACAACCAAATTCGCCGGCTTACCTGCTTACAGGCTGGAAACGCACAGGACGCCGGGGTTACGCTCGCCGGCAACGGCCATGGCCTCCAGATGGTTCAGCACCTCCATGCTGGCCCGTTCCATTGCGCCCAAAGCATCAAGCCCCTGGGCAAACTCACCGAAGCGGAAGGCCCGCACGGCAGCCTGACCGTTGCTGTGCACCAGCTTGTGGGGCGGTTCGACGGCCGTGTATCCGGGCAATTTGGCAAAGCAGGCCTTGCCATCGCCCTCGTAATACCACTTGCCCAGCCGGCAGGCGGTGTGGCTGGAGAAGTCATCCGGACCCTTGTCGGAAATACCCAGAAAGACGCGGTAGATTTCCATCTTGAAGACCAGGTGGTCTTCCTTGGCGGTTTCGATGAAACTGCGCAGCGCCGTGGCGGCGATGGTTTGCGTCATGTGCTGCGAAATACCCAACAGACCGTCGATGCTGGCAAAAGCTTCTTCGCCATTGGCGCGGATCACGGCCATTTCTTCCGGATTGACCGAGGCCTCGGACTTGAGTTGCGCAGCCTGTTCCTGCACACGCGTCACCAGTTGCGATATTTCCGAGGTGGAGGCCGTCGTGCGTTCAGCCAGTTTCCTCACCTCGTCGGCGACCACGGCAAAGCCTCGGCCCTGCTCGCCGGCCCGCGCCGCCTCGATGGCGGCATTGAGGGCCAGCAGGTTGGTCTGATCGGCGATTTCCTTGATGAGCTGGACAATGCCGTTGATGCGGCCGGTGCGGTCGAGCAATTGGTCGATGGCGATGGCGCTGGCCTGCGCCCGTTCGGTCAGGGTGCCGATATGTTCGGTCAGCTTCCGCACCGTTTGCTGGCTGTGCGCGGTTTCTCCCGAGGCTTTGGCGGCCCCGAGGGTTTCCTTGCGCATGACCTGCGCCATCGCGGCCATGCTGTTTTGCACCGATTTGGTCGATTCGCCGAACTCATGCAGGTGCTTGACCAGTTCTTCAAAAAACTGCTTGCGCCGGTGATCCTCTTCACACTGCGCTTTTGCGGAGGCGAACGCGCTTTCCAGCGTGGCGATGCGTTCCTGCGCCGATTGCTCGCGCGCGCCGGATTCAGCGAGCGCCAGTTGCAGCAACTCGATTTCCCTACGTGATTTGCCGAACATGCTCCCTCCCGGTCATTTCGATCAAAACGAGCACGATTATGCAGCGATAATTCCCCGTGGTGGAAGCTTATTTCATGTCGGCGGCTTCAAGCACCTCATGAATCTCCAGCCAGCGCATTTCGGCCGTATCGATGGCGGCGGCCAGTTCAGCCTGCCGTTTGTTGAGGCCGTCGATCAGCGCCCGGTCGGGCACGGCATAGAGCGCGGGATCGGCAAGTTTTCCGTCCAGTTCGGCTTTCTCGGCTTGGCTGGCGGCGAGTTGTTTTTCGAGCTTTTCGGCTTCCTTGAGCAAGGGCCGCCGCTGGGCGCGGGCTTCCGCCAGCGCCGCGCGGCGCGCGGCCTCGTCGGCGCTGGCGGCAGAGC
>JFJP01040521.1_pt1 | contig 11092 bp, 13 predicted proteins | sample 431651 | NCBI WGS metagenome assembly JFJP01 (sample SAMN02602958, study PRJNA72255) | Microbial mat metagenome, whole genome shotgun sequencing project. | biome: fresh water; feature: sink hole; material: water; isolation source: purple microbial (photo- and chemosynthetic) mats found in... | reverse complement strand
TACTTGCCGCAATGTATTTTTCAGGGCGAGGATTGGGAGCAAGCGGGGGGATTAAATATGCTGTAGTTGCTGCAGTAGGAACCATAACTCCACAACATGCTGAAAATTCCCCATATTACAGTACTTATTTGAAAGAAAAAGAGAGTCCTTTAAAAAACTGGTTGGTATTCGAAATAATTGGCGTTTTGCTTGGCGGTTTTATTTCGGGAGCAGTTTCTGGAAGGTTAAAGTTTAAGATAGAACATTCACCTAAAATTTCATCGAAACAAAGATTACTTTTTGCTTTTTTAGGTGGAATATTTTTTGTTTATGGAGCTCAATTGGCAAGAGGCTGTACAAGTGGCGCAGCACTTTCGGGAATGGCCGTGCTTTCAACGGCAGGTTTTGTAACCATGATGGCTATTTTTGGCTCGGCATATATGTTTGCTTGGTTTTTTAGAAAAAATTGGATATAGTCAATTTTACTGGAGTGTAAATATTAATTTCAAATTTCTAATTTCATAATAAAATGGGTCCCCTTCTAACATTATCTGAATCACCTGTGTGGGTTAACTTATTGGCTGCATTCATTATAGGTATTGCATTTGGCTTTGCACTCGAACAGGCAGGTTTCTCTTCGAGCCGCAAATTGGCCGGAATGTTTTATGGATATGATACAACCGTTTTGAAAGTATTTTTTACAGCGGCTATTTTCGCGCTGGTTGGATCTTTAATAATGAACTACTTTGGATTAATCGACCTCAGTTTGGTTTATGTTAACGAATATTATATTGGCGCATCAATTGCTGGTGGAATAATAATGGGTGCAGGCTTTATAATGGGTGGATTTTGCCCTGGAACAGGCATTTGCGCTTTAGGAATTGGCAAAATTGATGCTATTTTCTATATTTTTGGCGGATTTGTTGGCGCTTTCCTTTTTGCTGAAACTTATCCATTTATAGTAGAATTTGCTACTTCAGGCTATAAAGGGCCAGTTAAAATTAATGAATGGATGGGATTATCGCCAGGAGTTTTTGCATTGGTTTTAATTATTGCAGCGGTTGCCATGTTCTGGTTGGCAGAAATAGCGGAGAAAAAATTTCCAAGGCCAGATATCACTAACAAAGTTTAAATCTTTAATAGATGAATCCAAGAATTTTAATTTCGATATTATTGATTGGTTTAGGGTTAATTACTGCTTTTGTTCCTTTCAGGCATAATAAAAAAAATCAGTTGAAACCTTCTGCACTGCTTGAAAAATCAATGGATGAACAATATTTAATTTCGGTGGATAAAGTAGCCCGGTTTGTTTTAGATGAAGATTCAACCGTTCTAATTATTGATTTGCGCTCACCTCAAGAATTTAGGGATTTCAATATTCCAGGTTCAATTAATATTCCTTATAAAGACTTGCTCAGCAAGGATTATGAAGGATATTTGGATCAAAGAAAATTGAAAAATATTTTCTATTCAAATGGAGATATTTTGTCAGCACAGGCATGGACAATATGCACTGGCATGGGTTACCAGAATAATTTTATTATGCAGGGAGGCCTTAATGAATGGTACAAAACCGTTATGAACACTAGTTTCAGTGGTGAACGGATTTCTGCCCGTGAAAACGCACTTTTCGAAACCCGCTTCAAAGCCCGAAAAATCTTCACTGAGATGAATAGTTTGCCCGATAGTTTAAAACTTAGGTTTTTTGAATCCAAAAGGAAAAATGAAAAGAAACTGGATGGGGGATGTGGATAGCATAGAACTTGGAACTTTGGTATTAGAAATTCATCTTCCCAACAATAAAGTAAAAGTGAGCATATGCAAAATAGAAAAAGCCTATTAATTATATTAATACCAATCTTATTTATATTAATTTTGGTAATAATCAAATCATTGAACAAAAACAGTTTTGGTATTGATGTCAAGCAAACCTTCGAAATTAGTCAGGATCAGAAACATATTCTTTCAGTCAAGCTATTGAAAGAAAAACTTCTGTCCACAACTAAAATAGTGCTTATTGATTTAAGAAATTCCGGTGATTTTGCAAATGGACATCTTAAAAATGCTTCAAATATTCCTTTTGTGGAAATTTTGAATGTTCAACAAATAAATGAGTTGAAATCATCAGACAATGAGATTGTTCTATATTCCAGCACATTAATTGAATCATCTAAAGCGTGGACAATTCTCACCCAAATGGGTTATCAGAAGTTGTATATTTTGGATATTCCAGCGGATTTAATTTCTGAGCAAATCCTTGAAAAGGATACACTTTTAGAATCAAACGAAGTTTTAAAATATAAATTCCAGCCCGACACATTGGTTGGACTGGAATAATATTCAGATAATCAGATAATTTATTTTGTTACGGGGTAATTAGCAACATCACTTTCTGTAAACATAACCCATGATAAAGTAGCTTTGTCTTTAAGCATTTTATCGTGCATAAAGCTATAATTCCCATAATCTAAAGTCTGTGCCTTATATCCAAAAAGATTTAAATAAGCGGTAACAAAGCCCGAATTATGCCCGGTTCCACAATAAACCACAATATTTTTATCAGCCGGAATAGTTGACATTTCTTCAACAATGCCTAAGATTCCCGTTGGCTTATAGCGAACCGCACCTGGAATATGCCCTGCATCATATTTATCTTTCCTTTCGAAATTGATGATGAAATAATTAGCTGGATTTTTAAAAACACTATCTGCTGCGATGATTGTATTTTCAAGCCCGGCCTTAAAAACTTCCTTAATTCGGGCGTTCAAAACTTCTTCGCCGCTTTTTAAGGCGAGATTTAATTCAGGTAACGAGCCATTATTGGGTTTTGCAATGTCATTTGTCTCTAATTTCGATTCGTACTTCGATGACATTCCTTTAAGCCAGAATTCTTTGGCCGCATCTCTGTTCCATGCGCTCATTCCCCAGCGCATCGCATAAACATTGCCATAACCCATCAACCGCAATAGCGAAGTGGTGTAGCTTGCTTTTTGGCCAGTTGAACACACTATAATAATTTTATCGTATTCAAAAGGTTTTATTTTTGATTGGAAATACTCCGGAATATCAGTAAAATTAATATTCACAGCATTTTTGATATGGCCTTTTTTAAAAAATTCAGGTTTTCGGATATCCACAATTAGATTTTTTTTATCCAATTCTTCAAAAACTACTGAAGCTTTTATTAATGAAGGAAATTCGCGACTATTAACATAATCGCCACTTTCATTTAAATAATCAATTAAAAGCTTTGAATCAGCTGGTATTACAATTTCTGCTTTTTGTTCTGAAATCTGAACGGAATCGGTATTGTTTTTATCCGTATTTGCATTGGAGCAGGCCAAAATAAAAGCAATGGAAAAGAATGAAACAATTTTTATAAATCTCATAATTTGTATTTTATGTAAATATCTGACTGATTTTTATTGAATCAGTCAGATTGTTAAATATTATTTTACTTTTTATCTGGTAAAACAGCAATAAGCTCAATTTCAACAACTAAAGATGGATCATATAGCCGCTTGACTTCAACCCATGTGGCTGCCGGATAATCACCATTTTTATAATACAACTTTCTCAAATCCTTGTATTTAATAACTGAGTCGAGGGCTAAAGCGTATAAGTTTTCTTTAACCACGTTTTCGAAAGTAGCGTTGTAGTTTTTTAATATTTTTTCCAGATTATCGTAAACCAGTTTCAATGCGTCATCCATTTTTCCCCAACCTACCGATCCTGAGATATATATGGTGTTGCCAACTTTGATGGCTTCGCAGTATCCAATAGCGTATTCGGCAGCTTTGTCAAAATTGAATTTCTCTTTCTTTATTCCACTTGTTGTATTTTGCCCGATGGCTTGAAAAGACAAGAAACAAAATGTTATAATGGCCAAGGAAATCAGGTTTTTTTTCATCAGAAAATTATATTTTCTTTTTTATTTCAACACGTTTACTATCGTACTTTATAGTATCTGTAGGATGTCCAAGCTCATTATACTTGAATTCAGTAATAGCTACGCCGCTTTCGGGATGATTGATGATATTCTTTTTTGAATCAAGGAAAGCGGTTTCAATTCTGGCGCCATGTGTATCATATTTGTATTGATAAACAGGAATTTTTTTACCTGAAAGGTATTCTTCATCCTGGTCCCAGTAAACAGTTTCTAGCACATTTCCAATAGAATCATGGGTATTTGCAAATTTTGCCCAACCCCAGTATAAATTCGAAAACCTGCCAGTAGTGTTATGCACCGAAAATTCTTGTAAGTCACCCTTGTCGCTTATAACAAATGAGAAATATGAAACGCCAATATCTCCACAATTTTCAGCTGTACAATTGTACAAAGTATCAGCTTGGTAATTGGCCATTCGGGTTACAACGCCTTTTTCATTATAAGAGAAGCGTAATTCAAAAAACGGACAGAATTCGTTCATAATCACTTCTTTATTTTCTAAATTGAAACGGTTTTCTCTAACCATGCCATCCGGTAATTTGCTCCAAGTATAAGATGCAATTTTATTTCTATTTTCGATATTCTTGCCATCTTTATCGTAAAATTTGAGACCAGTGCGCATTCCTGATTTATCAAGACTAAAAACCGATTTAAATACCTTTCCATCAACTTCTTGCGATTTATTCTCTTTGTCGAAATATAGTCTTGTTTCGGTACTGTCAGTATAAGTGATAACAATTTTTGCTGCATCAGTTGATCCATAGCCCAAAAGAACTGTATCTCTGCAATATTCAATAGTTACCGGACGGTTTTTTTCATCGAGTGTAAATTTGTAATTGTTTACTGTTTTTGCTTCTTCTGCCGTAATTTCATGATTTCCAACAATGTTGTCGAAATTGGTTTCAGTAAAAAGGATTTGACGATAATGTTTTACATTGTCCGCAACTTTATCATTCTTTTCATTGCCTGAACCACAAGAAATAAGCCCAATACTTAATATGGCCGCAAAGCCTGATAAAAATAAAATTTTATTGATTTTCATGATTAAATAGAATTTTTAATTATTAATTAGTTTTTATTTAAGATTGATTGAAGGTGCAAAGTTATTAAAATAAATACATGCCAATGTTTTAAAAGAATATTTAACATTACAATAACGAACTATTAATTAAGTAAATAGAAAGAAACTTATTGATTCATGAATTTGAAATAAGTTTGGTATTTGCATAAAATCATAAAATAAACCTGCTTTTTAACTCCGGAGTAGGTACCATGCATGATTCCTTTTTTCCAAACATGCGATACCTGTTTTTTGCAATCCTGTCGTAAACCCAATCTCTAAAAGGTCTTGGGAAATATATGATGATGTGGAATATTTTCCAGAAACCGCCTAATTCGTTTATCACTTTTAAAGCTGCTGTAGATTTAACAAATGCCTGGTTGGCCTTAATATAAATAAATGAATCAATATTTGCAACATCAATCTGATATTTAACAAGTTGCTCTTTTCCGAACTTAGATTGGAGAGATGCAAATTTGAAAACAGCTTTTTTGTCGTGTTTTATGAAAAACTGAACACTGCTGTTGCAAAGATTGCATAATCCATCAAATAGGATAATTTGATTATAAAGTATTTCCAAATTATAACAATATGTTATTACTGACTAACAGTGTTTTGTGATAAATCCTTGAACCATTGGCCTACTAATTTAGCTTGTTCGCTGCTTATTTTTGCATTGGAATGCATTAATGTATAAGAACTTAGGGGCATATAACCTTCTTCGATATCTTCAGCACAGGCTTCGAGTTTTCGTTTTGCTTTATCTGGTCGATAATCAGCCCATTCCGAAAAATTCACACGATTACGGGCCTCAATGATATGATTTTTGAGATACCACGAAACCGGCGCAACATTTGCATACCAAGGATAAACGCTTTCATTTGAGTGACAATCATAACACGATGTTTTTATTATACTTGCAATTTCCTGGGGAGGGTTGCTTATAGCAATAAAGTCCTTTTTTATATCAACAGTTGGGTTGGTTTTGTCAATCCTGAATAATTGGATGATAAGTAAAAATGCAACAAAGCCAATCAAAAAATACTTCTTTTTCATCTAGATAGGTTCTAATTGTTCAAAATTATTAAGATACCAAGCGAATATAATTATTTATTGATTAGTTTCAGCAACGTTATTTAAATAGAAATAGGATTGAATACTTGAACTTCTCATATGGGCATATCTAAAAACTCCGAGTTCAAGGCTTTCTCAATTTGAAAAAACGGATTCCAAATTCTAATTGAATGGAAGATTCAGCAAAAATTCGGAATGTCAAAATTCTCTGTGCTATCTTTAATTTAGAAATCGATCGAATGGATAAATTAATTACTTTTATCTTCGGTTTCTAAAATTCAATAGATGGAAAAATTGAAAATAAAAGTTTGGGGATTGGTATCTCTTACAAAGAAGCAGATTCTAATTTTTGAAATGGTAGTTTTAACTATCTTTATTTTATTAACGGTATTTTTGTTTTCATATGATATTCAGGAACATATGGACAATGAATTAATTACTTTTCATGCAAAATATACCAAGTATTTTAGTTTGATTTGCACTTTTCTTATTATTGTTGAAACGCAGTATTTATGGTCGAGGTTTATTCAGGCACAGCTTGATTTAATAAAAGAGCAAAAGGAAGAGATTCAGTTCCAGAAAGAAAAAATTGAAAAGCAAAATAATAATCTAAAAGACAGCATAAGGTATGCAAGCCGCATACAAACAGCGTTATTTCCTTCCAATTTAAAAATGGGAAGAATATTGAAAGATCATTTTTTGTATTTTAAACCCCGTGATGTAGTTAGCGGCGATTTTTACTGGATTGATGAGCATGAAGGAAAAGTGATAATTGCTGTAGCTGATTGTACCGGGCATGGGGTTCCTGGTGCATTTGTGAGTGTTTTAGGCATCTCGTTTTTAAGTGGAATAATACAAAATATAATCAATAAAAAAGAAGATTTAAACCCGGCAATTATATTAAACATGTTAAGGGCCACCATGTTGGATTCATTTATAAAATCTGAAACCGAATCGGGAATTTATGATGGTATGGATATTTCTGTTTGCATAATTGACCAAAAAAATAAATCGGTTGATTTTTCAGGCGCAATGCATCCAATATGTGTTGTAAGAAAATCGGAAAATGGAAAACCAGTTTTAGAAAAACTTAGGACTGATGTTCATTCCATTAGCATGATAGGCACAACTGAACACAAATACAAGAATGTTTCCTTTTCAATTGAAAGTGGCGAAATGATTTACATGTATTCCGATGGATTTGCAGACCAGTTTGGAGGAAATGAAGGAAAAAAATACCAGTCGAAAAACTTTGAATATTTATTGCAAAAAGTAGCACATGAACCTCTTGAAACCCAAAAACAATTATTGCATGAAAAAATTGGCAAATGGAAAGGAAATTACAGGCAAATTGATGATATTCTGGTGCTTGGAATTAGGGTTTGACCAAAATATAGGATGAAAAACTCGAAACGTGCATATATTTATGCAATCAGTTCTATCATGCTATGGTCAACAGTTGCCGTTGGTTTTAAAATTGCCCTTCGGTATATGGATTTTATACAGTTGCTATTCATTTCATCATTGGTTTCGGTAATTGTCCTCTTTGCCGTTTTAGTTTATAGAAAAGAGTTTGGCCTGTTGTTTTCTTATTCTGGTAAGCAATATCTTGGTTCAGCCTTTTTGGGATTTCTCAATCCATTTGCTTATTACATGGTTCTTTTGAAAGCCTATTCTGTTTTGCCTGCCCAACTGGCCCAGCCACTTAATTATACTTGGCCAATTGTGCTGGTGCTGCTATCGGCCCCATTGCTAAAACAAAAGCTGAAAGCCAAAAGTATGCTGGCTTTCTTAATAAGTTTTATTGGTGTTTATTTTATTGCGTCAAGCAATCATATACTTGATTTTAAAATTGAAGAGCCATTTGGAATATTTTTGGCTTCGGCAAGTTCTTTAATTTGGGCTTTGTTTTGGATTTTTAATGTGCGCGATAAACGGCCTGAAATTATTAAGCTGGCCTTGAGTTTTACATTTTCTCTGATTTTTACTGGGTTGGCATTAATATTTTTTTCAGAATTTAAAATCCCAGATTACAGAGGAATTTTAGCTGCACTATACATAGGCTTTTTTGAAATGGGATTTACCTTCATTTTATGGTTAATGGCCTTGCAAATGGTTGATAGAAGCGATAAGATAAGTAACCTGGTCTTTATTTCGCCTTTTTTCTCACTCATATGGATTCACCTGATTTTGAAAGAAAACATATACGAAACGACTATTTTGGGGCTTATTTTCATCATTTTGGGTATTGTGGTTCAACAATTTAAATTTAAAGCTCAAAAAACGAATGGATAAAGAACGGATAATTTTAGGAATTGATCCCGGTACCAGCATCATGGGCTATGGCCTGATTTCATCAAAGAGCAAACAACCGCAGTTAATAACTATGGGCGTGCTTGACTTGAAGAAATATACTGATCATTACCTTAAACTACAGAAAATATTTTCGTGCACCCTTCAATTAATTGATGAATATCATCCTGATGAATTGTCGATTGAGGCACCCTTTTTTGGTAAAAATGTACAATCGATGCTTAAATTAGGCAGGGCGCAAGGTGTAGCAATTGCTGCTGGCCTATACCGTACAATTCCAATTTTTGAATACGCCCCGCGGAAAATTAAAATAGCGATTACCGGAAATGGAAATGCATCAAAAGAGCAGGTGGCTGCTATTTTAAAGGGCATGTTTAGAATTCAGGAAATGCCTGAATTGTACGATGCCACCGATGGACTGGCAGCAGCTGTCTGTCATTTTTATCAAAACACAACTTCAATTGGCGATAGTTCAGTCAAGAGCTGGAAAGATTTTATCAGGAAAAATCCCAACAAGGTAATTGATTGAAAATGTGATACATATAATAAGCCTGATTGTTCCTGAAAATAGTACTTCAAATTAAAGCTATAAAAAAAGCTAGTCTAAAATTTTTAAATAGATTCCAATATTGATAAATTTGAATTAAATCAGTGATGCTATAATTTAAAAAGTCGAAGACGGATTAGAATTATCCAGTCGAACTGGTCGCTTACCAAAAGTCCGGAACTTGGGACGAATAGGCGCCACTAAATATGAATTTTATAATAAAAAATAAACTTATGAAGCAAACAATTTTAATTTTAGTAATACTTTTATTGGGTTTTAGTACATATGCCCAAGAGCAGCCCCGTTACGTTTATTGCGTGATTGTTGGGAGCACCAAGTTTATCAGCAATAAAGTAACCATCAGGATTGATTTTGGAGATAATATTGGCAATTATGCCGATAATAGAATGAAAGACCCTAAAACAGGGAGACCTATGATTTTTAATTCCATAGTTGATGCTTTAAATTTTATGGGAAAGCAGGGATGGGAATTTGTGCAGACATACGCAGAAATGAACAATGGTTCAACAAGTTATTTCAACTACCTGATGAAAAAAAAATTCAGCGAGCTTGATCAGGAAACTCAATTGGAATATATGAAGGATTGAAATGGATACACGATTATAGCAAATTTTATTAAAAAGATCAACCAATGAAAAAATTGCTTGTCATAGCGAATTTGTTTTTTGCAGTTTTTAATTTCTTCGGTCAAACTGCCAATGAATATTGCGTAAGAGCTGCAGCCAAACATGACCTTCCTGATAATCAGGGGGCTATAGCTCTTTATGATAAAGCAATTGAAATTGACTCAACCCTTTGGAAAGCCTACAATGGACGCGGTTTAGTTAAAATAGATATTTTTGATTTCAAGGGTGCAATTGACGATTTTACCAAAGCAATCAAAATTGATACGTTAAATCCGGAAGTTTATGCCAACCGTGGAGATGCATATTATTACAAAAGGGTATACTTTAGGGCTTTAATTGATTATTCAAAGGCGATAGAAATTAGTCCAAATAATCAAAAGTATTATAACAACAGGGGGTTTATAAAATTAGATGCACGGGATTTCGCAGGTGCAATTGCTGATTTTTCTAAAGTGGTTGAAACGAACCCCAAAGATGCACTAGCATACAATAGCCGAGGATTAGCCAAATTTGCTCTAAAAGACTATGAGGGAGCAATTTCAGATTATAAAAAAACCATAAAAATTAAGCCTGAATATCTTAAAGCATACATCAATAAAGCTGAATCTGAGTTTTACGACCAAAGCTATGATGAAGCACTTTTAAGTTGTGAAACTGCTTTAAACCTTTTAACCTTTTATGAACCAGCCTTTACTATGAAGGCAAAAATAAAAACGTTTCTCCAAGATTACAGCGGAGCCTTGATTGATTTATCCATCGCGATAAAAATCAATCCCAAAAGTGCAGAACTTTATAATTTGAGAGGTCTTACGTACCACGCAATGCAGCATTTTGAGCACGCAATAGCCGATTTCACTATGGCGATAGAGATAAATCCCAAATTAGCAGATGCATTTTTTAACAGGGGAGAAGCTAAAAAGGAAACATTGGATTTCCAAGGTGCTGTTGAAGATTTCGACAAAGTTTTGGCAATAAACCCAAAAGATGAATTGGCTTATTTGAACCGGGGCAATGCAAAAGTGGCCAACCAGGATGATGTAGGAGCAATTATTGACTTTACAAAGGCAATTGAGATAAATCCTAGCAATGCGGATGCCTATTTTAACAGGGCATTTGCTAAAAAAGAACTTATGGATTATAGTTCGGCAATTGCAGATTATGATATGGCAATAGCCATTAATCCTACTGATGGTGAAATTTATTATAGCCGTGCAAATGCCAAAAATGCTTTAGGGTTAAAAATAAGTGCTTGTTTGGATTATAAAAAAGCTAGAAAACTAGGATATTCCGAAGCGCGAGAAGCTATTAAATGCTTTTGTAAAGAGCCTAAGAAATGGGGGATTTATTGAATGAAATATAAAAGCTTATTCAATTAATTATCAAACCATTTTCAATAACAATAAATGAATCTATCAATTATTGCTTGTGGAATAATTGTTATTATCTTTTTTTGTTTCTGGTTTGTCAATCATATTAATAATTATAAATTTGTAACCATTGTGTAAGGTTAAATAATTTGGTTA
>JFJP01032288.1_pt1 | contig 11092 bp, 14 predicted proteins | sample 431651 | NCBI WGS metagenome assembly JFJP01 (sample SAMN02602958, study PRJNA72255) | Microbial mat metagenome, whole genome shotgun sequencing project. | biome: fresh water; feature: sink hole; material: water; isolation source: purple microbial (photo- and chemosynthetic) mats found in... | reverse complement strand
GTGCTTACTCTCTCTGGCTATTGCTTGCTCCTCAATGAATTTTCTCGTTACCGAGTTCAACTTGGTAATGCCTGCCGAGAAGCTCTGCTTCGTGATGTGGATAGCGTCAAGCAGAGCTTAAAACACGCATTACCATGTTGAACTTGGTAACGAGCAAATCGTATGAATCAAGCCAATCCCGGTTCAGACATTAAAATCTATCGTATCATAAATAGCAGATAAAGCTAAAGTTTCTTCAAGCGAGGGCAACATCACGACTTCATCACGCTGCGTATAATCATGTAACAGCCAACCCGCCCCTGTTTGGTGAAAATGCTCTACAAAAACTTTCTCAGAATCAACCAATAAATAATCTTGCAACGTTGGAATGGTGCGATAATGCCAAAATTTCTCACTTCGGTCATAATTTCGAGTCGTGGGAGACAACACTTCAATAATCACGATTGGATTTAGCAAGGTGCGCTGATTGTCTGTGAGTTCCGGTTGATTACAATAAATTGAAATATCTGGATAGGTATCCAAACCGCTGGGCGTGTGAATACGCATGTCGCTGTTCATCGGACGACAAGGTTTTTTGCCACGCAATTGATTCGCCAACATCACCATGAGATTGACTTTGAGAGTCGCATGATGAAAACTCCCTCCCGCCATCGCAAAAACTTCACCTTGATAAAATTCATGTTTGCTATCAGTATGTTCTTCTAACTGCAAATAATCTTCACGGGTAAAGTAACTGATTGCTGGTTGCATTTGAGCTTCCTCATTATTTTTTGTCTGAACCATGATTTTGTTTTGAATCAAGCAAATCCCGGTTCAGATAACTATGCGTGAATTCTAATTCTTAGATTTGGTATAACTCATGACGAGCCTGTTCATACACCCGCCGGTCGCCCGCAGCAATCACCCGCCCATCAGAATGCAATCCCAACGGTTGCCCCGCCCAATCCGTCAATATTCCCCCCGCCCCCTCAACCACCGGCACCAACGCGCAATAATCATACGGCGATAACGAGGCTTCAATCACCAAATCCACAAATCCCATTGATAACAACGCATACGCATAACAATCCGCCCCATACAACGCATGTTTTGCCGCCTCGCGAACCTGCTCAAATGCCCCCTGATCATCCCCGTAAAACATCTCTGGCGAAGTCGCATACAACAACGCATGGCGCAACTCATCGCACGGACGCACCGTCACTGTTTCACCGTTAAATGTCGTAGGCAATCCCATCCCGCCCACCCAACGCTCTCGCAAAATCGGTTGATTAATCACGCCCAACACAGGTTTGCCCTGATGCAACAACGCGATCAACGTGCCAAAGGTCGCCTTACCCGTGATAAATGATTTCGTACCATCAATTGGATCAAGCACCCACACAAATTCTGCATCGCTTGCCGTCACGCCCATTTCTTCACCATAGATGCCGTGATCAGGAAAACGTTGTAAAATCAACTCTCGCATTACCTGTTCCGCTGCCCGATCTGCAATAGTCACCGGACTGGCATCAGCTTTATCATCCACAATCAGTTTGCGACGAAAATAACCTCGAATCACTTCAGCACTGGCATCGGCAAGTTGATGAGCCAATTCAATCAGTTGATCAGATAAAGAAGGAAGCATATTAAACCTTTGATAATTAAAATTTATGATGGACTACCAGAACATGACCCATTGATCGCAGTCATTTTTTATTGTAACACGCGGTTCATCGCAACACCCCCAGATGATTGACACAACCTATGTCCGTTCAATACAATACAAACCACGTTATGCACATTTCTTGCTTATCGTGTCATTCAATCCTATTTTTAACGATACAAATAAGCCATGTCATTCATTTCAAAATTATTTAATCAAACACTCCCTATGGACAGTCCAGTGGCAGTATCATTACAAGGACTCCGTTCGCCTGCGATACATTTTGAGCGTTTTGTACCGGGAATTGACAATGTACATATTGATGTCTATTTGAGCCAAAAATTCACGCAACACACGGAGAATTCTATTCAAGCACTGCTTGCTGACTATTGTACCTATAAAAAACATAAAGTTTCCCCTCAAACTCGTCAATTTACCGAACAGTTTCAAGCCAGCTATAGCTCCATGCTGACTGCGGTATTACATCGTGCCAAAGAAGGAAAATATCTTGATATTGTTCAATTATTTCAATTGGGAGTCATCAAATATCTCACCACCGCCATTCGAGAAAAAACCGAAGAATTTATCCAAAAAATCCGCTCCAATGACTTAAGTAGCGACGTTTACAAAAATCAACAAATAGATTTATATAAATTAATCAATTGGACAAACAAGAATCAAAATTATCTGATTTACCAAATCAGTGACGAGCTCTTCGCGCAATTACGTTGGGTAGAAAACAGTCAAGTGGGTAAATTACGCGCTGATTTGTTGGGAGTGGCATGGTCAATTCCTGAGGCGATGTTATTGAATCCATTGCTCAGTACGCTCGAAACCCATGACCCAGATATATTGCTTGATCAGTACATTTTACTCACTTCGCCCGATTTTACCCGCCTATTTCCTATTTTAGAACAATTGCTAGACGAAGTTGTTAAATACTGCAACATTGAACTGATTGAAAAATATGAGTATCCGACCGAAACATTGATGACGGACGAATTGAGTTGGAAGGATGTTCCCAGTAATGTAGATCGCTTATTTAATCAGGCTATCACGTTAGAAAAGTTGCAAGAAACGCCCGAACAAGCGGAATTGCTCAAAAATCGACTCATTTGTCAACAAAAAGCCTTCGGATTGTTAGAAAAAACGTTGCAAGAAGCACAATTCTTTCTGCCCATGCTCGCCGCGTATGAAACTGAGCCATTTTACCAATATTACGCCAAATCATTGAGTGCATTAGATTTTTTTAAAGTGTTGAGCAATACCGCGGAAGCAGATTATTTATTGATGAAATTAGAAAATGCGTTGAAAATTAAACCACTGCGCAGTTCTGAAGACAAACCTTTGACGGTAAGCGAATTGGTCAATGCGAGAAAACGCTTGCAACGTTCCGCGCGTAAAATTGAATCTGACGTATTGCTTAATTTTATCAAGGATGTGGTTACTTATCGTCGAGATATTAAATATTTACAGTTGACAGTCCCCTTACTTGATCGCTTCAAAGTATTGCAAAAAGCTGAAGATATTCAATTATCTCGCAGCAATGGCATGTTATACGAATTTTTGGAAGAAAGCGAATATAGCAGTGATAAGACGCAACAAATACGTTGTCATGTGATTTTAAAAGCAGATGTGCGAGGTTCCACGACCATCACTTCCGAATTACGCAAACGCGGTTTAAATCCAGCGACCCACTTTAGTTTATATTTTTTTGACCCTATTCGTCAATTAATCAATCAGTTCGGCGCGGAAAAAGTGTTTATTGAAGGCGATGCGGTGATTTTGAGTTGGTTTGAATTTCACAACACGCCAGAACAGTGGTTAGCGACTGCACGCGCGGCGGGATTGGCAAAACAGATGGTTGAAGTGGTCAAAGCGCAAAATCAGACCTGTGCTGATCATGGTTTGCCCGTGTTAGAATTGGGAATTGGGATTTGCTATGCACCTGAACCACCTGCTTTTTTATACGATGGTGAGCAACGCATTATGATTTCTCCCGCAATTGGCGATGCAGATCGGTTATCATCATGCTCGTGGAAATTACGTCATAAATATGCGAAGAAAATTAATTTACTAACTCATGTGATGGTGTTTAAACAGGCAGCGAATGATGCTTTTAAGGGTGAGAAGGGTATGACCACTTTTCGCTACAATTTAAATGGAGTCGAGTTAGACCCGGCGGCTTTTGATAAATTAAAAACGGAAATTGCGTTGCGCACGTATCAAATTCGATTGCCTGAAGATGAGATAATGACGCAGTTTTTTGTTGGGCAATACACTGATAATCAAGGACAAAAGCATCAATTGGTAGTGCGTCAGGGTTGGGTGCGATTGTGGCAGGAAGCGGATGATTATTATCCCGTGACCAGTGAAGTTTATTATGAAGTAGTGGTCAATCCTAAATTATTGAATGCAATTAGGAAATTGATAGAAAAACAAATTTAAATTACATAGTTAGCAGTAATCCTCATCCATATCTTGCACGTTAATTTACCAAAAATATCACATGCACTCTACCTCCTTGATTTGGCAACAGATTCACAGCGTATTTTTAGACATGGATGGCACGCTGTTAGACCTTTATTTTGATAACCATTTTTGGCGTGAACATTTACCCATAGCGTATGCCCAACAACATCGCTTACCACTTCTCGAAGCAAAAGAACATTTGCATCAACAATTTACTGCAACACAGGGAACATTATCGTGGTATTGCGTGGATTATTGGACACAGCAATTGAACATGGATATCATGGCGTTGAAAGAAGAAATTGCGCATCTCATCGCGTTGCATCCGTATGTAATTGAATTTTTAGAAGAATTACGGCGGTGTGGCAAACGAGTGGTATTAGTCACCAATGCGCATCGTAAAAGCCTTGAATTAAAAATGCAGCAAATTCCACTGACTGCATATTTCGATCACATTATTTCGTCGCATGAAGTGGGATTGCCCAAAGAATCAGTGGAGTTTTGGCAACAACTACAACAGGTTGAACGGTTTCATCCCGCGACAACGTTATTAATTGATGATAATTTGGCGGTATTGCGTGCAGCTCAAAGTTACGGGATTGCGCATTTATTGGCGATTTTTCAACCTGATAGTCGTGCAGAACGCAAAGATGTGGCAGAATTCAATGCAATTCATCAGTTTGCGGAAATTATGCCGTGTTGTCAGTGAATACAATACATTGACGCAGAAATCAATTTTGTAGGTCAGAATTTTTCGACATTTCCAAAAAATCCGTCTGAAATTGCCAACCCACGCAATAGATGAATTCATTGATTTATATCTTAAATTGAACAAATTAATGCTTCAGAGCACTAAACAATTTTCACTTTACGCACGATGAGCGGTGTTTTCAAATTCCAGTTATCGGCATCCGCGATTTTTTTCAACTCATCCATGCGATAAACTGTTTTATGAACAATGGGATTCTCACGAGTTTGCAACCAATTTTTTCTTGCTGCAATGTAAGCCAAAACCCATGTTTTTTCATCTCCTCCATTGACAGGGGCAGCTTCAGGAAATAACTTTCTGATTTTAGACACATTACCCGCTCCAGAATGGATACACGTATCGTAAATCGTCAACTGTCCCAATGCCGTTTGCAAACCAATTTCTGTGGCAATTTTGACTGCGGGCAACCAATAAAGTTCATCGAATATTTCATCTTGAGCCTGTTGCATGAGTGGGTCTGCCCCGGCGGTTTTTAACAACTCAATCAATTGATTAAGCCATTCTGGATAAATTTCCTTGGGATTGATCTTCGTGCTTTCATTGCTGCTTAATTGGGGCAGATAATCACTCAGAGCCTCTGCATGAATTCCATTCAATTTCACATAACGTTTACTCACCAAATCCAATGATCCAGATTTATCAGTGGCTTGGTGCTTGCCATAACTGATACCCGCGCCATCACTCAAAACCGTGCAAGTCGAGTACGCTGCCGTCGTGGGAATTTTGCCCGTTTCAAAAATTGCCAACACACAGTCAATAACATGTTTTTGTTCAGAAGTGACCATCATGATGTGATCTCTCAAAGAAATGTGGATAACTCATTACCCAATTTAACGGAATAATGAGCAAGATAATGAACTGATTATTCAAGTTTTTCCTGCAATTTATCTCGTGTCATCTTGGCGCGGGTGAATATTTCCAATATTGTTTTACTGTCCTCACATTCCAACGCGACACGGAATTCTTGCAATTGATGATTAAATAAATCAAGCACATGCAATACAGCCTGTCGATTAGCTACACAAATATCGTGCCACATCTGTGGATCGCTGGAAGCAATGCGTGAAAAATCTCGAAATCCGCCCGCTGAAAATCGGAAAATCTCTGCCCGCTCTTCCATTTTCGCCAAAGTATCTACCAAACTATATGCTAAAACATGGGGTAAATGACTGGTTGCCGCCAACACTTCATCATGATGAATGACATCCATATCAATCACTTCGGCTCCTGCCAACTGCCACATTTTCTTTACTTTTGCATGGGCAAGCGGATCAGTTTCTGGCAAGGGAGTCAGAATCACTCGACGTTTTTGAAACAATTCGGCAAACGAGGCAGTGACCCCACTTTTTTCAGTACCTGCGATGGGATGTCCCGGTACAAAGTACGACAAGTGAGGGGCAAGTTGGGCGCGGGCATCGGCAACCACCGAATTTTTCGCACTTCCAACGTCAGTGACAATCGCTTGTGGCGCAAGGTTTGGTAACATCGCGGCAAAAGTTTTCGCCATTGCACCCAACGGCACCGCCACCACAATCATATCCGCATCTGTGACAGCTTCAGCAATATCAGTGGTATAGCGATCAATCACGCCCAATTCTACCGCAGTTTGCAAATTGGCAATACCTCGTCCACAGCCGATAATTTCACCACAACCATCTGATTGTTTTCGTAATATTCGCGCCAACGAGCCGCCAATTAATCCTACACCAATAATGACTAAACGTCGAATCAATAAGTTATCCACTGGGTGATTTCCATCCATGTTACAATTCAATAAATTTTTTATTATAGAACCGGTTTAATGTCTTTAAACTGAGGGGAAAGGATTCCGGTTTCCAGATTTAAAAATATCGTTTGGACTCGTGTTGAATCTGAAACATCGCTTCGGTGATTTCTCCACGCAATGTTGGTAATTCAACTTCAATCACTGCCCAAACAATGTCACAATCAATCCTAAAGTAGTTATGTCCCAAAATGTGACGCATTTCAATAATTTTAGACCATGCAACTTGAGGAATTTTATCACGAATTGCTTGAGACATGGCACGAGCCGCTTCCCCTAAAATTTGCAAATGATGCACAACCCACATTTACACTCATACCAAACCTGAAATTAGAGATTCTGTGATATAATAGGATATTGATTAATGAAATTAAACGAGAGGAAGCGAAGAAATGCCTAAGCCAATAGAAAAAGCCTGAGAGACTTCAAAAAGAAGACTTCGATGAGTTGTATCGTCAAGAAAAATTTGGTGATGTCGTTGTTGAAGAAAGGGAAGAATCACCGGGAAGTTGGCAATGATATTGAAAGGGATTGAGATTGAAAGAGCAAGGGGACGGGGGAGAAAGCCGCGATTAGACCCTGAGAAATATGAAGAAGTGAAGCAAGCGATATTGGAATGTCAAAAAAATTTAAATCATCTGAAGGCTATCTCAGAGTGAGAATGTTATCTTACTTAAGTCTCCCACCGGTTTCTCCCGAACTCAATCCGGTCGAACAAGTTTGGCAGTTCTTGAGGCAACATCAACTTACTAAACCGGATGTTTTGAAAAATGAAAAAGCGGTCATTGATGCTTGCTGTGATGCGTGGAATTGGTTTGAAGCTCAACCACAACGCATTTCCAAACTCACTCAACGCCATTGGGCTTTTTTAGCCCCCTAATTACTCTAACTAATTTAACTATGCGTGAATTATAAATTCTCAGATTTGGTATAACAAATATTATCTATGCCGTTTATGGGGATCGATCACAGCATGATGCGAATTTTCAGTCATTAATTCAACGGGTCCACTGTCAGAAGTCGCAAGGTGCGCTGGTTTCGCAGGACGACCCGCCAGACATGACAGTTCTGAAAGTGCTTGTTCATAAACTTTACGTTTAAAATAAATCACTTCCTGCAACGGCTGCCAATAATCAACCCACTTGTATGCTTCAAACTCAGGAATTCCTTTTGCATCGAACCGAATTTCGCTTTCTTTGCACAATAAACGCAACATAAACCATACTTGTTTTTGACCAATACACAACGGACGTTGATGATAACGCACCAGATTTTCAGGCAAGCGATAGCGCAACCATCCCTTTGTATTGCCAACCACATGCACCTGACGCGCCCGTAGCCCCAATTCTTCATACAACTCTCGGAACATGGCTTCACGCGGTGCTTCGCTAGGTTTCATCCCGCCCTGAGGAAATTGCCAAGCATTCTGACCGACGCGTTTGGTCCACAATACTTGACGTTCCTGATTCGTCAGGATAATACCGATGTTTGCTCGATAACCTTGTGTGTCAATCATGATTAGCAAGTCTATAATTTGTAGATGGAATAAATACGACAATAACGTTAAATGTTTCAGTTGTTGAAAGTATAACAGAGAGTTTTGTGTAATCGCAAGTTTTATTTTAGGCGTATCACGCAGGCTACACGAGCAACTGTTCTAAAATTTTGAAGTAAATCGTGGTGAGCGTGTCCAAGTCAGCAATTTTGACAGATTCGTTAATTTTGTGAATCGTGGCATTAATAGGTCCAAATTCCACGACTTGCGCACCAGTGGGGGCAATAAATCGACCATCTGAGGTGCCGCCGCTCGTGGATAATGTAGTGTCAATCTTACATACTTCTGTAATGACCGTTTGCACTGCTTGCACCAAATTCCCCGCTTGAGTGAGGAAGGGCTGACCTGAATTTTCCCAATTTAGGGTGTAACGCAACTTGTGGCTGAATTTTCCCAATTTAGGGTGTAACGCAACTTGTGGCTGTCAAAAAGTTGGGTAACGCGAGTTTGCAGTTCATCACGGGTGACTGCGGTGCTGTAGCGAAAATTGAAATCCACATGTAAATCACCGGGAATCACATTATTGGCACCAGTGCCGGCATGAATATTCGAGATTTGAAAGGTGGTGGGAGGAAAAAATTCATTGCCTTTGTCCCACTCCATTTGACACAACGCATTTAATACAGGGGAAAAACGATGAATTGGATTGTCAGATAAATGGGGATAGGCAATATGTCCTTGAATACCATGCACAATCAAATGTCCACTCAGCGAACCCCGTCGTCCCGTTTTGACCATATCTCCTAATTGTTGTACACTCGTTGGTTCACCAATCAGACAATAATCAATGGGTTCTTGACGTGCCTGTAAATGCTCCACCACTTTTACCGTGCCATCAACCGATGGACCCTCTTCATCACTGGTGATTAAAAAACCAATAGAACCCGCATGTTGTGGACAGTGTTGCACAAAATTCTCGACCGCGACCAACATTGGCACTGCCCCGTCCGTATAAAAAACCATCGTGTTGCGTGGCGGAAAACGGTGGAAATTGCCACGCGTCAAGATTACCAGTCGGAACGACATCGGTATGCCCAGCAAAAACAAATAACGGCGCGGATTTCCCCCGTCTTGCCCACAAATTATCAACTTCACCACAACGTAAACGCTCAATTTCAAAACCCAAAGGTTGTAAATATTGCGCAATCAAAAGTTGACACCCTTCATCTTTGGGTGTGATAGAAGCACGCTGTACTAGGGCAACGGCAAGGTCTAAAGTTTTTGACATGAGTTATTTTTCCCGAGCGGATGAGACGAAATTTATTTAGACAGTTTTAAGATGAGGAGTTACGCAGTTCAAAATGTAATTTAAAGATTTAATTCAATGAGTTAGTATCTTTTGGAGTGCAAATTTAAAAAATATTTTAATTGCGACTTATTCAATCTTTAATTCCTGTGCAAGCTACAAAATGGCGGACGATTTTTGATTTGGCATCAGTTTAAAAAAAGCGGTGGTTAATTTTTTATCTGATTCGGATAAATTGACTTTACACCATCAACTTAGTGTAACATATCGCATTTCATTCAACTTGTGGAATTATGGGACATGGCGTTATCGCTCACTTTTATGAGGGTCGTCACTTCGCAAGTTATCAATTTTTTCAATAGGTTGAAGACATGGCTTTTCTACGCAAGCAACACAATGTACTCCCCGGTTTTCATCTCTCGCTCGGATTCACATTATTCTATTTAAGCCTGATTGTCTTGATTCCATTGTCCATGATTTTCTTGAAAACCGCGAGTTTATCATGGCAGGAATTTTGGCACATCGTCACCGAACCGCGCGTCATGGCTTCCTACCGCCTAACTTTTGGGGCTTCCTTCATCGCTGCCTGTTTTAACGCCGTATTCGGTTTATTGGTCGCATGGGTACTGGTACGTTATTCATTTTTCGGCAAAAAAATCATCGATGCCCTAGTCGATCTCCCCTTTGCCCTACCCACCGCCGTCGCTGGAATTGCATTAACCGCACTGTATGCAAGAAATGGCTGGCTCGGACAATATTTAGAAGTATGGGGAATTAAAGTCGCCTTTACCCCGTTGGGAGTGATTGTTGCCTTAACTTTCATTGGCTTACCGTTCGTTGTGCGCACCGTCCAACCCGTATTGCAAGACTTAGAATTAGAAGTCGAAGAAGCCGCCGCCAGTTTGGGTGCAAGTCGTTGGCAAATCTTTCGATTTATCATTTTCCCCAGCATTGCGCCAGCATTATTGACCGGCTTTGCCCTAGCGTTTGCCAGAGGATTGGGAGAATATGGCTCGGTGGTTTTTATCGCAGGCAACATGCCAATGGTTTCAGAAATCGTACCGTTGTTAATCATCACCAAATTAGAACAATATGACTACACCGGTGCAACGGCAATTGCTGCGGTCATGTTAGTTGCATCGTTTATTTTATTGTTAATTATCAATTTATTGCAATGGTGGATGCAAGTATCCCGCAGATAAATTGGTCGTCTGAATCAGAATTTTAGAATTTTTGCAATAAAATCAAATCGTTTTAAACCATCATTTTCACGGTTGCCCGTGTGAAATCTTTGCAGTGAAAAATTTAAGTTGCAGTTTGTTCTAACGCAGACCATGCCAAGTAAAAATAGCACATTAACTCCGCGGTTAAGCAACAGTCATTTGTTTGGATTATGTTGAGTAAGGACAGTTTTAAAATTTCACTTGAATTTCAATCAATTGAATAATTCTCAACTTATTGATTTTATGAATGATAAAAAAACTGTCCATCTTGAGAATCTTAAAAATTGCATCATTTGGCGCATTGGCTCAGTTTACTTTTCAGCACAACACGCACATTATCCGATTTTCCAAAGACTTACAGCGGTAATTTTTGCAACTTGCGTCCACCATAAGAAAAATTAA
>JFJP01021716.1_pt1 | contig 11092 bp, 9 predicted proteins | sample 431651 | NCBI WGS metagenome assembly JFJP01 (sample SAMN02602958, study PRJNA72255) | Microbial mat metagenome, whole genome shotgun sequencing project. | biome: fresh water; feature: sink hole; material: water; isolation source: purple microbial (photo- and chemosynthetic) mats found in... | reverse complement strand
CAGACCCGAACCTACAATCTCGGTGGCGGCATGCAGTTTGATTTTTCTCACCGATGGAAAATGCGGTGGAACGGTGACTGGTCATTTACCGAAGGAACATTTATCAACCAATCAGTCTCGCTCTATGCTGACCTGGAAAGCTGGGAAATGAAATTTGATTGGTACCCAACGGGTCTCAACAGCGGTCGGTTCTATTTCCTCGTAAATGTGAAAAAACATCGTGATATCCAGTGGATGAAACGTCAATATTGATATTTTTACCTGCCTCAACAATCAAACCACGAAAGGCCCGCTTTTCGTGGTTTGATCGTTTCATGACATAACATTGCAGATCAACCAATCTCACTCTACCCGTTATTGTTCCCCACAACCTATTTTATTCACGCAATTACAATCAACAAAGGATCTTTCATGCTGAAACAGGTGATTCTTACCACAGCTCTTTTTGCTGCTACCGCATCGGCAAATCACTTGATCAACATTTCAACCGGAGCAGTTTGGCCCCAAGACGAAATGATCAAATCTACTGATTCAAAAGCTATGTGGAATATTTCCGGATCATGGGGACGCGTGTTTGACAAGCGCGTTGTGGTCGGTTTAAAGGCTGATCTTGCCATGCACGTACAGAAATTTCAGGGCAAACTCGATCAATCAAGAACTACTGCAACTGATACTTTTTACGTTTCTAGCGACAACATCTATCGCAAAGAGCGAGCGTTTATGCTTCCGCTCTGCGGTTGGGTCGCCATCGACCCCATTCCACAGTACCGATTTCATCCGGTGATCAATGCGCAGGTGGGATACAACTCTCTGTTCTGGTCAGAAAGTAACTACGACGATGGCAGTGGAATTCGCAAGGATGATGATTTCAAATACTGGTACGGATTCTACTCGAAGTTCGGTATCGATGGCATGTTTGATTTGGGAAAACAGGCTTCGATCTTTGCCGGATTTGCCTATCAGGTCGCTCCGCTGAACCATCAAAAAGATAACAAACTGCAGTTTAAATCCTTTAATGCACCGGAACTGCACATCGGTGTGAGTTTCCTCTACTAATGAGAGTTGTACTTCAACGGGTTAGTAGCGCATCTGTTTCCGTAGATAGTGTTTTAGTAGGATCTTCCAATCGGGGGATCCTTATTTTGTTCGGCGCAGGGGAAGGCGACACTGAAGCGGACTGTCTCTGGATGGCAGAAAAGTGCGCCAACCTCCGCATATTCGAAGATGAATCGGGAAAAATGAACCTTTCCACCAAAGAGATCGGTGGCGACGCGCTTGTGGTGAGTCAATTCACCCTCTACGGCGATTGTTCCAAAGGAAGACGTCCTTCGTTTTCAGCGGCAGAAAAACCAGATCGCGCCAACGAACTCTATCTCTTTTTCGTCAATGCCCTCAAGACCCATATCGATCGGGTAGAAACGGGTATTTTCCAAGCGATGATGCAGGTTTCGCTCGTGAATGACGGACCAGTGACACTCATATTAGAACGATAGCTTTCATCCGACTCCAACATGAACTGATAAATTCTTTCACAGCGTACCAACTGAAACCTATATTTTCGAACAATCATAGCGGCAGAATGGTCGCCTAAAAAGTGTTAACTTCAACAAAGGATCTGTGATATGTTCAAATCTATTTCGGTCGAATATTGTGGCGAATCAAATGAAATCGTCGTAGGAATTGGCGGTGTCATAAGTATTATCTACAAAGAGTTTGCCAAGGCGTACGATGTAATGTACGAAGATGGATCAGTCACTCGCGTTCACGGTGTAACCTTTGCAGAAATTCCTCCTCAAGCAGAAAAGTAAGAGTTCTACCAATAGACAAAATCAGGGGCACTTCATTTTAGTGAAGTGCCCCTTTTCAATAGCATAGTTTCAGATATTCAGTTCGATTGCCTTACCATAGAATCGTTTTGATTCATCATGGCAGCACTCTCTTTCTGCCAGAGTGAATCGATATAGTGCCGATACTGAACAAAATAGCGTTCCTGATTCTCTGTGGCTTTCACATTTCCAAATCTCGCCAAAAGTTCAGTCACAAGAGGCCTATGAAGATCACGGCCATTTTTCCCCGCCGAAGGAACCATTCCTCTCCTCCACTCTCCCACAGAGCTCCAGATAATATCGGTTGCCCTTCCTAAAGAATCACTAGGAAGAGGCAGACGAATCTTCAAAACGCCATTCGTCACACCCCAACGAACTTTTCCCACGGGAGAGAGTCGATCATAGGTGAAAGGACGGCGAAGATCACTATATCCTCGGGAAAGAAAATTGATCGGCCGAGTAGCCTTCACCCATTGAGCAGAAGTATCGCTAGAATCCCGATCAAAAAGAGGATCGAACCTATCCAAGCGCGACGAGTCAAAAAGTGCTAAATGTACCGCCGAGAATGAGTGGATATCTGTATACAGAATCGAATCTTTCACCGGAAACAGTTTGGCCATGTTATACGTTTTCCCCTGAAGTTCCACCGATTCGAGAAAGAGCGATAGCCCATTCTGTGGATTAGGAAATAAGCGTCCGCCATGGAGTGCTCGGAAGAGATGTGCCTGCTGAAGAAGTGTTAGTTCCATATCTTCCAGAATTGTTCCATACCGACTATCGCGAAGAGGAACAGGTCGTACACCACTGATCAGCGTATCCGCTTTTCCTCCCACAAATCGCACAAGTTCACGTACAATTTGAACACCGGAGATCTCTTTTCCCGCAAATCGTTTCATCGAATTTTCAATGCCTAATCTTTTGAACAACGCCGCCAACGATTGCCCCTGAACAGTAACCGCACCGGATTGATCATATACGATACGATTCAGTCGCAGTATCATTTCAGCCGTGAGGATTCGGTTGTTATCGCGTAGGTGTTCCCAGATAAACTTATCGCCGTGGAACAGAGAATCACTGTTATACAATCGCGTACTGTCGTTAAACACCACTGCTTCGCCACTGTCCCTGCTGATAGACAAGGTTCTTCGCCACGGAACCGAATCACTCACGGGCATGCGGTCATCCCATCGCGCAGTGGGAGTAAATTCACCGAGATCAAAAAGCAAGGCTGCCACAATGGGCGCAAGTGTCGCCGTGCCGTTGGCGAAGGGTTTAGCAAAAAGCGATACCGATCCACTTCCCAGTTTATCCCGCGAAACATAGGCGAGTAATTTCCCCGAAACGCCATCGAGAGATGCGTAGCCGTACTGCTGTTCTGTGCGAATGGTTCCTCGCCGATAATAGCGTTCCACTGCGCGGTACTGATTGGCGGGAAGCCCCGCGCGATCATACTCTACAGTCCAGTAAAGTGTGTCTCCCGGCAAAAGTGCCGTCGCAAAAGAACTTCCCGGATCGGAAAAAAGTGTCCGCGTTGTGATAACCCGTGTATTCCATAGATCGCCCCACCGTTTTGGCATCTTCCCCGTCAGTGTATCGGCAGAACTTCCAATGCGGATATCGGTCACCATGAGAGAATCCCCGTACCCCCGCTTCGATACCTGCTCCGCAAGAAAATTTTGAAGTTCAACGTCAATAGTGAGTCGCAAGGTGAGATTCCCCTTTTTGCGAATCAGCGACGAAGGATCGAGAAGATTTAACGCACGACGGCGCGATTCATCAAATCCCTGGCGTTCTAAGAAATCGAGCCAGCAGCGATTAGCCAAGTCAACGAGATGCGGATGTTCCGTGGCAATGGGTTCCGGTTTGCGGAAGGTGAGTTCAAAAATCTCTTCCAATACTGCATCCCGATGTTGGTCACTCCAGCCGTTCGCTTTCTGTATCCGATCCATGTCGATGGCGCACTGCTTTTTGATGCGATCGGGAAGATTTGCTCCCCATTTGACCATGCGCGAAAGATAGACCGATTCGGCGTCGGAAAGGGTAGTCACCGATTTACCCCACAACCCCCGGGAAATTTCTTCGGCACCAATAAGTCCATGGGATGAGGTGAGACAGTGGTTGAGATAGATCTCCATAATCTCTTCGGGGCGATGCCGTTTGCGCAGGGCCGCGGCGATCTGTAGTTCGCGAATCTTGCGATCAATTGTGCGCGAAACATGGCGGTTCCCTTCATTATCCAACTGAGAAATGAACATTTTTCCCACCTGTTGCGTAATCGAAGAGGTTCCTCGGGGAAGTTTTTTTTCACCTGAACGAATTGATTCAACCCATGCAATAACCGTGGCCCGAACAAAACTGTCAAATTCAAAACCGCGATTATTAGTGAAAAAATGGCGATCTTCCGAAGCGACCACGCTTTTTACCAGAGTTTGAGGAAATGATTTGTAAGCCACGCGCTGATGATCCGTGCGAATGGATGCTATCTCCCGTCCAAAGCGGTCTTCAATAGTAATGCGACTGGAATAGCGGTCGATACGGTTTAGTTTTTCCACCACAGAGATCGATGGATATTCTGCGACGAGGACACCTTCCACCACAGGACTGGGCGTTGTACTTTTGCCGGAGAGTACCGACCGATAGGTTTCCCCATAGACCACTTCTTGCCATGCCGCACCGAACTGGGTAGAGAGCAACCCTTTTTGATCGAGCTTAATCAGTTTTACCGCCCAATAGTCCGCGTACAAATAGAGTGCCCATTTCCCCCCGAAATAGAGAACCATCGGCACTGCAATCAGAGCCAATAAAACAATCAGGAGAGCGCGGAATTTTTTATTCATGAACTGCTTTCTATCAAACAGTCAGAAAATATGTTATGCAGATAGTTTACTCGGAATAATAGCATTTCACACTGTAGAAATGGCACTTGTGCGAATTGCAGAACTGACCAGCAAACGATGGGTTGGGTATTTGCAATGCACATTCAAAATGTACGAGTATCGGCATGGGTATGTTTGGGCGTGATGGTTTGGTATACTCTGACCGTAGTGTACAGCCAAGTCTCCACAAGCTCAATGCTGAAAAAGAGCACTCCTCAGCTCCTTCTGCCCACAGAGGCACAGTACATGCGCCTATGAATCTCGATCAGTTATGAGAATTGTGGTACCCGAAAGTACATACTCTCAAGACGGGTGATTTCATGACTGAGGATTTTAAGCGTACAGACAACGCCTGCGTTGTCTCCGAAAGACAAGGCAGGCCTTGTCTCTACAAAAATGTTTTGTTGTCAACCGTCCTATGAGTAATCAAAACCGCGTAGCGGTAGCCCCTATGTCGACCTTTATAGAGATGCTGTGTGAGATACATGTTCTGTAAACGGGATAGATTCTTTCTGTAGTGGCGACTCGCAGTCGCCTGTCCATGAGAAATCGGCGAGCGCGGCTCGCCACTACGAACAATTGTTAGTACATGTAATTCACATCGAAGCAATACTCAAGAAATCTGATATAGCTACCTATAATTTCATCCTGAATAGCATCGTATTGTTGAACTCTGTGGGAGTCGTTGCGTTGTTATTGCTGTTACTCGCCCCGACAGAGAGATTTATCAAAACTGTTTCTGTGGTAGAATCACGGGAAATAAGAATCGCTCCGGAACTATCTACCGTCACGTCGAGAGCAGCCGCAAGTTGTAGACCAATATACTCGCTCAGATGAATGAGTTTTGTCTCATCAGAAAAGGATAATCCGATATTGTAGCCGGTTTTCAGTTCTGTGCCGTTGACCCTTCCGCCAACGCGAATCATATCCCCCAGCTCGAGTCCCAAGGGTTCGCCATTTTTACCGAACAGATCTTTTATGAGATCATTACCCCGAGCAGGACGGCGTACTACTCCAGCTGATTCTCCATCGACTTGACCATTCCAAAGAAATAGATTACTGACATAATTGTTTGAAGTAGGCCGAGTCATATTTTTCACAGAGAGATTTGTGATCAGAGCATTTTCAATATTGATAGCACCGTTTTCATTCTGATATGTAACAGATGCACCGATTTCACGAGATAGTGCTGTTAAGAGATCTTGTAATGTATAGCAGGTGAGACTCCCGGCGAGAGTAGTTGAACCGACAACACCATAGTCAATGCTGCGGTGGATACCCATAGCATCTTTATACACAATCCCTAAGATATCGCCAATTTGGATATTCAGATCATTACCCCGCCCGTCATACAACTCTGTCAGTGGAGTAGCTGAATCTGCCACCGCTAGAAACGATCCTGATTTCCATTCTAAATACGGTACCGGTTCTACTTTTGGTTTGATTGTGCCATTTCCTTTTACACCGGCAATCTGAATAGAACTATCGCGTATATCACCGAGAGATATTTGCGTTTCCCCCGTTTGCACCCATTGAACAAATCGATAGCCAAACGCAGGGATACAACTTACTGTAAGGGTATCCTGAACCGAAAGCGTAAACGACCCCGTTACCGAAAGTGAGCAGTGTTCTGCCGTATCAACAGTAATGGTATTGTTTATTCGATAATAGTGTGCCTGCACTGTTCCACTTTCGCGAACGGTGACACCCGTGACAGCATTGGAAAAGGACGCGAGCAGTGTGGTTGTTCCCTGAACCTGTTTCCACGAATTAAACGTATAACCGGGATATGCGGGAGCGGTGATTGTTCGGGAACTATTGTAGTCGCAAATAATAGTATCTGCCTTGTGTGAAGAAAATTGCGGTGCCGATACAATCAGCGTGCAGAGTTCTGGTGCAAAAACCGGTTGAATAATTGCGCCGTTTGTATCGATGGCGGTGATCGCTGTGGTGGCTTTCGCTGAATCGGCGATAGTACCACTGGTACCGATATTGTTCCATTTCACAAAGCGATAATGTTCATTGGGAATTGCCGTGATTACACTCCTATTTTGAGTGACAATAACCATTCCCTCAGGAACTGTTCTTCCACCCGATGCGGGAATGACGGAAAGGTGTATGCTATCAATGGCAGAGGAAATCTCTTTGCGATAGGTTGGATAGAGTGTTCCACTGGCACGGACGGTGACATATCCCGAAGCACTGGTAGGATTTGCTATGGCGACTCTATCCCAATCGGAACTGACCCACTGTTTAAAGCTATAGCCACTACGCGATTGCGCTGTGCAGTAAATCTGCGTATTATAGTCGGTAACAACGGTATCATTGTCAATAGAACTGTCCGCATACGCCACCACCACGGTGCACTGAACCGGTGCAAAAATAGGTTCGAGCACCGTTCCCGATGCAGAAAGAGCGGTAACGGTTATTGATGGAGCAAGCGAATCTGACAAGAGAGCCGCTTTTCCATGAGAAACCCATTTCACAAATCGGTAGTTATCTTCGGGAATTGCCACCACCTGAACGGTATCATCACTGCACTCAACCACACCTGACGGATAGGTCATCCCATATTCAGCTTGAGCAATCGTAACTTTTTTTGGGGTCGCAGTACCTGCAGTAGGTGGTTTTTCAGAACAGGAGAGAAGAGAAACAAAAAGAGCAGCATTACCCAGCAGTCGAATCATAGAGAGTCCTTCTCAAAAGAGGTAAGTATCAGAGTGTCAATAGTATTTCGCGTGGCAAATATGAGACTTTTGAAGACTTCATTACCAACCACGAAAAACTCGAAAGGCGCGAAAACAAGAGTATCATTTCGTGTTTTTCATGCCTTTTGTGGTTAGAAATTGGTATCAGTTTTGCCCCGCGGAGCAATGGTTCAAAATCTGTGCCACCTCACGTATCACTGTCAAGTGAACAACTACTTTATAAAACGACAGGGAAGATTTTTCCTCAATTTTTTTGGACTCGTGGAAAAAGGTGCAGTTTTCAGAAAATGAACGATCCCTATCAGTTTTATTGTTCCAATAACAGCCAGTGGTGGCTAATCAGAGAAATTAAAACGACTGCCACAATTGTCGCAGTCGTTACTATATCTACCAATAGAGTTACACTACATTGCCGTGGGCGTCTCACTTGTTTTCGGTGTCTCATCTTTTTTGCGCGTTTTCTGTTTCGGCAGATCGTAGAGTGCGATCTGTTCAGGCTTGCCAAAGAACACCGCATTCGCCTTGCTATGTACGAGATACACGGAGCGCCAAATTTCGTTGAGATGGGCTATCCGCGTTTTTTTGACGTTCGTCCGTTCGGTGCTTTTCTGTGTCCGCACAAATTGCAGTTCCTGAATTTCCGCACCGATATCGGCTATTTTTTTGATATGTGTTTCCGGGCATCCCGCCGCTTTCAGTGCCACTGCGTGTTCTTTGATCAAACGAGAGTGAGTAAATGACTCTACCAGCATTCCTTTCCGATCGGATGCAACGCGATCCGGTTTCATCATCTTGAACTGTTTCACAATATTTTTTGCTTTGGGAAACGCTTCAGCAGCGTATGCTTCAATGAGCGAAGCCGTGCGCAGATATTCGATTGCTTTGGTATCGAAAAGTTCTGTAGCCTGTGAACGATCGTGCTGCATTTCCACATCGGAATGGATAGTGCGATAATCTTCGATAAGGCCTTTTAACGATTCGCCGAAGTCTTCCGAAAAGATTCCCGGCAAGGCCAGACGAAATTGAGCTTTATCTGTTTCGTAGCGCACTTGGATATAAATCGCAAAAGCGATCAAATCTTCATCGGAGTATTTAAACTCGCGCAGTTCTTCATCAAACATACAGCCTCCCTGTGCTGATACATTGGTAGATTATTTATATATACATATAGATATGTATTCTCTATTTTATGTCTATTACACTCACTATCATTATACAAACAAACTATTTAGACAGTGGTATTCTCAAATTTTGAGAGTATCATCCCGTATTTCGGAAGTATCGTCCCGCATTTCGGAAGTATCATCCCGAATTTTGGAAGTATCATCCCGAATTTCGGAAGTATCGTCCCGAATTTCGGAAGTATCATCCCGAATTTCGGAAGTATCATCCCGAATTTCGGAAGTATCGTCCCGCATTTCGAGAGTATCATCCCGCATTTCGGAAGTATCGTCCCGCATTTCGGAAGTATCATCCCGTATTTCGGAAGTAACGATCCTAAATCTGCGAATACAACAATAAATTTCAAAGATCAACAACAGAAATTTTTATTTCCGTTAGATAAACAATACTATTACAAGAAACAGATTACAACAAAAAAAGAGATAAAAAATAGTTCTAAATAATTTTCAAAACTTTTTATACAGGTGTCTTACAGATATACATCGTTATACCTGTCGATATCCTGTTTGATCAATACTCATAGAGAGGAAACAGAAATAGTTATAGTATCAGTGTAGGTATATGATGCAACAGTGCAATTTCAGAAAAACGGTCAGCAATTATACACATAGTGGAATGTTCTCAATTTTTAGCGTTTCTGTTTGACAACTATTTTCCATAAGTGATATACTTTCGGATAAATTAGGACCAGTTTCTATGTTGAGGAGAACAGATGTATACTGTAAATGGTTCGAAATGTGTGACAGTATCGATAATCCGTCAGTATGTTTATCAATCGATGTAGCTTCTGGAATGGTTGTCTGCATTCTTTTTATATTAACAGGTGTCAACAATGACCTTTGGCACCACTGCTGGAGATTTATAAAAACAACTAAACCAGCACTTATAAACAAATAGCATTAATGGGATAGCAGAGAAAAACTGCTATCCCTCAATTTTATGTCTTCTTGAAAGTTGTTTACGCTTATGAAAGTTTTCATTTTGTTGATCATTCTATGTAGTTCTGCATTCGCTTCTACATGGAAAAACTGGCAGTATGTTTTACAGAATCCGATGATACCTCATTATATTGATAGCCAAAATAGAAAATGGTCTAGTAATGACTCCACTATTAAAGTTTTTCGTAATTCGCCCTTTGAAGTCAAAAGGATAAAAATCTTCGATAACTTCATCGGCCCACATGGTTCATCGACTATCACCAATTATATAAACGACACTCTATTTGTCATATCAGTTTTTGATACTCCACATGTTCTAATAACCTTTAATTCTCAAACGGAAGAGTTTCGCTATTTCCCATATCCAGACACATTACCGGTTTTAGAGAAATTTGGCACACGATTTGGAGCTTCGCCAGATGGCAGTTTTTGGATTGGGGCAAGTGAACAAGGAATGGTGCATTTTGATAATGGTCACTGGGAGCTTTACGACAGTACCAATTCTACAATTCGTTGGGGTGGGGATCCTCATTTTTCGCCAGATGGTTCAGTATGGATTCCATGGGGTACAACGTATGGTACTCAGTGTGGCATTTCAATTTTCGATGGGAAAAACTGGTCACATCTTGACTCTTCTGGCTTTGACATTCCTATATCATTAAATGTATCTGACATTGAATTCCAGAAAGATGGTACCGTTTGGCTCGCAGTAAATACGCCCTTCCCTCGTGGCAATTCCAATGGTGGAATAATTAAGTACAAGAATAATGCAATGAACTATTATGATCCTCGGAAAATGTGGCAAGACAATTATGCGGGCATATTGCAGATTGATGTCGATAAAGATGGTACCCTTTGGTTTGATGGACGAGGTTTTACAAAAGACCTTGGCTTGACGTGGGGGGATTTTATGACTGATTCGCTACATATTCAGAATGCCGATGAGTTGTATGGACATTTCTATCTTGATACCAACACAAACAGTCGATGGTGGGAAACTGATCAGGGGCCTAAATACCACTGGAATAATGGGTCCATTACGAAGTATGACACCATAGATTTCAATAAACAAATGAGCAACCTGACTTACTGTACATCTGGACCAGATAGTACAATTTGGTTTTATTACAATTGGTATATGGAACCATCAGTATTTGAAGTTCTCTCCTTAAAAAACACTATCTATACACTATATGCACCCTATATGCACAATATCGCCAACGACACAATCCACTCCCTTACTGTAGACAACTCCAACACAAAATGGATCTCCACCAACTACGGCATATCCCGTTTCAACGATTCTGGATGGTACGCTTGGGGCAGCACAACTCTCGGCATGCAGAACATTACTTCACTCTTCGCGGACAGCAAAGGCCGAATCTGGGGCGGGTGCAATACATGGCGAAGTGGGTACGGCCTTCTAAAATATGATAACGGCCTCTGGTCAAAAGATACCACGGCACTTCCTACTATTGCTTCGCGGGGCAAATATGACATGTTTTATACCCCCGCGTACAGAATCTTTTCGTGTTTGAAATAGTTAGCGATCCTTGCTGGAG
>JFJP01002632.1_pt1 | contig 11093 bp, 8 predicted proteins | sample 431651 | NCBI WGS metagenome assembly JFJP01 (sample SAMN02602958, study PRJNA72255) | Microbial mat metagenome, whole genome shotgun sequencing project. | biome: fresh water; feature: sink hole; material: water; isolation source: purple microbial (photo- and chemosynthetic) mats found in... | reverse complement strand
TGATAAACCCATCGGATTAACTTGGGTCATGACATCGGTAGGGGGAATTGTGATTGGAGCCTGGAAATCCTGCAGCAGCGAGAACAGCGCTGAATGATTACTGAAATTAGGTCAGATCGTTAAACCTGTCACATTCATTCTACCTTGACTCAACTATTCTGCTTCTTTCTTTGAAGAAGGTCTCGAACCGCATTGAGTCGATAACCTTTACTGGATGGTCAATACCATGAACACAGATCAGATCATGCTTTCACCGGCTAAGCGCGCGAGGCGTTGCGTCCTAAAATTGTTAGCCTGTCTAGTCGCCGTGATTGGAGTTTACGCGGGATTTCATTCTGATTTCTGGCTGTTCAAAGGGAGCGGAACGAACATGGCGAGCTCTGGTGTGGCAAAGGAAAAGGAAAACGGTTCATCCTCCTCCTCCAGTTGGCCTGTTGTTGCCCAGAAGGATTCTCATTCTTCTGCGTCAGTTCAGCTATCCATGGCTGGTTCGATTGCGTCGGCCTATCTCGTCACTCCGGGCGCCAAGCAATAGTACGAACTTGTTAAATGCTCCTTTCCACGGGTTAGCTGGCGGAGTTCCCCCATTTTTCGCCTAATTCGCAGGCGGATTCAATTTTCCCTTTTCGCTGAATGGCATACGCCAGTTACCCAGGTTTTATGCACAGGGTTTCAGGTGGGTTCTGGGGAGTATTTGTTCGTGCTTGTCGCGTCTTTCGGGTCGCAATGGTCTCGAAGTCCACAGTCTTTACCGTTTCGTACCGATTCGACCAGGCGTTTCTTCTGAAGATCATCAAGCTTATCGATATTTTCTTCCAAGGCTAAGTTGTGTAGTTTGCTTGGACCATTTACCAATCCTATCGGGCCGGAGGCGTCAATACTCGGCTATAAAGTTGGGATAGATTCGACTATTAACCTGAACTGCTTCCTGGGAAGGTGTTGCAGGTTTTTCTCAATTTGCTTGCTGCCGGGCGCGCAGTTCTTTGTTGCTGCTTCTGTTGATACGAATTCAGAATCTGCCTCAGTTTTTCTGAAAGGGTTGGCCAATACCAAGGGTGTTTCAGCGAGCAGGCTGGACAGAATCAGAAGAATTACTTTCATCTGCTAAGTTTTCGTGTACCGGTCAGATCCGCCGTGAAAGCCACACTCCGGAAATCAAACGGAGCATTTCGGACTCGACGCGCTACTTGGACGGTTTTCTCCCCGGAGCTGCGGGCGGGTAATAGCCGGAGATCCTGCACTGAACCCCCGTGATGGGCTTGCCGTTACTATATTTCGTGACATTGCACTGAGAGATTTCACCTTGGCTGGAGAGTTCGTCAATAGAAAGACGCACCTGCTCAATAGAAATCTTAATGGATGCCGAAATTTCGCTATCAAGCAATTGCCCGTGTTTTTTTAGGTGCTGAAGAACTAAATGAGTCGGCATATTTTTAACCTGTGAAAGTAAAAAGAATCGGTAACGGAGCGAAAGAACTGGGATTACACCTTTTTCACGAACTCTGATTTCAGGGACATGGCACCGATGCCATCAATTTTGCAGTCGATATCATGATCCCCATCAGTCAGGCGAATATTCTTAACTTTGGTGCCGACCTTGACGACTACGGAGGAACCTTTGACCTTCAGATCTTTGATGACCGTAACCGAATCTCCGTCGTTGAGAACGTTCCCTACCGAATCGCGGATCTCATTGGATTTCACCTCAGAACTCTCGGATTGAGTGTCATCGATCAACCATTCATGCGCGCACTCGGGGCAGATGTATGTCGTGCCATCATCGTAGGTGAAGGCAGAGTCGCATAAGGGACAGTCGGGGAGATTGCTCATTGGGTGATCCGGGGATGATTAATACAAACTCAGACGTAACGGGCTATGAAAATTGGCTAAGGGTGGTGTATTCTGGCACCTTGGGTCTGAAATTATGAACAAACCAGTATTTATTGGCGCTTGAAAATGGTCAAACATGAAATGGGCGTGGTTCCCCAAAAGGGAAAGGCCTTGCAAGTCGAAAAACCTGCAAGGCTGGCTCCTCGACCTGGGCTCGAACCAGGGACCTACGGATTAACAGTCCGGCGCTCTACCAACTGAGCTATCGAGGAACAACGAAGCGCGCATTCTAGACACTCACGGACTTTTCGTCAACTTTTTGCCTGAAAATGGACTCAGAAATCATATATACCAAAACGGCCTTCGGTGAAGAGGCGATGCATCAAAGAACCCGAGTCATGCAAAGGAATGTGCGCATGGTCCTCATTCTTGTTGATGGCCAATCAACGGTCGCAGACCTGTCGCTGAAAACCGGTAATCCCCAATTGACTGAGAGTGCTTTGCGTGAGTTGGAAAAAGGGGGGTTCATCGAACTCCAGATTGGACAGGATTCGCTTTGGGAAGAGAGCAAGAAAGTCGCTCAAGAGATACGCGCGGCGGCAATCGATAAGGCACTTCAATTTACTTCGCCAAAAGCAAGGCAGGAGCCGTCGATGGCTGAACCGTCGGCCTCGATGCAGTCCATCTTTCAGGCTCCGTTGCGTAGTGATCTGCCAGTGTCTCAGTTTTCCCTTCCGCCAGCACCTTCGGAAAAAGTTTCTGCAGAGTTCGTTGATCGGGCTGAGGATCAGGCTGAAACGAAGTATCCATTTCCATCGAAATCTCCAGTTCAAAATGAGGCAGAGCTGTCACTTGTGGCGCATGTCAAGGCGTTTTTCCGCAGGGTGAAGGAAAGTAACGGCAGTACCGCTTCGATCAAACCCATACGGCGTGGGCAGCGAACTACGATGGGTTGGCCGGCGAGAATCGGGCTTGGAATTTTTTCAACGTTTGGACTTGTGTTTTTACTGGTTTATTTCTTCCCGTACGACAGCTATTTGCCCGAGGTTGAATCCGTCATTGCCGAGGCTACCGGGCGACCGGTTAAAGTGGGGTCCATGCGGGTCGATATCTACCCCAAGTCGGGTTTGTTTCTTGGCGACGTTCGGTTTGGTGAGGGCAGCGACGAGCTAAACATTGCACAAATCCGTGTTCATCCAACGCTCAACACCCTCATGGCCTCGAAGAAGAATTTTCGTGAGGTCGTGTTGAGCGGTGTGCAACTCCCGGCGGAGCAGGTCGTTGGGTTGCCCGGTGTTTTTCAGTCAATGTTGAAGACTGAATCCGGGATAGGTATTGAGCACATCAGTTTTGAAAGTACCAAAGTCTCTTTTGGCGGCCTCGGCTTTTCGGATATGGAGGGGGAGACGAAGCTGTCTGCGTCGGGTGTTCTTGAGGCTCTAGTGTTGCGAACTCCTGATCGCACCTTGACTCTTCAAATTAAACCGTTGGCCCAGGGTTTGGATGTGTCACTTGAAGGCTTTGGCTGGCGCCCTTCGCAGACTTCGTTGTTCTTGTTCGATTCTGTCAATTTGAAGGGCTCCATTAATAATGGGACCTTAACCATCAGTTCATTGGAATTGCGCCTTTTTGATGGATTGGTTCAGGGTGTTGCGATCCTGCGAGCAGACAGGAACACCAGCATTTCCGGGGACGTGGTGTTCGAGAGAATCAACAGTACTCGATTCGGCAGTGCAATCGGGATTGGCCAGCAATTTGTGGGAGAAGTAAACGGAAAAATGCGGTTTTCAGCAATTGCCGACTCGTGGGCTAATATCTTTTCCGAGATCGGAGCGGATGGGGAGTTCACCATGCATCGAGGAAGCATTCGTGGCGTTGATCTGACCGAGGCTGTTCGACGCGCTTCCGGAACTCCGGTTCAGGGGGGCACTACGCTTTTCGAGCATTTGTCGGGGAAAATCAGGCTGACGCCGACAGGTTACCAGTTTCCGGGCTTAATTCTGAATTCGGGCTTGATGCAGTCTTCTGGCCGTATTGAAGTCAGCAAGGATCTCAAAGTAAGCGGCAGGATGGATCTGCAAATGCGTGGAACGGTCAATCAAACACGTGTCCCGGTCACCATTAGCGGGTCACTGAAAGCACCTGAAGTTCAGGTCGTTAAGGGCTATTGATAGGTGAAGGAAAACACAAGTAATAACGCCGGCAAAAGCCGGCGTTATTACTTCCAGGCGTTCTGAATGGTTCAGAGAACGGTAGCGATTGCGTTAGTTACGTAATCGATGTTCTTGGTGTTCAGTGCCGCAATGCAGATACGACCGGTACTAACGGCATAAACGCCAAACTCGCTTTGCAAGCGAGCGACCTGTTCTACGGAAAGTCCGGTATAGGAGAACATGCCACGCTGTTTTGAAATAAAGGAAAAATCCTGGGTCGTGCCCGTGGCCTTCAGTTTTTGAACCAGGCTACTGCGCATGGCTCGAATACGGTCACGCATGGTAGCCAGTTCTTCTTCCCACATCCGACGCAGTTCCGGATTTGACAATACGGACGCAACCACGGCGCCGCCATGAGTCGGTGGGTTGGAGTAATTGGTACGGATGACGCGCTTGATTTGCGACATTACGCGGGCGGATTCATCCTTCGATGCGGTAACGACGGACAGGGCGCCTACGCGCTCGCCGTAGAGCGAGAAGGATTTGGAGAATGAACTCGAGACGAAAAACTGCAATCCGGACGCAACAAAGAGATTGAGTGCCAGTGCATCCTCTGTAATACCGTCAGCAAAGCCCTGATAGGCCATGTCGATGAAGGGAACGAGTCCGCGTGCGCGAATGACATCAATGGTTTCGCGCCACTGGGCTTCTGTCAGATCGGCGCCGGTCGGGTTATGGCAGCAAGCGTGCAATACGATGATCGACCCGGATGGAAGAGTGTTCAGTGTGGCTTTCATACTATCGAAATTCACGCCACGAGTTGCGGCATCGTAGTAGGGATATGATTCGACTGTGAAACCGGCCGATTCAAACAGGGCGCGGTGGTTTTCCCAACTCGGATCGCTGATGTAAACCGTGGCGGCCGGAAGCAGGCGTTTGAGATAGTCGGCTCCAACCTTGAGGGCGCCAGTGCCGCCCAAGGCTTCGGCGGTTATTACTTGTCCGTTTGCAAGCAGAGGTGATTCCTTGCCAAAGAGCAGCGTTTGCACAGCTTGGTTATAAGCGGCAAGGCCATCAATCGGCTGATAACCGCGTGATGGCATGGCTTCAAGACGGGTTTTTTCGGCGGCCTTGACTGCATTGAGCAGCGGAATCTTGCCGTTATCGTCGAAATAGACGCCGACGCCAAGATTGACTTTCGTCGAGCGGGTGTCCGCGTTGAAGGATTCGTTCAGGCCGAGAATCGGATCGCGTGGAGCCATCTCTACGGTGGCGAAAATTGAGGAGGTCATGGGCGGGTCACTCTGTCAGGTCGGTGTGGTTCGACTTGTTTTGCGATTCAGCATTGCACTTCGCACCACATGTTAATCAACGGATTAGATTCTCCACCGGGGCGTGTCAGTTGAGCAAACCGGCAGCGAACAGCAAAGAATCAACGTAGAATTCTATCATGCAAAATTCACTGAAATCTCCAGAAAATACTTCGTTCGTAAGCTTTGAGGGGAGTCCCTTCCGTCTGCATCAGCCATTTCAGCCGGCTGGTGATCAGCCGGAGGCGATTACCAAGCTGATTGATGGGCTTGAAGACGGACTGTCCTTTCAAACCCTTCTGGGAGTAACCGGTTCTGGCAAGACCTATACCATGGCCAACGTGATCGCCCGAACCGGGCGTCCCGCACTGGTGCTGGCACCGAACAAGACCCTGGCAGCACAGCTGTATTCAGAGTTCCGCGAGTTTTTTCCGGATAATGCGGTCGAGTACTTTGTCTCGTACTATGACTACTATCAGCCGGAAGCCTATGTTCCGGCGCGCGACCTGTTCATTGAAAAGGACTCCGCGATCAATGAGCACATCGAGCAGATGCGGCTGTCGGCGACCAAAAGCCTGCTGGAACGCCGTGATTGCGTCATCGTAGCGACAGTCTCCTGTATCTATGGTATTGGCGACCGCGACGAGTATCACAAGATGATTCTGACCATGCGCGTCGGTGACCAAATGGGACAGCGCGAAGTGATCAAACGTCTCATCGAAATGCAGTACGAGCGTAACGAAATCGATTTTCATCGCGGCACTTTTCGTGTGCGCGGTGATGTCATTGATGTGTTTCCAGCCGAGCATGCGGAACACGCCATCCGTATTTCACTATTCGACGACGAGATTGAGGGCCTGCAACTGTTTGATCCGCTAACCGGGCATCTGCAGGGAAAGTTGTCACGCTTCACGGTATTCCCATCATCGCATTACGTCACGCCGCGCGCCACCGTGCTGCGAGCGGTCGAGGCGATCAAGGATGAGTTGCGCCAACGCATTGAGTTTTTTCAGCGAGAGAACCGCTTGGTCGAGGCGCAGCGCATCGAGCAGCGTACGCGCTTTGATCTGGAAATGCTTGACCAGTTGGGTTTCTGCAAGGGCATCGAAAACTACTCGCGTTATCTTTCAGGGCGTCAATCCGGAGAACCGCCGCCAACCCTGATTGATTATCTTTCGGCCGATGCCTTGATGTTCATCGACGAATCGCACGTTGCGATTCCACAGGTCGGTGCCATGTATAAGGGGGATCGTTCGCGCAAGGAAAACCTGGTCAATTACGGATTCCGGCTTCAGTCGGCACTGGATAATCGACCGCTCAAGTTCGAGGAATATGAAGCTTTGCTGCGGCAGACCATTTTTGTTTCGGCAACACCTTCGGATTACGAGCAAGCACATCAAGGGCAGGTCGTCGAGCAAGTTGTTCGTCCGACCGGTTTGGTTGACCCGGTGATCATCGTCCGCCCGGCTTCAACCCAGATTGACGATCTTTTGTCTGAAATCAGATTGCGTCTGGCACGTGAGGAACGGGTTCTGGTAACAACACTGACCAAGCGAATGTCGGAAGAACTGACCGATTATCTGGGCGAAAACGGGGTACGCGTACGCTACCTGCACTCAGATATCGATACCGTCGAACGGGTCGAAATCATTCGTGATTTGCGTCTGGGCGAGTTTGATGTCTTGGTCGGAATCAACCTGTTGCGCGAAGGTCTCGATATCCCCGAAGTTTCGCTAGTGGCGATTCTCGATGCTGACAAGGAAGGTTTTTTACGCTCCGAGCGTTCGCTGATTCAGACCATCGGCCGTGCGGCGCGCCATCTCAATGGTACCGCCATCCTGTACGCCGATCATGTCACCAACTCGATGCAGCGGGCCATTAGTGAAACCGGACGGCGACGCGACAAACAGATTCACTACAATGAAACCCACGGTATTACCCCAAAGGGCGTAACGAAACGCATCAAGGACATTATCGATGGCGTCTACGAATCAGGGAGCGCACATCGTGAACTCAAGGCAGCCCAGGAACAGGCCAGCTACGAGGCAATGAGCGAAAAACAACTGACCCGGGAATTCAAACGCCTGGAAAAGGAAATGACGGATTACGCTAGGAACTTGGAGTTCGAAAAAGCCGCCGCGACGCGCGACCAGTTATTCCACATCAAGGAGCAGTTGTTCGGGGCTGCCAAACACGACGACAGCATTTGAACGAATTCCGTGTCAGGCTGTCCTCTCCTTCCGGGATCTATCGGCGTTTATGGCAGACCGGACTGAATTCAGTGGAAGGCGGGCGAATGATAAGGCTGTTGTTTGTATGCACTGGAAACATCTGCCGTTCACCGACGGCGGAAGGTGTATTCCGTCACATGATGAACGAAGAAAAAATCGATAGCTGGGTTGAAGTCGCTTCTGCAGGTACTCACGGTTATCACATGGGCGAAGCACCGGATCCGCGTGCGCAACAGGCGGCAACTCGCCGCGGCTACGATCTTTCCAGGATTCGTGCGCGAAAGGTTGTCCCACAGGATCTCGAGTACTTTGACTTGATTCTTGCCATGGATCGCAACGCTCTTGAGTCACTTCGACTTATTTGTTCTACGGAGCGGCTGGGGCGGCTCGGTTTGTTCATGGATTATTCGACTGCTTTTGACGAAGATGAGGTACCTGATCCCTATTATGGCTCGGGTCAGGGCTTTGACTTGGTTCTTGACATGGTCGAGGACGCCAGTCGTGGACTGATAGGCAGGGTCAAGAAGCATTCTTCTGACTTGTTGTCAAGAACAGGTAAATAGGCGAGAGAAAAACAAACGGGGCGCAATGCGCCCCGTTTGTTTTTCTACAAGTCAGTCAGATCGTTCAATCGTGCCTAGCCGTTTCAACCATCACCAAGGGTTCATCCGGAAGCTTGACTGTCGTCGGACGCTTACGTCGTGGACGCGGCGCTTCGATTTCCACGAGCTCAGGTTGCCAGGCATTGACTTTGTCACCACTGGTTTCCACCATGACAAGGCCGCTGGCCTCGATTGCCTTCTCGATGTCAAACAGAGGTGTCGGCACCGGAACTGGCGTTGGTTCAACGATAGCGGCTTGAGCCGAGCTTGCATTACCCGGCTCAAGCGGTTCTTGTGATACAGCGACGAGCGGCTCGGAAACAACTTCGACCACCGTCGTCTCAATCTCGATTGACTCGGTTTTGATCTCAACCGGCAATTCGATAGCGACAACCGGTTCCACTGCCGGAGCGGGTGTCTGTTCTGCTTCAGTCCTGACAGGAGCTGCAATGGTTGCCGGTTCTTCCGAGGCTTCGACCCAAAGCGGCATAGTTGTTTCAACCGACACCGCGTCTTCTGCTGTTGCGACGAGTGGCAGTAGTTCTTCGCCTGCCTGAATCTCGATCTGGTTTTCGTTCCGCTCACCTCGGTCACGACGTCCACCACGGCGACCACGGCGACGTGCTCCACCACCAATGCCGTCTTCAGCAACTTTCTCTGGGGCTTCAACATTCGCGGGAATGCTTTTCTCTTCGACAACCGGTGCGATCACCGTCTGGTCCTTGCGCTCCGGACGTGGTTCGCCACGTTGGCGACGAGGTTCGCGTGTTTCCTTGGGGTCGCGAAGTTTCTGGTTTTCGTCGCGCACCGGGGACTGAGCCGGGCGGGGCTCGCGATTCGTTTCGCGACTGGGGCGTGGTTCACGCACCTCGCGTTCTTCGTCGCTTCGTTTGTTGCGTCCACCGCGCCGTCCGTCGCGTTGCCCATCACGTTGTCCGTCACGCTGAGGACGGGGCTTTCTTTCCGGTTTCGGTGCTGCTATGGGCTCTACAGGTGTGCCACGGAACCACCCAAGAATCTTGGCAATAAGACCTTTATCTACTTTTTCCTCGGTGTTCCTGGATTTTTCGGCAACAATCGGGGCTGGCTGAGACGCCGTGATGCCCTTGATTGCTGCTTCCTGGCGCGGCGCTTTAGCCTCTGCCGCTGCGGAAGCCTGCTTGTCAGCGTCTTCCGACGGCACATCGACCATCTTGTAGGAAGGTTGTTGCAAGTCGTCCTGATTCATCTCGTCATGACGCAGGCGTGTAATGCTGTGCTGCGGTGTCTCAAGATGAACGTTGGGGATCAGCAGGATATTGACCTTGTGCCGCAATTCGATGGCATGGATATCCGGACGTTTTTCGTTTAGCAGGAAGGTTGCGACATCGACTGGCACCTGCGTATGCACGGCGGCGGTGTTGTCCTTCATGGCTTCCTCTTCGAGGATGCGCAGAATGTGCAATGCAGCCGACTCGGCACTGCGAATGTGACCGGTACCCGTACAGCGCGGGCAGGGGATATAGCTTGTTTCGGCAAGTGCCGGGCGTAGGCGCTGACGTGACAGCTCCATCAGGCCGAAACGGCTGATTTTCCCTGTTTGCACACGAGCACGATCAAGGCGCAATCCGTCACGCAGACGGTTTTCAACTTCGCGCTGATTACGCTGGCTCTCCATGTCGATGAAGTCGATGATGATCAGGCCACCCAAGTCGCGCAGACGCAACTGGCGGGCAACTTCTTCAGCCGCTTCCAAATTTGTCTTGAATGCCGTTTCTTCGATGTCTGCGCCCCGTGTTGAGCGACCCGAATTGACGTCAACTGAAACCAGCGCTTCGGTGTGGTCGATGACGATGGCGCCGCCCGAGGGGAGGGTTACCTGGCGAGAGTAGGCCGACTCGATCTGGTGTTCGATCTGGAAGCGCGAAAAGAGCGGCACATCATCGCGGTAACGCTTGATGCGGTTGACGGTTGCGGGCATGACATGCGCCATAAACTGGCTGGCTTGCTCGAAAACGTCATCGGTATCGATCAGAATTTCGCCAATATCGGGCTGAAAGTAGTCACGAATGGCGCGAATGACCAGACTGCCTTCTTGATAAATCAGGAAGGCGCCCTTTTGCTGATTTGCGGCGCCGTCAATGGCTTTCCACAATTGCATCAGGTAATTAAGATCCCACTGTAGTTCTTCTTCGTTGCGGCCGATGGCGGCGGTGCGGGCAATCAGACTCATGCCCTGCGGCACTTGCAACTGGTCCATCACGTCCCGCAATTCAGCACGCTCGTCACCCTCGACACGGCGCGAAACACCGCCGCCTCGCGGATTGTTGGGCATCAGAACGAGATAACGGCCGGCCAGGCTGACGAAGGTCGTCAGTGCGGCGCCTTTGTTACCGCGTTCGTCCTTGTCGACCTGAACGATCAGTTCCTGGCCTTCGCGTAGCGCTTCCTTGATGGTCGCACGATTGGCTTCGACGCCCGGCTGGAAATAGCTGCGGGAGATTTCCTTGAAGGGAAGGAAGCCGTGGCGCTCGGCGCCGTAGTCAACAAAAGCGGCTTCGAGACTGGGCTCAATGCGAGTAATTACCGCCTTGTAGATATTGCTTTTCTTTTGTTCCTTGGCGGCCGATTCAATGTCTAGATCAACAAGTTTCTGACCATCAACAATGGCAACACGAAGTTCTTCGGCCTGTGTCGCGTTAAAGAGCATGCGTTTCATTTTATGGGCTCCCGCGCGCAAATACGGGGGGAGCGCCTTGTGCAGGCAGCGACGGATTAGTTGTGGGTGGGCTGCTTCATGGGCGTTCCGGTGAGGCAACTAAAAAGACAACTCGCTGAATAATTTTTCTTCAAACCCTGATAAATCAAGGCTCGGGAATCTGCTTGGGGCGATCCGTACGTGCTAGGCGCGCGCAAATCAAGTAGTATCGCTACTTTTGGTGAGCGTACTTAACCAGGTGATTTGCGCGGTTTGATCTTGCACAGGTC
>JFJP01027561.1_pt1 | contig 11094 bp, 11 predicted proteins | sample 431651 | NCBI WGS metagenome assembly JFJP01 (sample SAMN02602958, study PRJNA72255) | Microbial mat metagenome, whole genome shotgun sequencing project. | biome: fresh water; feature: sink hole; material: water; isolation source: purple microbial (photo- and chemosynthetic) mats found in... | reverse complement strand
TCGCTCGATTTTAGTGTTAATCGTGAAGAAACGAAGCCTTTTTCCTTGTTTATAAGAGGAGCAGAAGTAGGGTCATTTGAAATAAAAATACGATGTATTTTCAAATTTCCACTGTTTTTTAAAAGGAATTTTATCGTGGAAATCTCGCCAAAAAACAGCTTTTCTTCACATTTTTCGATAAAAACCTCTAAAATTGGGGTTTTTGGCAGGATTTCGAAGCAATTCTTTAGGTTTTTCTCGTGATTTATCCCATCTTTGAGCTTTTTGCCTTGAAAATCGAACAGGAAATGGCTAGTCATTTTGAAAAGTGTCCATTTTAAGCCAATTATCCGCAATTTCCCGGGAATTTTCGGTTTTATTTGCAAAAAGCACTGATTTCCTGAAGAAAGTGGCGATATTTGCATTTTTTCTGAAGAAATCTCTACAAAATCACTCATTTTCTCACTTTTATCATTAATTTTGTTTAAATTGCCAATTTCCTCAGTAATTTGCATCAAATCTTCACTTTTCTTACTTTTCTCAGTAATTTTCTCCATATTTTTCTCCATATCCCCCGAAATCGGTTCAAATTCATATAAAACCACTATATTTTTCAAATCTAACGGTATTTTCAATGGGTTTTCGAACTCTATTACCACATAAATGCCCTCCCCTACATAAGAAACCCTGTCTTTTCTATTGAAAATCTGGTTTTTTTCCTCAAGAAATTTGCAATCAAAAAGGCGAAAAATGGCTTTTTCCCTTATATTCATGCCTAAACTCATCAAAAACGCGTTTTCCTTGTTTTTCTCATTGATTTTCTCTAATAAATCGCTCCATTTCACCGTTTCTTCATGAATTTCCCCATTTTCTTCATTAAACAGTTTAAAAACTGGTTTTTCAGCCAAATTCCCTCTAAAAAGCTTATCAGATTCTTCATAAATATCGATTTTTTTCATGCAAATTTTCGGTATATTAATGTTTTCCGTTTCTGTGTAAATCCTGTGATAGTTTTCTTCAGAAAAAGCACCATTTTTCCTTTCTATTTCGATGGCCTTGATAATTCTGGCGAATTCATTTATCACATTAACATGTTTATCAACAGAATCCTGGCTTTTCGCTTCATTAATCGCCATTTTCTGATAAAAAACGCTGAGAAAATAGTCCTTTATATCAAAGAAGAATCGAGCTAATTGCAGATATGAGTATTCATTCAAATTATGCCATTTAGTCGCCGAGTAATACGCATTCGTGATCAGAAAGCATCGAAGTGCGTTCTTTTTCAGTGAAAACTGGCTGAATTTGTTGCCTGCGAATAGTAGGTTGAGACAGTATTTACGGGAACGGACGGGCTTCAGCTTTAGGTTCAGGGTTGAGTACTGGTTAAATGTAGGAAATTAAGGTATTTATGGTTATATATAATTTTGTGTATATATATACATGATATATAATATATATCATGTATATATATACATGATATATATATATATGTATATATCATGTATAATATATACATGATATATAATATATATCATGTATATATATATATACATGATATATAATATATATTATGTATTTATCATGTATATCATGTATATATATAGATATAAGAACCTGTTCCAAGAAAAGCGGGTAGAGCAAAGGACAGAAATCCTTTAGAACATGACAGGAATCGATCACGAACTTAATGGAATCCCGGTTGAATTTCCCGACTTTTTTAAAAAAAATTAGAAAATTTATCAAAGGAAAATGAAATACAAAGGAAAAAAGTCAGAATCTGAAAAGCCAGACAACGGGCTGCAAATTTCAAGTTTTCTTGAGAAGAAGCGTAATGGTTGAAAACAGTCTCGAAACTCTCGAGGATACTGTCAATATCCTTCTTGGAAATCGGGGTTTCGGAGAGAATTGTAGCGTAAAGAGACATTTCTAAACAATTGGCATAGTGCTTATTTGATTTATTCTTGAAAAATTTGCAGGTTTTAAAGATTTTTTTAAACAGAAAAAAATGAAAACTAACATAAAAATATAATAAAAACCTTGAAATCATTCATTGATAACTTATAAATCTGTAACGCCTGATCATAATCTTGTATCAAAAACAACAAATCCCCGAGATTCCTTGCAGCAGCCTCGGCCATATTCATTTGATAAGCATTGGGATTCTCATTTTTTTCAGTTTTTTTAAAGAAATTCTCCAGAAAAAAAACTCTTAAAACATTAGAAAAAACTCAAGAAATCAGTACTTTTACGGTGTTTTTCAGTCCTTTTTTGTTTAAAGTGATATGAGCGTCTAAAGCTGATATTTTGTTCTCAATAGAAGGGACGATAGTCTTAAGGATTATCTCGATAAAAGTATCATAAATATTGTCTTTATCACGTTCTAACAAAGGAAAACCGTACTTATAGGCAATTGAAGGGTTTAGGTTCGAGAGGAAGTATTTGTAATGGAGGGTCGAGGACCAAAGGTCCTGATAATTGCCTTGGGCTGGTTATTTTATTCGAAAAAAGGGAAATTTTGATAAAAAAACGAAAAAAAGTGGTTTTAAAGAAATTACGCGAATTTATAGAAATCACTTTTACATAGACATTGACATATTCCTGTCTGATGTTATTAGTGATGAGCATAGCATCGTCCAAGTTATCCTTCAAGTTATCGAACAAGACAAAAATGATCTTCGGACAATCCAATCCTGCGTTCTGATTCAAAAATTTATTGGTTTCAGCCCTTTATCATATAATATTATAAATTAATATATGATTTTAGCTGAATTTCTCATTAAATTCATTCATTTTTTATAAAAATATCAATAAAATCATACATTGTATTCAAAATCTCGTCGATTTGTCCACAAGAAACGATATTTATCACAGCGAAAGGCTGATCGAGAAAGTTTAAATCATGAGAAAACCTTGTAAACTAGGCAAAAAACTGCTATAATTAATTTCCTTTTAAAGAATACGTCGTTTATCGCATCAAAAGTCTTATCAAACCATAAGGTTTTATTCTCATTCAAATGCCTTTCCGCCTCTTTCTCATTTCTGAAGCTATTCTACGAACAAATTATCATAATTAATCATCGCATCAATAGGTTTATTGATGATTTTCTTCATTAAATATTCAAATTTTACGAATTTATTGATAGAAATATCTGGGGAATGGCTCAGTATCGTTTCTTTGATAATTTCGTCGATTTTCTGCTTAGAAGGGGTCTGAAATTCCTCTAAATCATAGAAATTTAATGAGAAATCAGGGATCATTTTATCCTTTGAATTTATCGTCTTTATCTTGATCTTTTTATCGTGGGAAATCAGACCGAAAGGACGGAGGAATTCAGCAGGGGTCAGGTTAAAGGAGGAGAGCAGCAGCTTCACGTTAGAAGAACTGTTCACCAGGATCTTTATTTGGAAGAGACTTGAGATATAGTCTTTGAATTTGGAGGATGAGGCGTTTTGCATGTTTTTTTATTAATTTTTTATAAATTTTTTTTCATTTGAAAAAAAAAAAAAAAAAAATTAATTAAAAAAAAAAACGATTTTTTTTCTATTAAAAAAAAAAATTAAACTATTTAAAAAAAAAAAATCACAAAGACTTCTTTTAGAATAATCCTTCAGAACTCCTCTAAATCCTCCATAGAATCCATCGCATGTGCATCAATTTTCTCATAATCGTACTTCTTCTTAAGCTCCTCTTTCACTTTCCCCCCTCTCCAATATAATGGATAGTTATTTTTATTGACAGTTTCTTCACATTCGTACAAATTATCGGGTTTTTTCTCTTTAAAAAAAGAAACTTTCTTGCAATTTACATGATTTCCCTCGTTTTTCATACATACAAAGCACAGTAATTTCTCTTTATCTTCATCAGAAATCATGTATTTATTGGTTAAATTTGTCTTATTTAACGCAATTTTATTGCAATTATTGTTATTTCTATTATATTTCATTGGACAATCTTTGTTTTTATGACCGACTTTATTACATTTGAAACATACAAGGGACTCACAATAGAGGGTTCGATGATCACCAAGACAATTCAAACACTGTATCTTCCATATAAGCTCTTCTGTGCACGTTTTCTCGTAATGACCAACTTTATGACAACGAAAACAGATTTTTGTAGGGTTTTTTATGAAATATCGATTGGAAAAATTGAACTCATTGGCTTCCGATAAAGGATGTTCTGAAGAATTGTGAGAGGGTTCAGAGAGGTTTTCTTCATTGATTTCGTCGGATTTTTCAAGTTTTGAGGATTTTTCAATTGGGGATGATTGATCGATTGAGATTGAGGTAGTTTTTTTGGTTCGGGGGTCTTTTTCATTTTCATCATTTTCTTCATTTTTTTCATTTTTTTCATTTTTTTCATTTTCTTCATTTTTTTCATTTTCTTCATTTTTTTCATTTTTCTCCGAATTTCCCTCTTTAAATTTCTCCAAAGTGATGAAATCGATGCTTTTTTCCTTCGAATCTTCTTCCAAATCCTTCTTTTTTATCTCATTGGGCAAAAACCTCCTCATTTTATCAAAGAGATTATTTTCCTGCGTAATCAAAGATTTTTCATAGCCTAAAAGTTTATAATTAATGACTTTTCTCTCGATTTTTTTGTTCAAAATCACGTTTTTTTCATCATTAAAAACCAACGGTTTTTCATCTTTGTCGAATTTTAGTGTGTTTTTCTTTTTAAAATCCCTGTTTTTTTCTGAGGAAATCGATGATGAAGAGGATTTTTGTCGAAATTTCAAATTTTCTCCATTTCCTTTGAATTTATTGTGATTCGAAAAGCTCATATAGGTGATTTCAACCGAACTTGAGCTATGTGACTTTTCTCTGTTTTTTGCGTTTTTCCCATGTTTTTTCTTCTCTTTTCGGATTTTACTGTTTTTTTCTTCAGAATCATAGCGATTTTTATGGTTTTTCTTGATATTTTCCTTCGGATTATTATTATTAAAGCTTTTTTCCCTGAGTTTTTCTTGATAATAATGACTTTCTTGCGGATTTACAAAGGAATTGTTCATTTTATAAGGCTTTAAATATGAAGGATTTTCTCTGTTTTTATCATTAAAATTGTTGTAATTATCGTTCTTTTTATAAGGATAATTGGTGTTATTGATGGGGATATTGTTATTAATGGGATTTTCATTGATATTTTGATAATTCACCTGATTATTTCGATTTGCAAAGGGATAATTTTGATTATTGATATTATTGTAGGAGATTTCTTGATAATTCGGGTAATTAGAGGAGTTATTTGTATAGAATTGCAGGTTCTGAGGGCGATAATTACGCTGATTATTCGATGGATCTTGATAACCATAGGGGTATTTTGGAGGATTTTGTGGAAGATTCTGTATATTCTGCATATTCTGCATATTCTGCATATTCTTTGAGCAAAAATATAGAAAGACACCTGTTTTTTAAGAGTAATTATATACGAAATAGACCTGTGAAGTGGCTTCTGAAGGGTAATTCTGAGCTTTTTGTGTATAATACACTTGGACTGCTTCAGGTTTTTGTGTATAGTACCCTTTAACCTCAGGATTTTCAGGATTTCGTGTATAGTACCCTTTGACCTCAGGATTTTCAGGATTTCGTGTATAGTACCCTTTGTTTTCAGGATTTTGTTGTGTATAGTACCCTTTGACCTCAGGATTTTCAGGATTTCGTGTATAGTACCCTTTGGTTTCAGGATTTTGTTGTGTATAGTACCCTTTGACTTCAGGATTTTCAGGATTTCGTGTATAGTACCCTTTGGTTTCAGGATTTTGTTGTGGATAGTACCCTTGGGCTTGAGGCTTTTGTGGGGGATAGTACCCTTGGACTTGGTGTGGGGGAAAAGGAAAAGGGTTTGGAACTGGGTTTTGAATCGGGTTTTGATTCGGGTTCATAGTTCCGGGAGGGTAGGGAAGGGGCTAGGAAATGAAAGGTTTAGGGGAATTATTTTAGGGGAACTTTGGCGTAGAAGGAAGGATGCATAAGATTCAAAAGAGCGTTTTTTTGAAAGGTTTTAAAATTTGGGGAATGAAATTAATTAAAAAACTTAAAAAGTGGGTATTTTTTAATTTTTGGACTAATTTTCGAGCGAATTTGAAATTTTGATTAATAATCATTCATTTTTTCGAATTCAATCCCAAAAAAAATCATTCTCCTTTTAAGAAAAAACCTCCTTTGGAATATTTCTTATTAGGAACCATCTACATGCATAATAACTCCATTTGAGTTAAAATTCAAAAAGATTTTAAATAAAAAATACATAATTAAATTAAAAAAACACAAATTTTCAAATTTTTTCAATGATTCCCCAAGAGTTTCTCAGTAAAATGAACCTTAAAGACACTGATATGACGCAAGTCCTTTCTAAAACCCTTAATTTTCTTCATTATTTTGAAAAAAGGCTGAACATATATGGAAAATGCTCGATGGTATGGCTGATTCGAATTATGAAGAATATCAGCAATTTGTCACAAAGCATATTTCTGAAGGTTTTGAAAAGATAAAGGAAGAGGATATGGAGAAAATCGTGAAGAAAAAAATATTGCCAAAAGCCGGAATCCTTTTGAAATTCAAAGGAAATCTAAAGGAATTACAAATAAAAGGCGAAATCTATGATGAAAAACTTGATTTTGTGAAGAAACTGCTAAAAAATGGGGAGAAAAATGAAGAAAAACCAAGGAATTTGGAGAAAATCGTGAAGTTTTATCTGAATTTATGCTATTCTGATCAGTAAAAACTCTCTTTTAAAGAAAATACTGATTAAATTGGGGTTTTTGGCTAAAAAAGAGTGATAAAACCCATTGATTTTCAGAATAAAACCATCACGGATTTCACAAATCATAGCAAAATAGCCAAAATTCCCTTTTCATTGTCAGGTTTTCGAATTTTATCATGAATTTCTCAATTTTCTCTGTATTTTCTCATAAAAAAGACGGGATTTGTGATAAAAACACCTATTTTTTCGATTTAATCATCAATGAAACGGCTTTTATTGAGCTTATTGGGAAAAATCCTAAGTTTCTTAATATTTTTTAAAGCGATTTCTTAACGAATTTCTCCATTTTATTATATATAGGACTAAAATGGGGACAATTGGCTATTTTATCGATAATTTCCAAAATCGCATAAAATATGATAAAAACCCCATTTTAATTGATAAAAAGGCTGAAAAACCCTGTTTTTATTACGAATTCGAGAAAAATAGCATAATTCTTCACAAAACAAAGAATTATAAAGGATTTCAAAGGAAAATCCCTGATAAAATCCTATTGGAAAAAGGAATAAATATCTCAGATTTGAATGAAAACACCGAAAATCGTGATAAAATCATCAGTTCCCAAGCCGAATTACTGCGAAAAAAGGCCGAATTACAAGAAAATACGGATTTTTTCGATAAAAATGAGAAAAAACCTTTGAAAAAAGGTTTTATTGAGGAAATTCCTGGAGAAACTGAAGAAATTTCTAATAAACCTTCGTATAATCTATTAGAAAGAATTGAGCGATATGAGGTCGAGATTCTTATGCCAAAAGTAGAGAAATTCATGGAAATTGACCTAAAAATCAGTGAAAAACAGTTGAATTTAGAAGTCAAATCCAAATACGCGCTTTTTATCGCTTTTCCCCACAAAATCGATAATAATGCCATCGAAGCCAAATGGCTGTCAAAATCAAAAAAGCTGAGGCTTTTTCTCAATAAAATCTTTTAGAATTTCCCGAAAATCCCATAAAAAACCTTTCGAATTTTCCCCCAAAACCCTTTAAAAAACAGTTTTTTTTTTCTTCACAATTTCCTTTAAAAAAACCGTGACTTTTTAAAAAAAAATTAATAGCTTTTATTATAAGAATTTCCTTTTAAATGCCTAATTCCTCCGGTTCTTTCATTGCCAATTCTCCTAATTTCAGATGTTCCTTATTGAATTCCCTTACGTCTTCCTGTAGTGCTGCTGCCAGTAGATAGTTCTTTAGATAGAAAAGTTCAGAGTCCTGTCCTGAGTGCCATTCCAATATGGGAACTCCATTATTTATTTGAAATCCAAAGGAATGGGCTAAATTATCCACGATAATTATATCTTTAAGGTCTCGATTCTTAATAATCCTCAAATCCTTTATAAAAAACCCATTTTTCGTTTGCATGCAGTTCGATCGTGATAAAAGTCCTGATATATATTGACAGCAGGGGTCCAGGAATTTTATCACCGCAGTCGCATAAGGGAAGGAGGAGGCTGTGAATACGAAGATTTCATAGATTTTTGAAAGGTATTGGATGAATTCCACGCAATAAGGCCTTACATTCAGTCCTATCTATATATATATATATGGAAATTTTATAGATTTTATACAGAAAATTATAAAAATAAAGGAAATTCATGTATATATATATATACATGAATTCACGGGAAGTTCATGTATATATATACATGAACTCATGTAAATATATATCTATATATATATAATAAATATATAAAGAACTGGCGTTTCATCTCCGTATTCCCCAATAGTTTTTAAAATATGCATAGGGTTTTCCTTAAAGCCGCAACTGTGTATAAGCGTTTCATCGAGATCAAGGATCAAAGTTTTCGTCTTTGTCGCTAAATGATTTCTTTATGAATAATAATTCAAAAATAAAGAACTTTGTAAGGGAAGTCTTGAAATCAAATCAATTTGTTTGCTTTTGAGATAGTTTTCGCTAGGGCCCTTCAAGCATTTCTTCGCATACATCAAACCCCTGTATATTATGGTTAAATGCCGCTTAAAAACCGACTCGGAACATTGTGGGGAGAAGATCAAATGCCTGAACTCATGGACCATTACATCACAATCTTTAGTCTTTTTCTTGGGTATTGACGCATCAGAATTTATCTCCATATTGTCTTGAAACCTATTATTGAGGTTCTTTGTAAGAACTTTGAGGTCATTTCTATTAAAAAGCTTCTCTTCCTGCTGTTTAAAGACATCTTGTTCATTAGTTTGAGGGGTTTCTATAGGAGTTTCAATGGATTTTATAGGAAGCTCATGCATTTCTGGTTCGATTTCCATTGAAATTTCTATGGGTTTTTCTTGGGTTTTGGAGAAATGATCGTTTTTTGTTTCGAAATTGCTGAAGATCTTCACATCGTAAAATTGATTAGAAATTTCATTCATTTCCTGTTGTTCTGAGTCAAAAGGCGGTAAAGTCTTAAACTTCGATTTCTTTGGATTTATGCCTTTTTGCGAGTTTTCTGAAAATAAATTCATTGAGAAAATGACTAAAGAAAAAGAAAAAAACCATTAGCATTAGGGGTATTTGGCTCAGAATTATCGGTTTCGTAGGTTTTTATAGGGGATTTAACTAGATTTAATAAGTTAGAATGATGCTTTTCGGGAAGGGGGAGCTTTTCTTCTTCTTCTTCTAGGAATTTTGAGGTTTTATGATGAAGTTTTGGAATTTTAGCTTTGTGGGATTTTTCAAAGTCTTCTTCATTGGCAGATTGTTCAGAATAGTAATTGTTGAGGTTATTGTTAAGGGAAGAGATTCGAGGGTTGATGTTGAATTGTCCTTTGAATTTCAAAATTTTCTCCATTGAATTTGGCAAGTTCTTTGTTTTAAAATAAAAATAAAAATAGTAGTGATTTTTTAGAAAGAAATTTTTTATTTGAAACTTCGAAAAAATTTAACAAATTTTATATAAAATTCAAAAAAATCATTCAAATGAAACAGAACCAACAGGTGAATATAGGCCCAATTAAGAAGCTTATTCTGCATATTGACCTCAATAAAACCATTCTTTTATCAGATTCTTCACATAAAACCAAAGATGATATGATCATTGAAATTCTCGTTGCTCATGCTTGGGGGAAAATTGATGAAAAAAACCCAAATGCATGGAAATTGGGGCAAAATACCTTTACGAAAGTTCCAAAAGAGCCAGAAATGATCAGTTATAAGTATGATTTTATCTATAATATAGAGGGGATTAGTCTTTTTTAAAGGACTTTTGTTGATGCACTCTATGAGCTGAAGAAGCCTGTCGATGAAGCTGATGCTGAATTAAGAGAGAAATACAATAAAGAGATGGAGTAAAATTTCTTTTGTTTTTCATTGAAAAAAAACAAAATTTTTATAGATCAAATAGAAGAAAAATGTACATAAACTTTATAAAGCCAGGTAATCCCGGGATAAAACTGAAGCCTGAGTATGATCGTATCATAAAAAACATCACTGTTCCAAAGGTGGTTCTCGATGAAATAAACGCAATCCGTGAAAATAACAAAGCTCTTCATAAATCCGGCAGCAATGTAGCCTATGATGAAAACCTTGAAGAAGTGAAAAATGATGATAAAAACTCATTATCTGAGCTATTTTCTGATGGAAAATGCTATATTTTGCCTTTTTTTTTCAAGACAATTTTGGCTCTTAAAAAAGCTAAAAAGGAATTTGCGATAGTTTTTAGGACTTTCGGCACTGATCTATCCAATGTAGTATTTGAATTCAATAAATTCTGCAATGGGGAACATCCCTGCTATAATGGAAGGAATGGTTTCCCTTTAGCAAGGCTTGATGGTTCAAAGAATAGTAAGAGTTTTGTTATAAATACTCAACAAGAAGGGGTTATTTATCGTATGAAGCAAAATATCGATAATGTTTTGATGATATCGGGGTCTTTGAGAAGGGCTCCGAGGAATTCTGTGATGGAGGAGGCTTATGCGAAAGAAATAGAAGAAGATGCTGTGAAGATTGTTAAGGGAGGGAGTGAAATTTATGTGAGAATGATGGAGTTATTGAAAGAAGTAATTGTTTTATTTTAATTTATTGACAAAATTTTATTGTTTTTTCTTAATTTTAATGAAAAAGTCGTGTTGTCTGGCTTTTCAAGATGATTGGGACTATTGGAACCAGAATAATGAGAAAATGAGCTTTGCAAAGACTTTGTTTATTGATCAGAGTGATTATTCCACACTACAAATTTTCTTTGATGATAATATTTCAGAGTTTGAATGAATATATATTCATGTTTTTTTTGTTTGATTTATGATGTTTTTTTTTTTTAAAAGAGATGATAATTGCATTGTTGATGTTATTGATGTGGTTAATGGAGCAAGACTTCCTTTGAAGAAAACTCTGAACAAATATCTGGTTAAAGTTGATTC
>JFJP01040520.1_pt1 | contig 11096 bp, 10 predicted proteins | sample 431651 | NCBI WGS metagenome assembly JFJP01 (sample SAMN02602958, study PRJNA72255) | Microbial mat metagenome, whole genome shotgun sequencing project. | biome: fresh water; feature: sink hole; material: water; isolation source: purple microbial (photo- and chemosynthetic) mats found in... | reverse complement strand
CCCTGGATTGGCTGGCACGCTCCTCGCTGGGCCCAGGACAAGGAGGCTTCACTTAAAAATGAGATGAGCCACTTTAATAGCATTTATGAAATCCCGTCTTTGAAATCTGGTGCGGGGAAACTTTTCAGTCCAGGTGATATCATCATCAATTCACTTGTAGCTGGAGGTTTTGTTCTCTCGGCGAATCTTAAAACAGTGAAACACGTGATAAAACTCAATGAGTTTAGCCACAATCATTCTATCCATGATCTTCAAGTTCTTAACAATGGCCACCTGCTTTACTTTAATAATAACTCTGGGGATTCGGACTCCGAAAACGCTTATTCTACAATTGATGAATTAGATTTTGCGAAGAAGAAGCTTGTTTTTGAATTTGCATCCAAGCCTCGCGAAATGTTTCATTCGCGTTTTGCTGGAGGAGTGACAGCACTTGATGATGATCAGTTGTTATTCTCAGGTGAAATGAATGGTTTATATATCTATTCACGCCTTCAGAAGAAAATTATTTCCTCTTCGGCTGCAGCCCATTACATTCTCTCCACCCATCGAACAATTCAGGACGTGAAGCCCCTTAAGTATCCAGCATTTCTAAATAGTCGTGGGATTCACTGAATCTTTCTAAGCCAAGTAACGAGATAAATCAGCCCCACCAATAATAACAGCGGAAATATGCCGTACTCTTGGTAGACCGTACTTTTTGGCTTACTAAGTGGCAAAGAGATATCCAGCCCACCAGTTTCATTAATCCCAAGTCTTCGTGATTCACTTCCATCAGGATAAATGACTGATGAAATTCCCGTATTGGTACTTCTGACAATTGGCAGTTGAAATTCCAGAGCACGCCACTTGGAAAGAAATAAATGCTGAAGTGGTTCAGCGGTATTTCCGTACCAAGAGTCATTGGTGTGATTCACAATAAAATGGTTCCCACCCCATTGATTAAGAAGGCCTCGCATATAATTTGACTCTAAAAGTTCATAACAAATAGGAGTGACAAATCTAAACCCGGCCCTGGTTTCCATGACTGGAGTCCCGCTTCCCCGAGCAAAAAGAGAGATCGCAGGAACAATAGAAACAACACTGCGGTTGAATGGTCCAAATGGGAGAGTTTCTCCAAAAGGGATCAAAATGTTTTTATGATAAATGGATTTAACTTTGTTTTCACTGATAAGAAGAGAGGCGTTAAAAATGGATTCAACCATATCCATAGGGGACTTCGTTAAATCCTGATCGTATCCTCCAATTAAAATTTCACTTCCCGTTTCTCTTGTGATGTTTTGGAAAATTTCTTTCACCTGACTCTCTGAACCGTAAAATGTGTCTGGAAAAGCAGTCTCAGGCCATATGATCAGATGGGGTATGAATCCGTTGTCGTTTTTTGATAATTTTTCATAAGTATCAGAGATGCTCTCAAAAGAATTAAGATCTCCACGCTCTGATGAGACCTTCAAAAAGTTTCCGATATTGGCCTGAACAATTCTAACCGGAAGGTTAAGTCCAGAAGTGGGGTTTTGCAGAGGGAGTGAAGCATTTAAGATAACAAACAACGCCATCCCAATCCACATCTGGGGACGCAGATGTTTAGTTCTGATTTGGGCCACGACTTCAAGAGATAACCAATACGTCATGAAACTAAACAGGGCGACGCCAAAGAAGGGAGCAAGCCCTAAATACGGGGCCAGATGTAGCCACGGACTTCCTGCGAATGAAGGAAACTGCTGGTTAACAAATCTCTCAAGGAGAGTCATGATCAGGGCGGTAAGAATAATTCTATTCTCATCATCCCAATTGCCTGCTGGTCGAAATTTTTTCCAGACAGAGTAGACCCACCAGTGCGGCTGAAGGATCAGACAAAAAGCAGATCCCAAAAGAACTGAGACTGCAAAAGGCAGCTGGCCAAACTCTCTGAGAGTTTGAGGGATCCAGTAGTAACCAACAAGATCTAATCCAAGATTAAACCCTAAAATAACGGCAAGGCTTGATTTGAAATTGGCCTCTTCAAGTTTCCAGATAAAAAGGGGAAGAGCAATGAAGATTAAGGGGAGCCAGCCATTTCCCAAAAAAGATGGATAGGCCAAAGCGTATATTCCACCGGCCAGGAGAGTAAGCAGGAAATCGAGGGAGAGTTTTTTCATTCCCTCATTGTAGGATATTAATTATTTGTTTGCTACAGTTCTAGTCGCAGGAGCGAGTAGTTTTTCATTTGCAGCGTCTGCTAACTCTAGAGCGCGAGCAGCATCTAATTTACCAGCACCTAGAATTTTACCTTCAAAGTTTTTAACTTTAAGAGATGAACTCAAGATTAGGTTTTTAATCTGATCATATTTCATTGAAGGGTATTTTGATTTAATCATTGCTGCAACACCAGTTACGAAAGCAGTTGCTTGCGAAGTACCAGTCATATATCCAGCACCATTTTGTGGGATTGCTGAACGAATTCGGTGACCAGGAGCTGCGATATCAACAGTGTTTTTACCGTAGTTAGAAGAAGGGATGATGTTAAGACCATCATCGTGTGCACCAACAGTAATGATGTTTGAAAGACCGTAAGAAGCTGGGTAGTAAGCGTGGCGCTTGTCGTCAATGTTTGAACGCTCGTTACCTGCAGCCGCGATAACTAGAATTCCTTTTTTCTCAGCAGCTTTAAGAACACGAAGCTCCTCAACTGAAGCTTCTGGACCGCCACCTGAGTAGTTAATCACATCAACGTTGTTATCAACAGCGTACTGGAGAGCTTTGATTGTTGCATCTAAGTTTGCCTGACCAGAAGCTTTAGGATTGTAGTATTTAAGGGCAAGGATTTTAACATCAGGGAAGATTGATTTAACGATACCAGCAACGTGAGTTCCGTGACCGTGCTGATCAGATGGAGAATTTGTAACTTTCTCACCAGAGAAATCGACACCAAAGTTTGAATCAGATTTTTTTCCACCAACAACGTAGATGTTGTTTGCAAGAAAAGCGTGATCACCTTGAATACCAGTATCAACAACAGCTACGATGATCTCTTTGTTCTTTTTAAATTTAGTCCAAGACTCTTTAAGATTGATAGAAGCCAGGTGTTTATCAGGATCAATACCCCAAGAAGCGTAACGTGAAATAAGAAGTTCAGCGTTGTAAGCAAGCGGAGCCTCAGCAGCGAAAGCTGTACCAATCGTTAGGTTGATTGTCAGGGCCAGGCTTAGAAGAGATTTTACCGCTGTTTTCATTAACTATCCTCTATCACAGGTTGGGAAGGATTTTAGGCTTCCGTGTAATTAGTAAAGCAAGGTGCTTGCCAAATCCTGGTACCGGGTTTCAGAGGGATAGGTGGGGTTTCGACGGCGGAACTGTATGAAACTCAAAGAAGTGTTTAAATTTTAGACATCCGTCCATCCTGGACATAAAAAAAGCCTCCCAAAGGGAGGCTTTAATTAGATAAAATTCGGATAGATAGATTAAGCCTGACGGTAAATTTGCGACTCTTCTTTTTCTTTTTCTTCAGCGTGCTGAATGCACAGTTCAGACCAAGGCTGGTTTTCTAGGCGCTTCATGCCGATTTCTTCTTCGCAGTCTTCGCAGTGACCATAGGTGCCTTCAGCACAGCGATCAAGAGCAGCGTCGATACGACGTAGTTTTAAATATTCTCTGTCTCTTATTGTGCAGGTAATTTGCTGCTGAATAAGGGAAGAGGCAAGGTCCGTTTCATCAGATAGATCATCCTCTGAGACGTGTAAGTCTTCTGATTTATTGAGTAATCCAACGTTAAGGATTTGCTGACGATGCTTTAGTAGCAGGCCCTTAAAATGTTCTAATTTCTTCTTATCCACAGAATCCTCCTCGTAGGTACAAACAACTTTTAAAGTCGCTCACTACTCCCTATATTTTAGTGTCTCAGGCAGTTCGACTCAAGTGATGGTACTTATCGGCAAAATTTGACCAGAAATTGAAAAAGATGCTCGTTTTAAGGCAATCTTAAGGTCGGAATTTGACAAATATGCTCGCACCTCGTTAAGGTAAAATATGACCCTAGAGAAATCGAGGATTTATGTTGCAAAGCGATAAAGCTGTAGCCGTTGGGCTTATTCCTTCAGGCCTTTTTATAGTGGCCGTGAGTGATCCTGAGACTCGTGCCACAGATGGCTATCTCGCCAGCTGGATTCAACAGATATCATTTAATCCCATGATTGTGGCGCTGGCCATTAAGCCTGGCCGTCCTGCTTATGATCTCATTAAGGCGGGAAAGCCTTTTGCGATCAACATCATTGGCGACCACGATAAATCTTATTTAAAGCATTTTTGGAAAGGGTATGACCCCAATCAGAGTCCTTTTAGTGAAATCCCTCATCACGCCGGTGAGTTTAACGGCGTCATTCTAGACCAGGCCAAGGCCTCTATTGAGTGTGTCATGATCAGTTCCCAAAAACCCGGGGACCACGAGGTGATTTTTGCTGAAGTCAAAGCGTCACATATCATGAATGAAGAAAGTAAGCCTCTGGTTCATATACGGAAGTCAGGAGCCGATTATTAAGAGTCAGAAGCTCTGTCCTTATTTTTGCATGATGATTGCGTCCATCGTTATGTTAACGATGGGCTGTGGTAAAAAAGCTGAAGAAGAAAAGCCGGTAACCCCAAGATATACTCCTCCGATTACGAACGACGTTGAAGCAGATCTGGCTAAACAGGAACTTTTCTGTGGCGGCTCTGATCGGTCGTGTCCAAATTACATCACTAAAATCGCGGTTGTTAATAAAGATAAATTAAAATTTTGTACGGGATTTTTGACTAAAGACGACGTGGTTGTCACTGCCAGCAGTTGTTTGTCGGATCGAATACGATTTAATGGGGCGAATTGTGAAAAAGATGTTTTTTTCTTTTTTGCTAAAAACAATGAAAAGCCATTAAGAGTTGGTTGCAAAGAAGTTCTCGAAGTTTCTCAATTAAACAGTAAAGAGCCTTATCTTTGGCGAAGTGACGTTGCTTACCTCAAACTTACAACGAGTCTTAAAGACCGTAAAATAGTCACTCCCAACCGCAGCGGTATGGATGATTTAGATAAGTTTTATATCTGGAGTGTTGATCAATTGACTGATGGTCAACAAGGCATCATTCGTAAGTCTGAGGTTTGCCAGTCGGTACACAATTCATATTTTAATCCAATGGCCACCAACCAATCTTCGCCAGTCATGATTATGTCGGGCTGTGAGTACAGTGAAGGTAATAGTGGATCTCCTATTTTTGATTACCGCGGAAAAGTGAGAGGGATAGTCTCAAAGCCTGTAGCGCAAACAGAGATTGATGAAGTGCTCACAATGGGGATTCTTGTAAAGCCCCTTAAACAGCTTATGCATGTCTCTAATTACGCTTGTGCGCCTGTTTATCCTGATGAAGAAGTCCTGAATGAAGACGAATGTAATAAACAACTTGATATCAATATTTATGATCGTGCCCAAATTGAAATGAAAAATGAAGAGAATATTTTCAAATCATCTATCCAAAATATTGAACAGTCGATAAACGAAAAAAATCGTTATTTGAAAATGGCTGTTGAGCTAGTTCCAGTAAACGATGCCTATAGTTTAAATATTATACCCAAGTGCTTTAAAAACGTTTCAAAATGGATTGGAGAGTTTAGCGGCAATAAACCCCTCACACTCAACTACGAATTGCCAAAAAATAAAACGATTAAGAAAGCGATGAATGAATATGGAAAAATTTTTGCTTTAGAGTCTGGGAAAGACACCATCCCAACTTCCATTCAGTTTAAACCCAGCATTTTGAGATATATTGATCCCAAAGACCCAAACCGGCCAAGACAGGCCAATGTCTACATGTGGTCTGACGGCCCAACTCGAACTTTTTTCAATGTGACTGAGAAGTGTGATTTACTGCTTTAAATTTCGCCAGCTTTTACCCTGCCTAGCACTGGTCTTGCGCTGAAAATCATCCACGGCTTGAAGATGATCCTGATAATTCTTCGTGAAAACATGCGTTCCATCGTTCTTACTTACAAAAAATAGATACTCATGATTATCGGGATTCAGAACCGCTCGGATGGCTTCCAGACTTGGATTTGAAATTGGCCCCTGAGGAAGTGCTGGAATTTTGTACGTATTATAAGGGGTCAATTCAAGCAGATCTGATTTTTTGATATTACCAGTGTAGCGTTTCCAGATTCCGTAGATGGTGGTTGGATCTGACTCCAGTCGCATTCTTTTCTTTAAACGATTAGTGAAAACTCCAGCGATTGCCGGTCTTTCAATCTTGGCCCCAGTTTCTTTTTCAACTACCGAGGCTAAAATGATGACCTGGTGTTTATTCAAGAATGGGTGATTAAAATCAAGCGATCCAGTTTTGCGGTTAAAGAGATCAATCATGGTTTTGGCAACAATCTTGGCCGGAGTATTAGGCGCGAAACGATAAGTTTCTGGATACAGATATCCTTCCAAAGTAGAAGCCGAAATATTGAGCTGAGAAATAAAATCGGGATGCTGGATGATGGCCAAAAAGTCACTCTCGTTTGTAATTCCAGAAGCGGCCAATAGTTTTGCCACTTCATACATATTTTTTCCTTCCGGAATAGTTATGCTGGTGAGGTTGGGTTGACCATAAACGAGCGTGTCTAATACTGCTGCCATGTTTGAGCCACGATTAATGGTGTAACTTCCTGCGCGAAATTTTGTCATCACTTGTTTCGATTTTGCTAGGTAATGAAATATGCGTTTGTTGGAAATTAAACCCTGAACAAATAGTCGCTGGTTAATTCTTCCAAAAGCATCACCGTTTTCAACCACAAAATTGACGTTGTCCCCATCGTAAGTGCGGGTATAAAAATACCCCACGTAAGAGCCAACTGAAATGAGGCCAAGGAGACCTGCGACTAGGATAAAAATAAAAAGTTTTTTTAACATGAGACTATTATAAATGAGGAGTGGCCTTCTTGCGCCGAATAAAATCTTCTAAAATTACACAGGCGGAAACGGCGTCTATTTGAGACAAATCTACTTGGAAATTATACTGAGGGGAGCTTTTCATTCGGGATTCGGCTTCAAAGGTCGATAATGTTTCATCTTGTTCTTCGACTGGCTGACTAATTTGCTCGCGTATCATGTTCACAAAATTCTGGGCCCGCTCCGTTGAAGTGGTTTTTTTTCCATCAACTAAGTAGGGTAGTCCAATAACGACTAGATCCACGCACTCATTATCAAGAATGCTTTTGAGTTCTTTGATGACTGCTTCGTTACTTTTGTTGGCGATGCGACCATAGGGGGTCGGGTAAGGATCCCGATTCACGCAATAGGTAGAGACTCCAATAAATTTTTGACCAAAATCCATCGCTAGGATTGTTTTTAAATTGAGAGGGTGCTCAGCAGGAAGATGAAACTCATTCATTAGGTTATTTGTACTGAATCAGGACCTTTAAGTCAAAAGCGGAAGTTGAATGAGAGAGGGAATCTTGGATTCTACAAACTTTACACCCACACCTAAGAGCCGAATGGGGCGAGGGTCCTGGCACCATCGTTCTTCCAAAAGCAGTAAAAAACTCTCTTCAGACAGAGGGAGTTGGCGCTCAATGGTAGTCTGTTTAAAATCAAAGTATTTAATTTTAACATGGAGGTTTTTGACTGTTTTATCCTGATAATCTTCCAGGGCTTCTTTGACCTCTTGAAACATTCTGGCCACGTGTTCTTTCATTTCATCGAAGTTTTTGATGTCACTGCTGAAAGTTTCTTCAGTTCCCAAAGATTTTCGTTCGTATTCCGTTTCAACTTCGCGTTCATCAATTCCGCGACAGAAGTCAAAAAGCATGTCCCCGAATTTTCCAAAGAGGTGGATCAATTCCGAGCGAGTGTAACCTTGCATGTCCTTGCAGGTTTTTATGCCCATTTCATTCATTTTTTTAGCTGTGACTTTTCCTATGCCCCAAATTCTTTCGATGGGCATTTTCTCAATGAATCCATCAACCAAATTGGGGCTCACTGTGAATAAACCATTCGGTTTATTAATATCACTCGCTAGTTTTGCCAGAAGCTTATTAGGGGCAATTCCAGCAGAGGCCGTAAGATTTGTGCGTTCAAAAATTTGTTTTCTTATTTCCTGTGCTATCAAAGTGGCAGAGCCTTTAAAGTCTGTAGAGTTTGATACATCGAGATAGGCTTCATCCAGCGACATGGGTTCCACGAAATCTGTAAATTCATGAAAAATTTCAAACACCTTTTCTGAAGCCTCGGAGTATTTATGAAAATTGGGTTTCACTAGCACCAGCTGAGGGCAAAGTTTAAGTGCATGAGCAGTGGGCATGGCGGCACGGACGCCAAATTTTCTGGCGGCATAATTTGAGGTACAGAGAACTCCTCGGCGATCTTTGGAGCCACCCACTGCCATGGGGACATTTCTTAGGGCGGGGTTGTCCCGCATCTCAACGGCAGCAAAAAAGGCATCCATATCAAGGTGAATAATCTTGCGCATGATGTAATGATACGTAAAAGATACGCCTGTGTCAAATTTGGCCAATTAAATTTGTTACTCTTGTCGGGCGAATGGAATATTATGTGGGAACTATTTTATATACTTGGAGACAATGATGAAAATTCTATTGAGCCTATTTCTTTTGGTTACCCTCGGTGCCTGCTCACACAAGAAGAAATGTACTGATAAATCTTCTTGCGCCAAAGAAGAATCTTGCAGCAAAGCTGAAGCAAAAGAGGCGGTAGCCTATGGTGGACTTTGTGCAAATGGATTATGTAAAAAATTAGAAGTGAAAGGCGATGAAAAATTCAAAGTGGATTACAAGGGCAAGTGCTACCTTTTCTCTTCGGCCGAAGCACGCGACAACTTTCTTGCCAAAATTGAAGAAAACATTAAGAAAGCTGATGCTCACTGGGAAAAAGTTAGCGCTGATAGAGTAAGATAATTATTATTTAAATACTTATTGAATCAGATTCCTCTGATTCAATAAGTATTTGATATGTTGCATAATTCCCTGGATTTAAAACAAAAAATTGACTTCCTCGGCTTTCAAGATAAGATAGTTTTAATTCAACAAGTTGATTCGCGTTATATAAATTCCCCAAAATTCAAAAAATGATGATCGAAATAACAAGAAATCTAATTAACATTACCGTGGAGTCCAAATGCATCTGAGCGGATTGCGTGAAAAAAACATCGAAGAACTAACCAAAATGGCTGAGCTCGCTGAAATTGAGAATGCTGCCGGTCTCAAAAAACACGAGATTATCTTCTCTCTTTTGACTAAACATTCAAAAGACAATGAAGAAATTTTTGGTGACGGTGTTCTTGAAATTCTTCCGGACGGTTTTGGATTTTTAAGATCTCCTTCTTATAACTATCTTCCTGGTGCCGATGATATCTACGTATCACCTTCTCAGATCCGCCGCTTTGGTCTTCGTACCGGTGACACGATCGAAGGACAGATTCGTACTCCTAAAGAGGGTGAACGTTATTTTGCACTTCTTAAAGTTAACCACATTAACTTTCGTGATCCTGAGCAACACCGTTCAACTGTTCTCTTCGATAACTTAACTCCGCTTTACCCTGAAGAAAAAATTAATCTTGAATCAAAACCTACGAACTATTCAACTCGAGTGATCGATATGTTTGTTCCTCAAGGTTTCGGTCAGCGTTGTTTGATCGTTGCTCCGCCTAAAGCTGGTAAGACCATGCTTATGCAGGATATCGCCAACTCAATTTCTGATAACCACCCAGATACAAAACTTATCGTCCTTCTGATTGATGAGCGTCCGGAAGAAGTTACAGATATGAAGCGTAACGTTCGTGCTGAAGTTGTTTCATCTACATTTGATGAACCTGCAACTCGTCACGTTCAGGTCGCTGAGATGGTAATTGAAAAAGCTAAACGTCTGGTTGAAGCAAAACAAAACGTTGTCATCCTACTAGATTCAATTACTCGTCTTGCTCGTGCATATAACACTGTTGTTCCGCCGTCTGGTAAAATCCTTTCGGGTGGTGTGGATTCAAACGCCCTTCATAAACCTAAACGTTTCTTCGGTGCTGCTCGTAACATTGAAAACGGTGGCTCACTCACAATTATTGCTACGGCGCTAATTGATACTGGTTCAAGAATGGATGAAGTGATCTTTGAAGAATTCAAAGGTACTGGTAACTCAGAAATTCAACTTGATCGTAAACTTATGGAAAAACGTATTTTCCCATGTCTTGATATCAACAAGTCTTCAACACGTAAGGAAGACCTTTTGGTTAAAGATAAAGATCTTCAGAGAATCTTTGTACTTCGCCGTGTGCTTAACCCGATGAACACAATGGATTCAATGGAATTCATCCTTGAGCGTATCAAGGACACTAAAACTAACGCTGCATTTTTGGATAAATTGAACTCATAATGAAAAAAACGCTAAACAGAATCGCTCTCATCCTTGCTAAACAATACACTTCAATCGGCGGTCAGGCCGTGATTGAAGGGGTTATGATGCGTTCTCCGAACGCATTCGTTGTAGCTGTCAGAAAGCCTGATGGTACTATTCGTTTACGTCGTGACCAGTGGTATGGAATCACCAAAAAACTAAACTTTATGAAGAAGCCATTTCTTCGTGGGGTTTTGATGTTGGTTGAAACTATGGCCAATGGAATTGTTTCATTAAACTACTCTGCCAATATTGCGATGGCCGAAGAAGAAAAAGAGAAGGCCCTTAAAAAAGGTAAAACTCTTGAGGAATTCGAGGCTTCACAAAAGAAAAAAGAAAAAGTTGATATCGCTACGTTTTTAACAATGGCGGTCTCTTTTGCTTTCGGGATTGGATTGTTCGTTTTTGCTCCTCACGCTATTGCTTTTGGCATTGGAGATCTTTTAGGTCAGAACTGGACGCTTGATAGTTTTGCCTTCCATGCCGTTGATGGCGCGGTCAAGGCCCTTATCTTTATTGGATATATTTGGGGCATTTCTTTTATGAAGGATGTTTACCGTGTTTTCCAATATCATGGTGCCGAACACAAATCGATTGCCACTTTTGAAGCTGGATTAGATTTGACTGTGGAAAATGCCAGAAAGTTTACAACCCTCCATCCACGTTGTGGAACGAGCTTTGTTTTCTTTTTGATTTTGGTTTCGATTCTACTTT
>JFJP01040519.1_pt1 | contig 11096 bp, 10 predicted proteins | sample 431651 | NCBI WGS metagenome assembly JFJP01 (sample SAMN02602958, study PRJNA72255) | Microbial mat metagenome, whole genome shotgun sequencing project. | biome: fresh water; feature: sink hole; material: water; isolation source: purple microbial (photo- and chemosynthetic) mats found in... | reverse complement strand
CCTCCTGGCCGCTGCCCTGCTGCTTTTCCCAGGCGAAAGGCATTGAAACCCTGGCCGAAATATGGTCCGCCGCCGGATTCGTCATTACAACTCTTGAAGATCACACCCCGCTCCTCAATCACACCGCCGCTGAATTTGTTTTTGCCCATGGTTCCCTCAAGGATTTCTGGCTGGCGGTCACCGGCGACGGGCAATTGGCCTCCGCCGCCTGTTCGGCAACCGACGCCTGCCGTCCCGGCCTTTTTCTCCTTGTTGCCAAACGTAAGGAAACCCGATGAACGACTACGATTTCGATATCCTCAAACTGGCCCGCCACGGTTACTGTTGCAGCCAGATCGTCCTCCACCTCGCCCTCGATCTGCAAGGGCGAGAGAATCCCGGCCTTCTCCGGGCCATGTCCGGGCTCTGCCAGGGGTTTTCCTCCGCCAAGGGGGCCTGCGGCGCCCTGACCGGAGCGGCCTGTCTCCTTGCCTATTACGGCGGCAAAGGACGGGTGGATGAAGAAGCAAACGAACGGCTGCCGCTGATGCTGACGGAACTGGCCCAATGGTTTGAACTGCTTACCGCGCCACGCTTCGGCACCATCAACTGCAGCGATATTGTCGGCGACACGGGCCCGGACAATGCCATCTGCAGCGGTCTGGTCGGCGACTGTTACGGCAAGGCCATGAGCCTCCTGGTGGAAAACGGCTTCGATCCGACGGATGAAGGCCATGGTGTTTGAACGGCTGTACGAGATCGAGAGCCTCTGCCCGGAATGTTTGCAGCGAATCAGCGGCTTTCTCGTCCGGGACGGCGATTGCGTCCGTATGGAAAAGGTCTGCCCGCAACACGGTCCCTTTACTGCAGCCGTCTGGCGAGGCGAGCCGTCCTTTTCCTCCTGGTACCGGCCGAAACTGCCCTACGGCGGCGGCCAACGGTTACCGGTTGATCGTGGCTGCCCCTATGACTGCGGTCTCTGCGCCGGCCACCGCCAGCGCACCTGCACCGCCCTGGTGGAGATCACCGCCCGCTGCAATCTCCATTGCCCGGTCTGCTTTGCCGATAGCGGCGAGGCAGCCGGCGAGCCGGACCTGCCGACACTTGCAAGGATGTTCGATACGATTCTCACCCAAACCGGCGGCTGTAATCTGCAGCTGTCTGGCGGTGAACCAACCCTGCGAACCGACCTGCCGGAGATTGTCCGGGCGGCGAGGACGGCGGGCTTTACCTTTATCCAGGTCAACAGCAACGGCCTGCGCTTTGCCGAGGACCCGGATCTTGCCGGTCGGCTGGCTGAAACCGGGCTGTCCTCGGTCTTTCTCCAGTTCGACGGGGTGGAAGACCGGGTCTTTGCCAGCCTGCGCGGCCGCCCGCTGCTTGCGGAAAAATTGCGCGCCATAGGCCATATCGCCAAGGCCGGTGTCGGTATCGTCCTCGTGCCGACACTAGTACCAGGCATTAATGTCGACCAGATTTGGCCGATCGTCCGTTTTGCCCTGGCACGACAACCCCAGGTGCGCGGTGTCCACTTCCAGCCGATCAGCTATTTCGGCCGCTTTCCCAAAAGCTTCGCCCCGATTCATCTAACGCTGCCGGAGATCATGCAGACTCTCGAAGCCGACAGCAAAGGACAAGTTAAGGCAGCGGACTTTCGCCCACCCGGCTGCGAACACGCCCTGTGTTCCTTTTCCGCCAAATATCTGATTGAGGACGACGGCCTGCTTACCCGTCTCGGTTCCACATCCTGCGACTGCACCCCGATCAATGCCGAGGAAGGTGCCCGGATCGCCATTGGTTCCACTGCAAGGCATTGGGGTCCGATTCCCTTGTCTTCTCCACCTTCGGCAAATGCGCATTCCGACGACCTCGACCGTTTCCTGCAACGGGCGCGCAGCCATACCTTTACCCTTTCCGCCATGGCCTTTCAGGACTGCTGGAATCTCAACCTCGAACGCCTGCAGGGCTGCTGCATCCATGTCGCCCAGTCGGACGGCCGCCTCATTCCCTTTTGCAGCTTTAACCTTACCGCCCGCAGCGGCCTGGGTCTCTATCGACGGGGTCCGGCAAAGGCCCAGGAAAATACCGGAACACCGGTCGACGGCCTCACCGCTCGTCGGCTTGGCATACAGGGAAGACTGTCCCGATATTCCTTGGAGCAAGGGCAGATGACCGCTTTGCGCCGCACCCTCCACCATGCCGTTGCCGGTAGCCCTTGGTATCGAAAACGGTTAAAGGGTCTTGATATCGAAAGGTTACACAACATGACCGACCTCACCACCCTGCCGATGATGAACGTAAGCGACCTGTATGAAAACGGCCTGGAGCTTCTTGCCGTGTCGCAAAGCCGGGTTGCCCGCATTGTCACCCTGCAGACCTCCGGCAGCACCGGTAATGCTAAACGCTTATACTTTACTGAAACGGATCTGGCGGCGACCGGGGAATTCTTCTTCGAAGGCATGCAAAGCCTGATCGGCAACAATGACACGGTCCTGGTCCTTTTACCCTTTAGCCCGCCGGATTCGGTCGGCGACCTGCTTCTCCGCGCCCTGCGGAATGGCGGCATACAGGCCGAGGGGCAGTGGCCACCGGATGACAATACCACCGAAACCATTCGTCTGCAGCGCCCGACCTGCCTGGTTGGCCTGCCGCAGCACCTGCTCGCTGTTGCCGAGCAAATCGGCCCGGGAATCATCCACTCGATGCTCCTCTGCTCCGATTATGCTGCCCCGGCCCTGCGCCGCCGGATCGAAGCCGCCTGCGGCTGTACCACCTTTCTCCACTACGGCGCCACCGAGACGGGCCTTGGCGGGGCGGTGGAATGCGCCACCCATAACGGCTGCCATATCCGTGAGTCGGACCTGCTGGTCGAAATCATCGATCCGGCAAGCGGCCTCCCCCTGCCGGATGGCCGTCAAGGCGAAATCGTCATCACCACCCTTGGCCGCCAGGCTATGCCACTCCTGCGCTACCGCACCGGCGACTCCGCCGCCCTGCTGCGCTCAACCTGCCCCTGCGGCGGCGTCACCGCCCGACTGGTCGATATCCGCGGCCGGTTGCAAGGCTGTCTCCTGCCATGCGGCGATCCGCTCCACAGTCAGGATCTTGACGACATCCTCTACCACATTCCCGGCCTTCTCGACTATCGCCTCATCCTTGACGGAAAAGAGCCGCTGCTGCATGGGGAAATTGTCGCAACAACAGGTGCAGACTCCCTTATTGAAGACTTCCGGCAAAAACTTTTGCGGGTTCCGGCAATTCATGCTAGTCTCGCGGCTGGCCGTTTGCGCCTCGGGAAAATCCGCCGGGTGGCCCACTTTACCCCCACCCATACGGTCAAACGAACCATCCTTGATCTACGTTCAACAGGAGAAAGATATGCGGCATATCCTTGACCGACTCATTACCGCCTTAAACCAGGAAAAAACGGTCATTCTTTGTGGTATTGTCCGTAATGACGGTTCTGCACCCAGAACCTCGGGAGCCAGGATGCTGGTCTTTGCCGACGGCAGCATCACCGGCAGTGTCGGTGGCGGCGCCCTGGAAGGGGCCTGCTGTGCCAGGGCTCGTCAACTCTTGCAGGATTCGGCGACCTTTGCCCTCCTCGACTTTCAACTGACCGCCGCCTCCGCCGCCGATGAAGGCATGGCCTGCGGCGGCTCCGCCTCGGTACTCCTGCAACGCCTTGATCCAACAATGCTGCCATTTTTCCAGCGACTGCAGAGTGAATATCAAGGCGGCGCACGACCGATGCTGCTGACGACCCTGCCGCAGGACCAGGAAGGACCTTCTCTCCGCCTTATCGACTCGCAGAAAAGCCAGGACATTCCCCCCGAGATGCGAACGGAAATCACCCGCAAGGGCCGCCGCGCCCCCTTTCTTCTTGAAGCCGAGGGACGGGAAATCTTCGTTGAACCCCTGGTCCACCCCGGCACCGTCCATCTTGCCGGGGCCGGGCATGTCGCGCTGGCGGTGGCGGTACTGGCCGATTTTGTCGGTTTCGAGATCGTGGTCATGGACGACCGGCTGGAATTCGCCAATCGGCAGCGTTATCCGAAGGCGCGGGAAGTTCGGGTTGTCCCTTCTTTTACCGATTGTATCCATAGTCTTGGCCCGGACGACTATGTCGTTATCGTTACCCGCGGCCATCTCCACGACCGCGATGTCCTCGCCCAGACCCTGCGCACCAAGGCTGGCTATATCGGCATGATCGGCAGTCGGAGAAAACGGGCGGCGGTATACGACTCTCTCAGGGCGGAGGGGTTCACCGATTCCGACCTGGCCCGGGTGCATTGCCCCATCGGTCTTGCCATCGACGCCGACACCCCGGAAGAAATCGCCCTCAGCATCGTTGCCGAGATGGTCCAGACCAGAGGCAAAATGGCGACATGAATCTTGCCGCCGTTATCCTTGCCGCCGGTTATTCCTCGCGAATGGGGGAGTTCAAACCGCTCCTGCAACTCGGTGGCATCACCCTTCTCGCCCATTGCGCCGGCCTTTTCCGCCGGGCAAAAATCCGCAGGATCGTCGTTGTCACCGGGCATCGCCGCCAGGAAACCGAGGATGAAGCCAAACGCTTAGGCCTTATCACCGTACATAATCCCGACTATGACGCCGGCATGTTTTCCTCCGTGCGGACAGGGGTGCAGCAGCTCGCAAAAACCGACGGTTTCTTTCTCCTGCCTGTGGACATTCCTCTCATTCGCCCGTCGACCATCCTGGCCCTTAGTGCTGCCTTTGATGGACGATGCGTCGTTCTGCCGAAATTTGCCGAAGAAACCGGTCATCCACCTCTGATCCCCCATCACCTCATCCCCGCCATTCTTGCATATAAGGGGCAAAACGGCTTGCAGGGCCTCTTGGCCAGCCTGAAACCGAAGGAAACGAAAATATTGCCGGTATGGGATAAAGGGGTGATGCTTGATGGTGATACCCCCGACGACCTTGCCGTCCTCAGCGAACACCTGACCCGATTGGCCATGGGGGAACGCAGCGAAGCAGAGGCCTTAGCCCAGCTGTTGATGCCGGAAAAAGGTCTTCTCCACGGCCAATTGGTTGCTCGGGTCGCCGTCAACCTCGGTCTTGAGCTGAACCGCCACGGGGCCGGCCTTAATGTCGATCTTCTCTACAACAGCGGTCTGCTCCATGATATTGCCAAGGGCAGACCTCGGCATGAGGCGGCGGGGGCAAAATTACTGAAAAGTCTCGGCCTCGGTTCTTTAGCTGAGATTGTCTCGGCCCACCGGGACAGTCTGCCGCCGGAATCGGGAATCCTTTCAGAAAAAGAGGTGGTCTACCTTGCCGACAAACTGGTCAGAGGACAATACCGGGTGCCGGTGCATCAGCGTTTCACCGAGAAGCTTACGCTTTATGCCGGCAATAAAGCCGCCTGCCGCGCCATCCGCACGCGTATGGAAAATGCCCTTACCATCCAGGACATCATGGAAAAATCGACGGGAAAGACCATTGAAGAGATCATCGGCAACGGCCAAACATGAGCACACTGTATCTCATCCGCCACGGGGCCATTACCAGAGACCCTGACGACCACCGATTTATCGGCCGGCTTGACATCCCCCTTAGCTCTCTTGGCCGACAACAAATGGAGAAACTTGCCGCCCACCCGCGCCTGCAATCCATCGGTCAGGTGCTTTCCAGCCCGCTGTGCCGCTGCCGGGAAAGCGCCGACATTCTCTCCGCCGCCATCGCTTGCGGCCCGGCGCAGATTACAGCTGATTTGGCGGAAATCGATCTCGGCCTCTGGGAAGGGCTGAGCAAAAGTGAGGTGGAAACACGCTTTCCCGGCCAATATGCGGCGCGTGGTGCAGATCTGGCCGGTTTTCGACCGGAGGGGGGAGAAAGCTTTGCCGATCTCCAGCAGCGCTGCTGGCCGGTGCTGGAACAGGCCGCCGGCTGCACCATCGAGCATGTCGCCCTGGTTACCCATGCCGGGGTGAACCGGGTCCTTCTCTGTCGAATCCTCGGCATGCCGCTTGCCCGGATGTTTTCCCTGGTGCAAGACTACGGCTGTTGTAATATCCTGCATTTCAGGGGAAAAGATGCTTTTGTCCAAGGCATGAACCTTTGTTACCACAACCTGCCCTTTGCCTGAAAAAAGACTGGCAATTGACGCAGAAGAAAAAAGGAAATATCTTGCCGACTCCGGCCAAGCCTTAACATACTCACGAGGAAAGATATCATGCGTTTTATCGTCATCGGTGCCGGCGGCATCGGAGCATATTACGGCGCCCGCCTTCTCCAGGCCGGGCACCAGGTTGTATTTGTCGCCCGGGGGCAGCATCTTTTAGCCATGCAACACGATGGTCTGCGGATAATTCATCCACATTTTGATTTTCGCGGAGCGGTGACGGCTTGCGACCAGGAGGAGCTGACGAAAATTTATGAAACTGAGAATTTCGACCTCATCCTCATAACCCTCAAGGCCTCGCAAACGGCAGAATGGCTGACGGCCTGCGGTGACTGGTTGCGACCCGGCAACACCCCGCTGCTATCATTGCAGAACGGCGTCGACAACGAGTTGCAGATTGAGAATCTGGTCGGCCGCAGCCGTACCGTCGGCGGTCTGGCGGTGCGCATCGGCGGACATGTTGTCTCCCCTGGAAAAATCGAGGCCACCGGACCGGCGGAGATTATTATGGGGGCATGGCCGAATGAGAATTCCAACCCCACCTTGCAGACCCAGTTGCAGACAGTGGTGCACGCCTTTAACGCTGCAAGTATTCCCACCGTCCTGACACCGCGGATCCAGCACGAACTGTGGCTGAAGCTGTTGATCAACAACGGCGTCAATCCCCTGTCGGCACTGACCAGACTGGACACCCGGGCTCTGACCGGCGATCCGACCTATGGCGACAGCGTTTATCGTCTTATGGAAGAAGCGGCGGCAGCGGCCCGGGCCGACGGCGTTATCGTATTGCCCGAGGAAATTGATCGCATGTACCAGCTGATCTGCGGTTTCGATGCAATCAAGACCTCCATGCTGGTTGACCGGGAAAAGAACCGCCCCCTGGAGATCGACGCCATCAGCGGCGCCGTCCTGCAGCGCAGTCGGCAACAAAACAGCAGGGCACCGCTCACCGCCCTGGTCGATGCCCTGCTGCGCGATGCCGTTGGCCTGCCGCGCAAACGTTAGAAGTAGACACCATAGTTATTTTCGGAAAACATTATACTGACTCATTGAAAAAGGGGAATAATGTCTCTCGTTTATCCTCATTTTTCGAAATCATGACAACTCTCAACCAAGTTTTTGGAAAGATGAAGCTTTGATCATCGCGACCACTTCTGTGCCTTCAACGATACCGAGTTCACGCACTGAATCAGGGACAATTTGGGCCACCAGGTGGCGATTACCGCATAGGAGTTCGACGCCAACTCGGTTATTGGCTCCGAAGGTACCTACTACAAGGCAGCTCAGAAGATTGCGAGCACTCGTAGCGATCGGATGCTGCTTGAAAAGAACGATATCTCTGGCATCAAGTTCAAAGAGGTTCTTGTTGTTTTCGCCCAGTTCGGTCAGGATCAATTCGGTATCGCCCCAGCGATAAGCCCACAAATCTCCAACCGGCCTGGGCCTATCCAGTTCAAGCATGTTGGCGTATCCTGCTCCACCCGTGGCCATGCTGCTGCGGGCCAGTTCCTCGGTGGCCATCTTCCCCTGAAGGCGCCCTTCCCGAAAGATGAGGACATCGTCCGTCATCAGGCGCATCTCCCGCAGGGAATGACTGATAAAGAGCAAGGGAATGTTGAACTCGGCGAAGACCTTTTTAAGATAGGGGATAATCTGGTATTTCAGCTCCTCATCAAGACCGGTCAGGGGTTCGTCCATGAGGATGAGCTGTGGGCAGGCGAGGACGGTGCGGCCAAGCGCCACCCTTTGCCGTTCACCGCCGGAAAGTTTGCTGATGCCACGGTCCAGCAAATGGCCAAGGTTCAAAACCTCGATCAATGCCTCCGGGGTAATCCGCCGTTTTGCGGACGATGTTCTTTTCCAGCCGTAGAAAAGGTTACGCTCTACATCCATGTGAGGAAAGAGGTGGGCGTGCTGGAACACCACGCCGATCCGCCGTACTTCCGGGGCTCTATTGATTCCGGCGACACTATCGAAGAGTGTTTCCCCTCCCAGACGAATTGTCCCACGGTCCGGATTTTGTAAACCGGCTAGCAGGTACATCAGGGTTGACTTGCCGCTGCCGGATGGACCGAAGATACCGCAACGACTGGCGGACAAGGCGAAAGAAGCGGAAAAATGGAAACTGCCGTTTTGTTTTTCGATATCAACTTCGAGTTCCACGAGATCATTTCCTCCGCATGGTCCGGGTGGCAGCTTCGCTCAGCAGCAGCACGGTAAAAGACAAAAAGATCGATACCAGGCAGAGGTTCAGGGCCATCGAGTCACCACCGGGGGTATTGGTATATTCGTAGATTGCCAGGGGTATGGTCTGGGTTACGCCGGGGATATTGCCGGCAAGGATGATTGTTGCTCCGAATTCGCCAAGGCTTCGGGCGAACATCATGGTCATGCCGGCTAAAACAGCGCGCCCTGAGAGCGGCAGGGTAATGGTCAGAAGAGTGTCCCACCAGCCTGCCCCCAAGGTCCGAGCCGCCTGCAGGCAATTGCGATCGATGCCCTCCATGCCGATGCGAATGGCCCGTACCAGAAGTGGAAAACCGACCACCGCCGAAGCAATAACCGCACCGGACAGGGTGAAGATGATGCGGATGTCCAAACGTTGCAGCAGTGGCGCGAGAAAACCGGACCGGCCGAAGAGTATCAGGAGCAGATAACCGACCACCACCGGCGGCAGAACGAGGGGTAGATTGACCAACCCCTCAAGCAGCGCTTTGCCTGGTATTCGGGAAAAAGCCAGTACGTAGGCCACGGCAAATCCAAAGGGGGTGGCGATTGCGGTTGCGCCACAGGCGACCTTGATCGACAGCCAGATGGAATGAGTATCTTGCGGGGTGAGATTAAGAAATGTTTCCATCATTCAAATGAAAAAAAATGCCGAAACTCTAGAAAACAACAAGAGTTATTCTGCTTAACCTGTAAAGCCGCGTCCTCTCGGTTGTCCGGAGATGACGCGCTTTACAGGCGACCTTTTGTGCAACCGAGCTATTTCATTGTCACAAAGCCAAATTTCTTCAAAATCTCCTGGGCTTCAGGATTGGCAAGATAGCTATAAAAGGCCTTTGCTTCCGACTTTGCTTCGCCGCTGGTGGTTATAACCATCGGATAGGAAACACGATCATAGAGATCGTCTGGAACCACCAGAAGGATTTTGGCTTCCTTGGCCAACATGGCATCGGTCTGGTAAACGAAGGCACCGTCCACCTCGCCCCGATCGGCATAGATCAAAGCCTGGCGAACATCCTGCGCCATTACCAGTTTTTTATCTTTTCCCAGCTCCTCGTATATTCCGGCAGCACGCATGGCTTGTTCGGCATACTGACCGGCCGGAACGCTGGCCGGGGTGCCGATGGCGATGCGTTGCAGGGCTTTCAGATCAACAAGGGATTTTACGACAACTCCTTTTTTGCCGGCGAAGACCAGTTTGTTGTAGGCTAGAACTCCCTTGTTCTTCCCATCAGCTTTGCCTTCCTTGACTACAAAGTCAAGCCACTGGTCATTGGCTGAGATAAAAATATCAGTCGGCGCTCCTTCGACAGTCTGCTTGGCCAAAGCACCTGAAGCACCGAAATTAGTAAGGACGGCGGCATCCGGCTGGACCTTCTTGAATTCTTCGATGATTTCCTTCATTGCATCTTTCAGGCTGGCAGCGGCGGACAAACTGATATCACCAGCATAGGCAGGGGCAATTGCTAGTGAACAGACAAACAAAACTCCAACAAACAGCATCTTTCTCATTTTCATCGTCATATTCCTTTCCTTTCCATTAAAATTATTTTTGTGAACCCCATACGTTTCAGACAACCGCCAGCAAAACGCTCGATGCCTTGAAGATTGCCGCCACCTCAACACCGGGAGCAAGATCGAGTCGGCGAACGCTTTCACTGGTATTAATAACAGTCACCGTACTGCCGCCTGGCAGATCGACGATCACCTCGTCGTTGACCACTCCGGGGACTATCCTGGCAACCCGGCCCATCAGGACGTTACGAGCCGACAGGCTCTCCCGTTTGATATCGCGACCAAGCATCACCGATGGGGCCTTGACCATCGCCAAAACCTCAGTGCCGGGTTCAAGCCCGAGACGGACAACACTACCCTCGGTGATGACCGCCACCACCGTATCACCACCTTTTAAGGCCACCGTCACCACACTATTGACTACACCCTTTTCGACTTGCACTACTGCTCCGGCCCAGACATTACGCGCACTCACCTTCATCTCAAATCTCCTCAGCATCTTCAGGGCATTCAGCGCCTCTTCCGGGCGCTCTCCCAAAAAACCGACAAACGCGGCAAATTCCCGCCGCAGCACAGCAACCCTATGCAACAATTCCCGACCCTCTTCCGTCAACACCGTTCCGCCGCCGCCACTGCCGCCGACCTGACGGATAATCAGAGGCTTCTCGGAGAGGTTATTCAGATTCTCAATTTTTTCCCAAGCGGCCTTGTAACTAAGCCCGATATCCTTAGCCGCACGGTTGATTGAACCACAGGATGCAATACTTTCAAGGAGCCTAATCGCCGGGTTTTCTCCTCCCGACCAACCGAGTACATGCTGCAGTGTTTTCGATATTGGAAACATGTTTTCCCTCACATTGTTACGTGATTCCTGCATGTTGCGTTATCCTAAATTTGAATAACGCAACATGCACGGATATAAGTTTAGGTATTCAAATTGCGTGCCATATTACTAAATTCAAAAAATCGACACGAACACAAAACACCTTACTTAACCATTACACCGTCCAAGAAAACTTTTTGGGTATTTTCCAGTTGAAGAAGACAGCAGAAAGGCAGACCTTCACTACAAATATGTCGATCAAGGGAGTCTTTCCCGGCAAAATTGTATCTTTCCTACGCTCCACCGAGAACCTCCACCCCAAGAGACTGCAAGTGGCTGTGAAGCTCAGCCGGTATGGCGGCGTTTGCCTTCTCAGACAAAGAGGTATCCAGCAAAAAGGGGTAA